>Ga0334896_1000905_pt1 | contig 29426 bp, 18 predicted proteins | sample GraSluR3_MG_8_FD_207734 | JGI IMG/M metagenome (GOLD analysis project Ga0334896, IMG submission 207734) | Sludge microbial communities from methane-producing bioreactor in Wageningen University, Netherlands - Granular Sludge_27_06-R3 | ecosystem: Engineered > Bioreactor > Anaerobic >... | reverse complement strand
GTCCCGCCGTACGGGCGCAGCAGGCGACCGGCCTCGGCCTCGAGCGACGAGGTGACGCCCGCCTCGATGGCGCGGCTCGAGACGACCAGGTCGGCGAAGCCGTCGGGCAGGTTCGTCTTGCCCGGATCGCCCTGGTGAACCGTCACGCGCACTCCGTAGAGCCCCGCCGCATCGAGCTTTCGGCGGGCCTCGGCAACGTTCTCGGGATCGGGATCGACGGCGTAGACGTACAGGCCGGTCTGGCCGGCCAGCCTCTCGGCCAGGCTGCCGTCGCCGCAGCCCAAATCGACGCAATAGCCTTCGGTGAGTCCGCTTTGACGAAGGATCTCGTTGGCGGCTTCGGCGGCCGGGTGCGCGTCGTCGTACGGGATGGAAGCCCGCGATACGGCAATCTCGTTCGGCTTTTCGGCGAGGCCCTGGCCGTAGCCGTAGATCGTGCCCCCATCGGTGCTCACGAACACCCGCCCTGCGGCGGCCGACAGTCCCCAGGGAGTGCCGTCAAGTTGATCCTGCCAGACCACCTCGTTCGAGGCGAGGTCGACGGCGCACACGCCGAATCCGCCCGACCCGGGTCCGGCCGACACGACGGTCGGGCCCGAGAGCATTAGCGACGCGCCGCCGTAGGGGACGGCCGCCGACCACAACTCTTCGAGCCCCTTGGCCTGGGCCGTGTTGCCCTTTCGGTCGGTCGTCGTCACGGTGGCCCAGCGCAGGGACCTCACCTTCCCGTCGTGCCAGTGGACGACTCCGTCGGGCGCGGCCGCGGTGACGTTCGGCGCCAGGGCAGGGATGGCGGGCTGTCGGGCGCCGGAGGCGACGTCGAAGGCGACGCCGCGGCTGAAGAAGACGTCGCCGGCGACCACGACTTCCGATCCGCCGAACTTCGTGTTCTCCTGAAGGTGGAAATAGAGGAACGCTCCGTCCGAACGGCGAAACGCGGCCGGCACGGCTCGGCCGGTCGGCACGAGAAGGTGCTCGCCGGCGACCACGAGGCTGCCCTGGGCCGACACGCCGCTGGCGGCGTTGGCCCCGCCGTGCGGCTGGCCCATGTAGATCGAGCCCGAATCGTCGTTGCACCAAAGCACCTCGCCCGTCGCGGCATCGAGCGCGTAGACGAAGATCCCCTCCGACGGCCAGATGCCGGCGCCAAAATAGACCACGCCGTCTGCCACGACGGGACCGCCGCGGGCCGGCCACCGCGACACGATGCGATCGTTCCCCAACACGAGGCTGTCGTCGGGCCCGCCGCGGAGCTTCCACAACAAGCGCCCGTCGCCGCCCGCCAGGCAGTAGAGATGACCGTCGTCGCCGGCGACGTACACGCGACCCTCCGACACGGCGGGCGCCAGTCGGATGGGGCCGCCGGTAAAAAAGCTCCATCGCTCGTCGCCCGTGCGCGCGTCCAAGGCGTAGACCTTGCCGTCGGCCGAGCTTCCGAAGAAGACCGCGTCGCCGTCGGCGGCCGTGCGATAAGCCCGATCGAAGGGCATTCGCGTGTCGCGTCCCGGCCAGGCGGGCTGGGGGGCGTGACGCGCCGCGCGGACCCATTGCAGCGAGAGCCCGGCTCCGGGTGTCTCGGCCGCGTGGCCGATTCGGGCACAGGCCGCAGCAACATAGAGCCAGACCGCCAGAACGGTCCCGACGCGTCGGAGGCGAGAAGTCTCAAGTCGCGACATCGGCGTCTCCTTCGGAGTGTTGGTATCGCACCGGGGGGTGTCGTTGGGGATATGGGCGCGGGCCGAACCACGGCGCACGACTTACCGCCGCAACTCGGCGAGCATCTCGACGGCCTGGTCGACCATGCGCTCGCCCGTGCCCGGCTCGGCGTAGCTGTGCAGCCCCATCCAGACCTGGTAGCCGCCCAGGTCGTAGGCTTCGCGATCGCCGATGTAGCCGATCCAGTCGTTCGACAGTTCGGCAACATACGTGTGCTCGAAGGGCGAGCGACGTTTGACCTCGATGCCCAGCTTTGTGAAGAACTCGGCGGGCACGCCCACCACGGCTACGTCGCCGATCCGCATGACCTGGAGCCAGGTGGTCCGCGTCTCGCCTTGATGGGGAGCCACGTCCTTGCGCATCTGCCGAAAGACGTGGATGATCGCCTCGGCACCGCCGCCCGCCCGCTTGGTGCAGTAGTCGACCACGGCCTTGTCGGCGGCCGCCTCGTCAAAGGTTCGGACCTTGAATTCGAAAGGCCGCTTGATCGCCGTCAGTCGATCGACGTTGCGCGGCTCGGCGCGGGCCAACGCATCGAGCACGGCCTGCTTGATTCGCTCGGCCGCCTCCTCAGGGCCCGGGTCGAGGCGGTGCGTCGAGCCCGATGCCCCCTGGACAAACATGGTTGTGCCGCCCAACTCCGATTCGAGTTGCTGGGCCGCCATGCCGTAAAACGCCGGCGAGCGCACGTTGCCCGACAATGCCCCGATCGTATGGGTCGAGTGGCTGAAGATCAACGCCTCGAGCCCACCGTCGGGGTTGCGAAAGGCCAGCACGGGCAGTTCCGGGTCGAAGGGGCCCGTGGGCCGAACGGCGTCGCTGCGATCCCCGATCCAATAGATGCTGCCGTCCTCAAGCAGCAGGCGGCTGTTCTGGCCGACCGTCCTTTCCTCGCCCTCTTGGAAGTGGAAGGTGGCATCGGCCAGCCGGTCGTCGGCGTCGGCCACGGCCTCGACGATCGCCCGGGCGACGGTCGTACAGAATCGTTCGTCGCGGTCGTACCCGTGCACGCGCATCGTGCTCGGGGCGTGGTGGGTGTGCGTGCAGTGGATGAGCACGCGGGCCGGGGGGATTCCTCGCGTTTGCTCGATCTCGGCCACGACAGGATCGAGCAGATCGCGGGTAATCATCAACACGTCGCAGGCCACCAGGGCCAGCTTGCCGTGGCCGGGCCTTTCGAGCACCACGGCCGCGGCCCGCAGCTTTCCCTCTTGTCCCTTGACGAAGCGGGGCAGGATGCCGCCGGCGATGACCATCGAGTCGTCGGCCGCCAGATCGACCGCTGCCGCGCCGACGCGCAACCCGTCGGCCCGCGCAGCCATCCCATGCCCGGCCGTCGATACGACCAGAACGAGTATTGCAGGAAGTCGCGACATGACCTTTCCTCTCTGCATTCCGCGATCCGAAAACCGGGCCTGGTTCGATTGGCATCATTGTCGGAGGTGGCAGGAGCCGCGTCAAATCTTCGGTTCCGGCAATGGGACCGAGTCAGCGGCGTCACACGTTTCACCATCGTCCGAATCGGAAACGACGCGACCCAAAGCCATCAGCGATAGGCAATTACGATCCCCCGATGTCGGGGGCTGTTGCCCGGGCACGGCACCCCTCGCAAGGGTCGTGTCTGGGCATTGTCCAACCAGTGACTTGCGATAAGCGGAACCGCGTTGGATAATTGAGTTGACTTTGCGCGTCGTGGGCTTTCTGCAAAGGACGGCCCGAGACCCTTCGACAAGGGTCGGGCGTCAAGGTCGCCGATCGACTTCCGTTGTCGCGATGGTGCCGCGGCGCGCAAGGCGAACCGCACGCGTTCGCCGTTTGCCCCGCGGCCGGGAGGTCGCCCGACCCCGCGCCCCGGCGACACGGGGAGCACTTAGGGCGAACTTGCCATGGAAGGTTCGTTGCGGCGGCGCGGCGGCAGAGTTCGGGCACTCGGCTTGTCGGCACGGCTCGAAAACAAAGGGCCTGCCGTCGGTGCTTGGGGTACGCGCATTCTTGCCTTCTTTCAGGCTCTCCGCACGGCGTCGTCGCGTGAATAACCCAAACTGCGCGCGTTTTCTCAAAGGGGAGCGAACCGCGGCGACGATTCAGCCGTAACACCAACATGCTCGGGGTACGCACGCTCGGCAAGCGGAGACGATCGCAGCGCTGTGTCGGACGGTTCGATCCTTATCCTTCCTTTCTTGCCCGCATTGAGTCATGACTGAAAACCCAACCCAGGGGCTTCACCGGGGTCCCGACTCGTTGGACGCGGCCGGCGGAGGGCACCAGGGCCTTGTGTTCGGGGCGGCCGTGCTGGTCGCGGCCGGGACCATCGTGGCCGCGTTCTGCGGAATCCAGACGGGGTCGCTCGTGCTCAAGGCGCTGGCCCTCGAAGCGGCCGTCATCACCCTGGCCGTGTGGCTGACCCTGCATGCCGCGCGGATCCGCCTGAAGATCGTTGAATCACTCGAGTGGGCCCGCGACGAGCACGACGAATACGATGAGGACGAAGAGAACGTCTCTGAGCACGACGTGCACCACGCGGTGGCGGTCCACTACGCGGCCCTTCTGGGCCCCTTGACGGTGCTGTTCGGCGGAATGGCCGCCTACCTGCTCTGGAGGCCGATCGTCGAAGACAGCGTGCTGAAGCCCGACTTCACGGCCACGGCTTCGATCATCTGCCTGGTGGCCTGCTGCGTGTGGCTGGTGCTGTCGCGGTCGTTCCAGGCCGCCGGCAGGGATGAGTTGCCCGAGGCCCCGGCCCTGACGCTGGCGTTCCGCGACCTGCAGTGGTCGACGCTGCTGGTGGCCATCGGGGTGTTGGGCACGATGGTCTGGCCCAAAGAAGTTGCCGACGGGGCGGCGTGGGCCCAGCCCGAGATCTGGGTGGCCCGACTCCTGCTGATCTGGGTGCTGGTCGTCTCGCTCGAGCAGCTTGCCCGACTCGCCATTGCCTGGTTGCACCGGCTCAACGTCGAACGGGGATTCGCCTCGCCCATTCAACTGCTCGCCCGCGAGGCCGTCTTCGTGCGCGGCAACCCGATCGCCAGCGTCTTCGAGACGATCGAGGCGCGGTTCGGCGTGAGCTTCCGCTCGTCGTGGGCGATCCGGTTCGTTCGGGCAGCGGCCTTGCCGTCGCTCGTTCTCGTGTTGCTGTTGTTCTGGGCTCTCACCAGCGTCACCGTCGTCGGCACGAGCGACCTGGCCGTGCGCGAGAGCTTCGGGCGGATCGAAGGCAAGCCTTTGGGTCCCGGCCTGCACTGGAAGCTCCCCTGGCCCTTCGGCCGCGTGCGGAGCTATCCGGTCAAGCAGGTCTTCACGATGCCGGTGGGGTTCCAGCCGACTGCCACGCGGCAGAAAGCCTACCTATGGAGCAAGGAGCACGCCCTTGAGGAGTACAACCTGATCCTCGGTAACGGGAACGAGGCCGTGGCGGTCAACGCGCTTCTGTATTACAAGATTCTCGAGGATGAACGCGGCTTTCTCGATTACGTGTACCAGTGGAGCGAAGGAAAGGAAACGGGGCGCGACCCCGAGGCGGCGCTCGACGCCTATGCGCATCGCGCGTTGATGGAGCAGACCCAGTCGGCCACGCTCGAGCAGATCCTGTCGGCCAATCGCGAGGAGTTTGCCGGGAGGATCGAGGAGTCGATTCGCCGGTGCTCGCGGGAACACCGCCTGGGGATCGATGTCGTCGACGTGGCTTTGATCGCGCTGCACCCGCCCATCGAGGCGGCGGCCGATTATCTCGACGTGATCAGCGCCCGAATCGACGCGAACCGCTTGAAGATCGAAGCCAACGGCGAGCGGGCCGCCATGCGGCACAGCGCCGAGGCGACGAGCGACCAGAGGGTCGCCGACGCCCGGGTCGAGGCCGCCCGGATGATGGGCGACGCCTACGGCCAGTCGGCCGAGTTCATCGCGCTGAACCAGGCCTTTGCCGTCGCGCCCGAGGCGTTCAAGCTGCGCTACTGGTATGAAGCCCAGGAGGAGGCGCTGGCCGGTAAGAAGCTGGTCGTGGTCGACAGCAGCCTGGTCGAGGAGAAGGGCGAACTGCTCTTCGACCTCCGGTCCGTGACCGAACCAAGAGGAAGAAACGACATCGTTCCGGCCGGAACGATTCCCATGGGAGTAAGATGACATGTCCTATCGCGACCGTGATCCGGATCCTTCGGAAAAGGTGTCCCTGGGCAAGCTCGCGTTTCGCATCGTGCTGGCCGCGGTCATCGTGGGCCTGCTGGTGGCCTACAGCGCCACCTTTCAGGTCACGGAGGGCTACCAAGCCGTCGTGACGCGCTTCGGCGAGCCGGTGGGCGACGCCTACGAAAAGGCCGGGCTGTTCTGGAAAATGCCTTGGCCCATCGAACAGGCCCACCTGATCGACGTGCGCCGCTGCCTGTTCAACACGCCGTTTACGGCGACGTTTACCAAGGACCAGCGGAACGTCGTGCTGCTGACCTACGTGGTGTGGCGCGTCGGCGATCCGCTTCTGTTCCTCCAGTCGCTGGGAACCCGCACCGAGGCCGAGCGGAAGCTCGAAAGCCTCGTGGCGGCCGAGAAGAACCGGCAAATGGGGCGCTACGAGCTGGCCGCCCTCGTGTCGACCGAGGCCGAGCACATCAAGACCGAGGAGATCGAAGAGGCCATCGTGCAAAACGTCGCGGTCGACGCGGCCAAGAAGTTCGGCATCATCGTCGAGCAGGTGGGCATCAAGCGGATCGCCTACCCCGAAGAGAATATGTCGTCGGTGGTGCAGAACATGAGGCGGGAGCGCGAGGCCGAGTCGAAGATCTACCGCGAGCAGGGCATGAAGGAAGCCAACGCGATCCTCAACCAGGCGCGGTACGAGAGGGAAGAGAAGATCAAGGAGGGAGTCGCCGAGGCCGGGCGCATCACCGGCGAGGCCATGAAGCAGGCGGCCGAGATCATCGGGCAGGCGCAGCTTCTGGATCCCGAGTTCTATGCGTTCTGGCGGTCGCTGCGGGCCCTGAAGACGACGCTGGGCGAAAAGGCCACGGTGATCCTGCGGACCGACCAGAGCATCTTCGAGTCGCTCACCCGGCCGCCCAAGCCGCCGCAGGGGGTTGCGGCCCAGAGGCCCGTTGCCCCGCCCGCCGCTTCGAACCCCACCCTGTCCGCCGTCGAGTAGGGGAGACGCCATGAAGCCGAAAACCTCGACCGTCGTGTTCCAGGGGCTGGAAGCCGGCCTGAGGATGTTCCGCTGGGTGGTGGTCATCCTGCTGGTGCTGTTCTGTTTCTCGGGCGTGCAGAAGGTCGAGCCGGGCAACGTCGGCCTCCTGCTTCGCTTTGGGAGGCTTGAAGGGGCCACGCCGGGCGAGCAGGTCAAGCAGCCGGGGCTGTTGATGGCCCTGCCCTTTCCCGTCGATCGCGTCATCCAGGTGCCGGTCAAGCAGGAAGGCGAGGTGGTTATCGAAGAGGTGTGGCACGACCTCGGCCAGTTGCCCACCTCGGATGAGATCGACCCGGTGCTCGAGGGCTACTGCATCTCGGGCGATCAGAACATCGTTCAGGCCCGGATCGTGGCCAAGTACCGGATCACCGATCCGATCGCCTTCGAGCTGTTTGTCAGCAAGGAGGACCGCGAGGCCATCCTCCGCGATGTGGTGCTGACGTCGCTGACCCACACGGCGGCCGGCTGGGGCGTGTTCGACGTGATCCGGCTCCAGCGCGACCCCCGAGAGACCGGAGAAATCGAGAGCCTTCAGGAAACGGTCTGGCAGCACGCCCAGGCCCGCCTCGATCGCCTGGGCGAGTCGGGCGGGTTTCCCGGGTGCGGCATGGAGATCTCGGCTCTCGAGTTCACCGACGTCCATCCGCCCCGCCACGTGAACGCCGAGTTCCAACGGGCCCAGAGCGCCCAGATCGACATGGAAGCCATGACCCGAAAGGCCCGGGGCGACGCCGAGCAGATGCGGTCCCAGGCCGAGAGCACGCAGAACAAGCTGATCCAGGAGGCCAATGCCTACCGCGAGACGCTTGACGGGCAGGTGCGCGCCGAGCTGGCCGAGTTCTTGGATCTCTACAAAGAGTACGAGAAAAGCCCCGCGTTGGTCTGGCAGCGCATGCTGATCGAAACGCCCGAGGCCATCCTCCGAAACGTGGGCTCCATCCACTTTGTCGCACCCGGCACCCGGGTGATCCTCGACGGGGAGAAGCAACCGTGAGCGAACTGGCCGCACCCGCCTCCGCCCGACTCAATGAGACGCTCGACGTCCCGCTGACCGTCTCGGAGCGCGCTCGGATCGTCGTCCAGCTCGGCTCGGCCATGCTGGCCAGCGGGCTGCTCGGCGTGGGGTTGATCGAGAAATACTTCGGCCCGCCCGAACTGGCCCTGGTCGCCGAGATGATCATGGCCCTGGCGGCCTGCGTGGTGGCCGTGCCGATCTTCTGTCGCGCCCTGATCGGCCTGCTTCGGCGCGATCCGCACACGATGATCGACCAACTGGTGACGCTGGCCACCCTGGCGGCGTTGGCCTACGGCGATTTCGTCACGGCCACGCTCATTCCCGTGATCATGGCCCTGGGGCACTTTCTCGAAGAACGAAGCGTGCTGGGCGCCCAGGCCGCCATCGAGGGCCTGCGGACCCTGCACGCCCGCAGGGCCACCGTGATCACCCCCGACGGCGAGCGCGAGGTGGAGCCGGCCGACTTGAGAAAGGGCGACGTGCTGCTCGTCCGGCCCGGCGACGTGATCGCCGGCGACGGCGATGTGATCGAGGGCACCTCGGCCATCGACCAGTCGTCGATCACCGGCGAATCGGTGCCCGAGGACGTCGGCCCCGACGCCAAGGTGTACGCGGGCACGATCAATCTGACCGGACTGATCCGGGTGCGGGTCACCCGAACCGGCGAGCAGACGGCCCTGGGCCGCGTCGTGGGGCTGCTGCGCGAGGCCGAGCAGTCCAAGACGCCCGTGCTCAAGCTGATCGAGCAGTACGCCGGCTACTACGTGCCGATCATTCTCACGATTGCCGGGGTGGTGCTTTTCGTCACCCGCGACATGTCGCGGGCGGTGGCGGTGCTGGTCGTCGGTTGCCCCGGGGCCCTGGTTCTTGCCGGCCCCACGGCGATGATCGCCGCCCTGGCGGCCGCCTCGCGCCTCGGCATCCTTATCAAGAACACGCGATTCCTCGAGTCCCTGGCCGACGTTGACACGGTTGTGCTCGACAAGACGGGCACGATTACCCTGGGGCACCTCGAGCTGGCGTCGATGCGCCCGCTCAACGGCCACGCCGAAGAGGAGTTGCTGCGCCTGGCGCTGGCCTGTGCCTCGGCGTCGCGCCACCCGGCCTCGCGCGCGATCGTTCACGCCGCCCAGAGCGCCGGCGTCAAGATCGGGGCCGAAGGGGCCGACATGCAAATCGAAGAGGTCGGCGGCAAGGGAATCCGCGCCACGCGAAACGGCGAGGTCCGCTTGCTGGGGCGCCGCGAGTGGCTCATCGAGGAAGGCATCGACCTGCCCGAAAACCCCGAGCACAACGGTTCGATCGTGTGGCTGGGCCGAATCGATCGCTCGGCAAGCGGGCGCAAGGCCGAGGCGGTGGGCTGCCTGCTGCTGGCCGACACGCCGCGCCCCGAGGCCAAGCAGGCGATCCAGGACCTGAAGACGCTGGGCCTGCGACGCTCGGTCATGCTCACCGGCGACCGCCGCGAGGTGGCCGAGCAGATCGGCCGCGCCCTCGAGATGGACGAAATTATCGCCGAGGTCCTCCCCGAGCAGAAGCTCCAGACCGTCCACGCCGAGCGCGACGCGGGCCGCTCGGTCATGGTGGTCGGCGACGGCGTGAACGATGCCCTGGCGTTGGCCTCGGGCGACGTGGGCGTGGCCCTGGGCGCCGTCGCTTCCGACATCGCCCTGCAAAGCGCCGACGTGGCCCTCATGACCAACGATTTAGGCCGGCTGCCGATGACCGTGCAGTTGGCCCGGCGGACCCGGGCAACCATTCACGAGAACGTGCTGATCGGGGCGGGGCTTTCGATCGCTTTCGTGTGGCTGGCCTCGATCGGGTTCATCGCGCCGCTGGCCGGCGCCCTGTTGCACAACGTCGGCGAATTCTTCGTCATCGGCAACAGCGCGCGTCTGCTCCGCTTCGATCAGCGAAAAGCCTACTAGAGTCATGAGGGGGCTCCGGATGGGGGTCGCACGATATGCCGCGGGATTGCTGCTTCTGGCCGGACTGGCCGCGGCCGGCGGGTGCGGGAGCCCCGCCGTCACGGCCGAGTCGCCCGAGTCGGGCAGGGAGCAAAGCGAATTCAGCAAGGAGCGGAACGAGTTCGAGGGCGTCGTGTCGCGGCTGCGTCCCTTCCTGAGCGAGCTTCGCCAGGTCCGCGAAGACTACGCGAACGGCACGCCCGCCGAGCAGGAAGTGCTGCGCGCGCGATACGAGGAGATGCTCAAGCAGGGCGCGGCCCTCGAGGCCGACCTCATCGATACGGCGGTTCTCGCCTGCGTCCGGCATCCTTTGGAGAACGTCGAGCTGGCCTACTTCCTTTCCAGCGTCGCCACCACCCAACTGATGCAGGAGGAATACGAAGACGCCTGGAAGCTGGCCCAGAAACTCGTCGATAACAAGGTGGGCGATCTTCCCGACGACACGTCGGTGTTCTACTCGATGTGCTACTGCGCGGCGGTCGCCGCCTACGCGGCCAACGAATTCGACATCGCCGATGCGCTGTTGAAGTTTCTCGACGAGAAGCAGATCCGCTTGGCCGGAAAGCGAAACCCCATGCAGGAAGTCGTCGACCGGTGCCGGCAAAGCATGGAGTACCACAAGAAGGCGTGGAAGCGAGAAGAAGAGATCCGCGAACGGGAAAAGGTCGCCGCGAACCTCCCTCGGGTGCTGCTGAAGACGACCAAGGGCGACATCGAGGTCGAGCTCTTTGAGAACGAAGCCCCCAACACCGTGGCCAATTTCGTCTACCTGGTCGAAAAACGCGACGAAGAGACCGGCAAGGGATTCTACGACGGGAGGGACTTCTTCCGCGTCGTGCCGATGAACATGGCCCAGGCCGGCTGCCCGAAGGACAACGGCGTGAGCGGGCCCGGCTACACGATCCGCGACGAGTGCGCCCGCCCCGATCGCCGCCTTCACTTCCGCGGCAGCCTGAGCATGGTGCCCATCGCCGGCCCCAACACGGGCGGGTCGCAGTTCGAAATCCTCTTCCGCCCGTCCCCCGAGCGCGATGGGCGCCAGACCGTGTTCGGCCGGGTGGTCCGGGGAATCGAAGTCCTCGCCCGACTCCAACGGCGCGAGCCGCCCGATCCCATGCAGGAGGAATTCGTCGAGGCGCCCAAGGCCGACACAATCGTCGAAGCCACGGTGCTCAGCAAGCGTCCCCATCCCTACGAGCCCAAGGTCAAGCCCGGCAACCCCCCCGAGACCATCTACGACCAGATTCCCGAAGAGTACAAGACTTTCTGATCCCCCGGGAATGGGGTCCTCTCGCATTGACGCCGGCCGTCGAATGACTATGCTCGTGCGCAGGCTGGACCGTCACGAGCACCGAGAAAGGAACCCGTCATGTCGTCCAGAATGAACCGTCGCACTTTCGTGGCCGGCTCGATGCTGGCAGGCGCGGGGGGGGCCCTGGCCGCCGGTCTGCTTCGACCGGGCGCGTCACCGGGGGCCGAGGCGGCTGCCGCCGGGCCACCACCGGCGGGGCCGCAGGGAACGCTCCCCCGAGGCAAGATCGGCAACCTCGACGTTAGCCGCCTTCTACTGGGCGGCAACCTGCTGACCCACTACACCCACAGCCGCGACCTGCGCTACGTCAACAACTTGGCGAAGCACTACAACACCGCCGAAAAGATCCTCGAAACCCTGGCCCTGGCCGAACAGCACGGGATCAACACGCTGGTGGTCCACAACGTGCCGGCCACCATGCAGACCCTCGTCGAGCATCGCCGGCGCGGCGGCAAGATGCAGTGGGTCACCTGCACCGCCCACGCCCTGGCCCGGGGCGACGTGAACGCCTTTTCCCGCCAGATCGACGAGCTGGTCGATTACGGGTCCGACGCCCTGTACATCTCCGGCGTCGAGGGCGACTTGATGTGCGGTTTCGACAAGGCGATCTTCGGTCCCGAGGCCGATGTGCAGGCGGCGGAACCGAAGCTCGACGTGCTCCAGCAGGCCCTCTTCGCCGCCAAGGCCCACGGCCTTCCCGTCGGCATCGGCGCGCACCGCATGGGCGTGCTCGAAATCTGCGAGAAGGCCGGCCTCGAAGCCGACTTCTACGTCAAGACGCTCCACCAGCACAACTACCCGACCGTCGATCTGCATCACGACTCGCGCTGGTGCTCGCGCCCCGACGAGCTGGCGGCCTTCATGCAGACCGTTGAGAAGCCCTGGATCGCCTTCAAGGTGATGGCGGCCGGCGCGATCCCGCCCGAAAGTGCGTTCCGCCACTCCTTCGAGAACGGGGCCGACTTCGTGCTGGCCGGCATGTTCGACTTCGAGATCGAGCACGACGTGCGAATCGCCAACCAGGTCCTGGCCGGCCTGAACAACCGCGCGCGGCCCTGGAGGGCGTGATGCGCCCGCTCGCAGCAGACGGCGTCGAGGCGAAGGCGCCTCCTGCTCGCGCGCACGCGTTCCGCCGCGAGGCGATGTCGACGACCTTCACGATTCGCGTGGTCGACGACGACCCGGTGTACGCGCGGCGGGCGGCCGCCGCGGCGTTCGAGGAGCTCGACCTGCTCGAACGCCTGCTCAGCCGCCACGAGCAGGCAAGCGACGTGACGCGCATCAATCGCCTCCCCGCGGGAGCGACCACGGTCGTGGCGCCCGAAACCTTCGATTGCCTGGAGGTCGCGCAGCAGTTGAAGCGGAAGACGGCTGGCGCCTTCGACGTCGCCTACGGCTCGCGTCGCCACCGCCGGCAGGCGGAGTTCCGGCTGCACCGCGCCGGCCTCATCGTCGAAGTGCTCGACGGCGGCCTGCAAATCGACCTCGGCGGCGTCGGAAAGGGCTTCGCCCTGGACCGCATGGCCCGTCTGCTGCGCGAATGGGACGTCGAGGCCGCCATGCTGTGGGCGAGCACGAGCACGGTGCTGGCGTTCGGCGGCCCCCAGCCCGGGCACGACTGGACAATCGACTTCGGCCCGCGCCGCGATCGCCGGCGGCGCGCGCTTGGCGGCGCTTTCAGCGGCTCGGGTTCGGCCGTCAAGGGCGCGCACGTCGTCGACCCGCGCACCGGGCGCCCGGCGCCGCCTCGCCGGCGAGCGTGGGCCGCCGCGCCCACGGCGGCCCTGGCCGACGGCCTCTCGACCGCCTTTCTCATCATGTCGCGGGAAGAAATCGCCCGCTGCTGCCGGCACGATCCGCTCGTCGCGGCTTACGTGGCCGACGGCGAGCATTCGTTCGTCGCCTTCCACGATCCGTCCACCACGCCCCCCAGCACCGAGACCCCCGATCATGAAACGCCGCGACGTACTGAAGACCGGCCTGTTCGCCGCGGCGGGCATCGCCCTGCCCGCGGCCTCGACGCGCGCGGGTGAATCGCCCGAGGCGCTGCGTGTCGCCCTGATCGGCGTGGGCACCCAGGGGCGCGAACTGATCCGCGCGGCGCTGCTCGACCCGAAGGTCCGGTTCGTCGCGGTCTGCGATCCCTGGGAATACGCCCGCCGCTACGGCCAGTACTACCTGAAGAACTACGGGATGGAGGCCAACACCTACGCCGACTTCCGGGAAATGCTCGATCGGGAACGACGGCTCGACGCCGTCGTCATCGCTTCGCCCGACTGCGTCCATGCCGAACAGACGGTCGCCTGCCTCGAGGCCGGGCGCCACGTCTACTGCGAAACGCCCATGTCGAATGCGATCGAAGGGGCCCGCGCCATGGTGCGCGCCGCGCGCGCCACGGGCCGGCTGCTGCAAATCGGCTATCAGCGCCGCAGCAATCCTCGGTACCTGCACGTGCGCAACGCCCTGCTTCACGAGGCCCGGCTGATCGGGCGCGTCGTGCACGTCGATACCTCGTGGGTCCTGGCCTTGAAACCCGACCGGGGCTGGCCCCGGCGCCAGGAAATGGCCGACGACGTGCTCCGGCAACACGGCTACGACGGCATGGAGCAGTTCCGCAACTGGCGATGGTTCCGCGGCTTCAGCGCCGGGCTGTTCGCGAACCTGGGGGCCCATCAGGTCGACGTGGTCGGCTGGTTCCTGGGCACGGCGCCTCGCAGCGTCATGGCGGGCGGGGCCGGCGCGGCCGACCCCGACCGCTGGCACGACGACGTGACGGCGGTCTACGAGTACGACGCGCCCGGGGGGGCGGTGCAGGTCGGTTGCCGAATGCTGACCTCGACGCGGGGCGACGGCAGCGGCAACTACGAGATGTTTCTGGGCACGGAGGGCTCGCTCCGCACGTCGCAGAATCCCGCGCAGACGGCCGTCTATCGCGACCCCGATGCGCCCGACTGGGCCGAGTGGGTGCGTCGGGAGTACGTGACGCAAGGCGAGACGCAGCGACTGCGTCCGGCCGAACGGGAGCAGCGCGAGGTCTCGGAGACGGGCGAAGTGGTGCCCTACCGGATTCCCGTGGTCGTCGACAAGCCGCCCTGCCATGCCCACCTGGCCAATCTCTTCGAGGCGGTGCGCGGGCGCGGCCAACTGAACTGTCCGGCCGACGTGGCCTTCGTCACCGAGGCCGCCGTGCACCGGGTCGAGGCGGCCCTGCGCGAAGCCCGAAAGCTCCCTTTCGACCCGGCCCAGTTCGAAGTCTGAACGACCGGGCACCGTGTGGCGAGCTTCCCGGCCGGCGCCGCGCCGGGTATAGTACGAGCGTCGAACGGTTCGTGCGGACGCCCTCCACGATGCCGCTTCGACACGTATCGCCCTCGGCCGGTGGTTCGCGTGGGAAAGAACGAGGTCGCGTCGCCGAATCGTCGCGCCTGGGGCCGCGAGCGTTCGATCGGCTCGCGCTCCCGGCGGCGATCGCCCCTGCTTCTTTGCCCAACGCGGCATTGCGGCGCATCGACCACCGCCTGCCATCCCGCCGACAACCGCCTCACGCTGATTCTCGGGAGACCCGGATGCCATCTCGTCGCATCGAGAAGCAATTGGATGAGCCGATCACCGCGCACATGCGAACCGACTTCACTCCTCTGAATACGCGGCAGACCGTCGAGGAGGCTCTGGCGACGATCCGGGAAAGCTCGGGCGAGGAGCGGATCATTTACTTCTACGTCGTCGATGACGAAGGCCGCCTGAAGGGCGTCGTGCCCACGCGGCGATTGCTTCTCAGTCCGCTGGAAAAGCGAATTGCCGACATCATGGTGAGCGAGGTCATCGCCGTTCCGAAGACGGCAACCGTCCTGGAAACGTGCGAGTTCTTCATCTTTCATCGCCTCCTCGCCTTCCCGGTGGTCGATGCACAGCGCCGGGTCATCGGCAAGGTCGACGTGGAACTGTACACGACCGAGTTAGCCGACCTCGACCGGAGCGTGCGCAAGGACGACTTGTTCCAACTCATCGGCGTTCACCTCGCCGAAGCTCGGCAGACCGACCCGCTGGCGGCTTTCCGCAATCGGTTTCCCTGGCTCGTCGCGAACATCGCGGGCGGAATCGTCGCGGCGTTCCTGGCGGGGTTTTTCGAGGTGGAGCTCCAGAAGGCCGTGGCCCTGTCGTTGTTCATTCCCGTCGTGCTGGCATTGGCCGAGAGCGTCAGCATCCAGTCGCTCAGTCTGGCGCTGGAGCTGCTGCACGGGCGGCAGCCGACCGTCGCAAGCATCGTCGCCAAGGTGCGTTCCGAGGCGGCCACCGGCGCGCTGCTGGGGGCCGCCAGTGCCGTCGTGGTCGGGGGCGTGGCCCTGCTGTGGCTCGGACAGGTTTCCGTCGCGCTTGCGCTTCTGGGAGGGATTGCGGGCAGCGTGACGTGCGCGGCGGTGATCGGCGTGGCGATGCCCAACGTGCTGCGACTGCTCCAGCGCGAGCCCCAGGTCGCCTCGGGCCCCGTGGCCTTGGCGACCACCGACATCGCCACCTTGCTCATCTATTTCAACCTGGCCCGCTGGCTCCTTTGAGCGCGGCGGCCATGCCGGCCGAAAGCTGCCAAACGTTTGCGGTGCCGAATGGCCTTCGAACGAGGCGATGCCTCCCGCCTGCGCCGCAGCAACTCCCGGGGGCAAGGTCCCCCTCACTCTGGCAAAAAAGCCGCGTGCCCCCCGGGCTGGGCAAACTATAGTTGTGATGCAGTAGGCAACCGTCAGGTCACCAAGCCCATTCGAACGAGGGATCTCGGTCGTGGAAAGCTGGTCGCTTTGGGGACAAGAGTTGCCGGCCTCGATCGCTCTCGGGTCGATCGCGGCGGGGGCCTATCTGCTGAGTCACGCCCGGTACCGATTCGCCCAGTTCACCGTGCTCGACGCCCTGCTAATCGTCGCAATCATGGCAATCGGAACAGCCGTGGCAATGCCGATCCTATCCCGGGCGAGCGATCAGGCGCACTCGACGGCCCTGCTGCAAAACCTCAAGACGTTGCGCGGGCAAATCGAGCTTTACAAGGCGGAACACGGAGGCCAGCCGCCGCTGCTGTACGACGGAGCGTTCCCACAACTGACCGGTGCGACCAACGCCAAGGGAGTGCCGGGCGCCCCTGGAAAGGAGTACCCGCTCGGGCCCTACTTGCCGTCCGGCATCCCGCAGAATCCCTTTACGGGCGTCTCCGTGGTCACACCCACCGACACGTTCCCGCCGACCGCCGCAAGCGGAACCGGGGGCTGGCTTTATCATCAGGAGACCGGCCGGATTGTCCCCGACCTCGAAGGCCACCTGTCCGACTGAAGGCACCACGGCTCAGCGTTCTTCCAGGCCCCAATTTCTGACGATAACCTCTCCCCCGGGGGTGAGGTTTCGGATCTTCTCGGCGATGACGGATCGTTCGGAAACCGTGGCCTTTTCGACCCGTTTCGACATCTGCCCGAGCTTCTTGCGGCGATGGCGACGACGTCTGAGCTCTTTGCGGCGTTCACTGCACGGCACGTACGGACTCCCTTGAAGGTCTGCAAGCCAAGCCGGCTCCGAGGCTCCACCCCAACAGACCTCTTCGAGCAGGCTTCCACGTCGATGCAAAGGAGTTTTTCTACCACTTCGCGATTCCGCCGTCAACGGGTCGCGCCGGAAGGCATCCGATCCCTTCCTTCGCCGCGAACGTAGTCGATCGCGAACTCGCCCGAGGTCGCACCGTTGCCCGGATCGATGCGGATCGCCGTAATCGTCTGGCCGGCCCACATCCGGTCGTTCCCCGGTTCGAGCCGGTACTCGTGAAAGCGACCGTCGGGCTGGATCGCGAACCGTACCGTCTTATCCTCGGCAAAGGAGGGCGACGACTCGGTGGTCCAGAAGAACTGGCCCCCGTGTCCCGCCGTCACGCGCATCCGGATGCGAACGACCGGATTGGCATCGCCCTCGACCCGCATGAGCGGGCGGACCAGATAGGGGTCGGGGCCCGTCACGGTCCCCACGAGCACCCCCTCGCGGACCGATACCGAGGCGACGTGGTGCGCGGGCACCCAACCCTGCGGCGAATCGTCGAACTCGAAGGCGATCGCCTCGGCCAGTCGGGGCAGGCGGTCGACCCGGCGGAACGCGGCGCCGTCGACGCTCACGCTCGAAGTCCCCTCGCTCGGGATGCGGATCGACAGGTAGGCGAGGCTCTCATCGTACCACCAACCGGCCTCGGGGCCTTGTTCGACCTGGTCGCGCTCGGCAATCGACCGACCGTCCAGCGCGACGGCGACCGGCCTGGCCACGTTCGACACGAGCACCACGCCCTGCTCGCCTCGGGGGTAGGTCGCCCGGAACGTCAGCTTGCGGCCGTCCCAGTCGGCCTCGGTGATTTTCGCCACGGCCGTCACGTGAAGTCGCTCTTGGCCTTGGCCGAGGATGACCGTGGCCGGATCCTCATCGCGCCCGGTCAACTTGAGCACGTTGCGGAGGATCTGCCGGGGAGCGAAAACCCAGGGACACTTCGTGCCGTCGATGGCGTCGATGTAGTCGGGCCACAGGGCCACGTTTTCGCCGTCCGCATCCTGCTGGTGGATCGCGCTGCGGACGATCGTCTCGGCGATCTGCCGCCAGGGGTAGCTCTTGTCGTGCTCATCGAGCTTCAGCAGGGCGTTGGCGTAGCGGAGCCCGTTCCATTGGACGGGGCGGCCGAACCACGAACCGCGGTACCAGGTGGCGCCGAACACGGGAATGCTTCCGCCCAGGAGAAACGGTTTCTCGGGATCGTCCCACAGATAGATGAACGGCAGACCCCGCCGCCCCCACTCGATCGCGTTGCGAAGCCATCGCTCGTCGGCGCCGAAACGGTAGGCCTCGACGTAGGCGTCCACCGCGTCGGCCGCGGCCAGCACGTCGGGCGTGTGCACCGGCACCTCCCACACCTGGGCCGCCCGGGGCACGCGAAACGTCTCCATCAGCTCCAGGGTGTTGCGCATCTGCTCGTAGGCTTGCGCGTCGCCGGCGATGCGGGCGTACCGGAGCACTTCGAAGGCCTTGCGGGCGCAGGTGCCCAGCTCGACCGCTTCGTCCGGCCCGAGGTCGTAGTAGTCGGCGCCTTCGAAGGGGCCGGTTCCCACGTGATCGGCGTCGAATCGCCATGCCCCCGACTCGTCGCGCGCCGCGAGCAATCCGGCCGCCGCCGCGGGGTTGGCCATGGCCAGATCGGCACGGGTCGGGTACCGCTGGTCGCCGATCCGCGGCTCGCCGCCGAGGATTGCCAGCACTTCCTCGGCTCGCGCCCGGCACGCGCGCCGGACCGTCGCGCTGGGGCTGAGAATCTCGCCCAACAAAAGGTCGACCACGAACAGACGGGGCCGACCCTTCCGCGACAACAGGGCGTTGCCCTTCGTGGTCCACCACTCCTTCGTCTCGGGCACCCAGAGCGCGTCGAGGTAGCCCTGCATCGAGAACTCGATCTCGGCCTCGTACGAGCCGCGCGGCAAGGGCGCGGGCTCGGGCCAACCGTGCCGGTCGGCCCAGGCGTCGATGGGAGCCAGCGGGTCGGCCGACCACCCGTCGGCATACAACGTCGCCGTCAGTCGAAGCGGCTTGCCGGCCTCGAGCGGATAGGGCGTGGCGGCCTCCCGGGCGTTCGCCTCGACGTAATCGGGCACGGTCGGCAGGAACAGCCCGGCCAGGTGGGCCCGCTGGTTCGCGAATCGGTCGGGCGAGGCGAACGCCAACGAGGGTCGATCGCTCCGGCCGTCCCATTTCTGGTGAACGTCCCACAGCAGGCCCACCGTCCCGCGCTGCGAGGCGATCCCCGCCGCGGGGATGGTCACCATGTCCGGATGCACCACGTAGCGAACCTGGTGAGGATGTCCCTCAACAATATCCAGCGCGCCGGACGACACCTCGCCGTCGATCAGCCATTCCAGGCCGGGAAGAACGGCCACGTCGCGGTCGAGCACGTAAAGCATCGGCCCGTCGAAGGCCAGCAGCTTTCGCGCCCGATCGCACGTCAGTTCGTGGCTCGTCGCGATCGTCTTGGCGTCGTCGGCCAGCTCGAAGTCGACGTTGACGCGGCAGGTCGCCCCTTCAGGGTCCTGGGCCGTCCAAGCGAAGCGAAGCCGCGCTGGGTCGGAAACCTCGGCCTTAGGAGGATGCTTCGCGAGCACGACGCTCTCGTGGCGTTTGCCCTCGGCGCCTTCGAGCACGACCCGGCTCAGCCGGGGCAGCCAGGCCACCGTTTGCCAGCCCGACGCGGTCGCCACGGCGATCTCGCCCGGCCCGAAACCGAAGGCGTTGCAGCGAAAGGCAAGACGCACGTGCCGGTTTTCGAGCACGGCGTGCTCGTCGCTCGACGCCGCGGCAAGCCGGCCCGACGGCGCGGGCAAGTCGGTCGCCGCGCCCACGACGAGCGACGACCGGGCCGTCGCGGTGTCCTCGACGTTTTGGCCCGCCACAGCCACGGCGACTTCGACCGCGGGCGTCTGCTGGGGTGGAACGTAGGCTGCCGACAAGACGACCGACCGGCCGGGAGCCACCTCTTCGACGCTGCGGGTGACCGTCTTCGACGGCAGGCGAAACTCGGCCGTCGGCTTCAAGAGAATGGCCGTTCCCGTGTTTTCGACCACGCACTCCAGGGGCACGGCTCTTCCCTGCATGGCCACGGGCGCCGTGGGACCAAAGCTCCGCAGGTTCAACTCGGGGCCCACGTCGAACGTGGTCTCGGCCGTCGACTCGCCCGCGACGGCCGTAAAAGCGAGGGAGCACGGGCCCGTGCGCCGGCCTTCGACGGTCCAGCGGGCCTTGGCCTTCGCGTCGGGAGCCAGCGGCCCCAAGCGAAGTTCGGCCGAATCGACCCGAAGGCCCGCGGGTGGCTTCAACGTCGCGACGATCGGGCCGGTGGGAACGTCGCCCGCGTTCTCGACGTGGGCTTGCAGCACGCATCGCTCGCCGGGCCGATCCGGGTCTTCGAACAACCGGACCGTGCCGAACCGCAGGTTGACGCCGACCCGCTCGACGTACGCGAGGTCGTCCAAGAGCAGCTCGCCCGCGGTTCCGACGATCCGCGCGGCGAAGTGGACGCACTTCACCTCGGGATTGTCGGTGAAATCGTACTTCAGCCGGGCGTGATGCCAGCGGCCGTCGCCCACGTGGGCGTCGGGCACCGTGTAGGTGGCCCGGGGCGAGCCGGTCTTCTCGACCAGGTCGGCCGTCATGGGAATGACGTAGACGTTCAGCTTCGCTCCCTCGGCCGAGACCGCCTTGTAGTAGAAGTCGACGCCCCCGCGAAGACGGTCGATCAGCGCGCCGCAGGGTCCCGCGCCGGGGCGCCCGCCGCGATTCAGCCCCGTTTCGGTCGAGGGCGTGTCGGCGGTTCGCAACAGGCGCAGCGAGCGCCGGCCCGAATGGGCGTCGTCGGAAACCTCGACCCTGGTGCCCACGGGGCCCCAATCGACCGGGAATCCGTTGGGGGCAAGCTCCTCGAACGACCCGTTCGTGCAGGGGTTCGGTGTCTCGGCCTGGGCCGCGGACGCCAGGCTGAGGGCGACCAGTAGCGTGATGGCGTGCATGACGCGCCTCCTCGTCAGTCGGTCCAGAGGTCCGCGGTACGGGCCTCGCGGTCGGGCATGGCCGGCAGCGGCGCGCTCGGCGTCGGCTCGTACCAGAAGCTCGCACAACACCAGTCGTCGACGGTCTCGGCCAGACCGTTCTTCCAGGCGATCTGCTGAATCGTGATTCGGGCTTGCTTCTGCCAGGCGATCGGGTCGGGCAGGTGCCAGCGGTACATCGAGATGAAGTTCTTTTCGTTCAGGCTGCATCCGTTGTAGAAGAACGGCGTCTGCTGGATTCCCCAGGCGAGCCCCACGTAGTCTTCGCTTCCGGTGCCGCAGATCGTGGGGTAGTCGGTATCGCCGTCCATGTAGACCTTGACCTCGCCCTCGCCCCACCATTGGTCGGGATGCAGGTTGCGCACGCCGATCACCGAGCCGATGAAGCGGCCTTGGTTGTTGCGCTCGGGCAGAAGCTCGAAGTCCTGCTTTTCGGTCGTGGGGTTCTCGCGGCGGAAGAGCACGTGCAGCCGGCCCACGCCGTCGCCGTGCCGGTCGCCGATCGTGTAGTCGATCTGGTAGTAAAGCGGCACGGCCTTCTCCCACTCGTTGGTGAAGGTGAACCTGGCCCGCTTCACGAACGGCATGGGCAGCCAAATATTCCGCCCGCCCGTGCTCCCCACGGAGTGGACGGCCGAATCGTAGGGCATGATCTTGCCGTGGGCGAATCCGAACAGATCCCCCACCGGGCATTCGATGCTGGGATGCTCCTGGCCTTCCCAATAGGCACGGACGACCAGGGCCCGCTGGGCCGCCGGTTCACGGGCGGTAGTGAGCCAGATGTGGCGGATCGTGCCCGGCCCCTCGATGTCGCAGAGGTCGACGGTCTCGCCCGGGTCGATGCGCCGGCTCGGCGCTCCTTTGCGTCCCGGGCCGAGGTGGCTGGCCGCCTTGCCGCCTTCGCCTGGAGCGCCCGTGGGATTCTCGAACGAGATCGACCGCGAGGTCAAGCCCGTATCGAGCCGATACGGCTCGTGGATCACGTCGGGGGCCTGGGCCACGACGGCCGTCGTCCAGAGCCCCAGGGCGAAGGCCGCCGAGCACCAAACGAAAACTCTGCGAATTCCGGCACCGCGCGTCATCACGTATCTCCTTCCGGTTCAGGGTCCGAAAAACGGGCGGATCGGTCGAGCCCCGCCTCTCAGCCGACCACCCGTGCGCCCACCACGATAGCGGCAACCGTCCGCCGTGCAAGTGTTTCCGCGCGAAGCCGCGAAACGAGGGCCTTCGCGTCTTCGCGCCTTCGCGTGCCCATGCTCCCCGACTGCTCGATTTCGCGCGGCTTACCCCCCGCAACGGTGACCGGCGAAAGGCAACCGTGCTGGTGCAGAAAGCGAGTGAAGAGGTACAATGACGGTCGCGGGGTTGTGGTGCGTCCCGGAGAGATGACCATGTCGCGGAGAGGTTGGGGAGTCGTCATGGGCGCAATCATCGTCGGCTTGAGCGGGTGCCAACCGGATACGCAATCGACCGGCCCGCAGGCCGAGCCTTCATCCGCCGCGGCCCGAGCGATTCACAAGGTTCGGCGCCCTGCCGTGGCCGGGCTGTTCTATCCGGGCGAAAAGGAAGAATTGGCCCGACGGGTCGACCAGTACCTGGCCGAGGCCGAGACCGTCTCCGGCGAGAGTCTTCGGGGATTGATCTGCCCGCACGCCGGCTACGAGTACTCGGGGCGGGTCGCTGCCGCGGGATACAAGCAGGCCGCGGGCCGGGCATTCGACACGGTGATCGTGATGGCCCCCAGCCACTACGCCCGCTTTCGCGGCGCGTCGATTCCGGAGGTCGACGCCTACGAGACGCCCCTGGGCCTGGTGCGGCTCTCGCCCCGGGCCGACCGGCTCGCCCAGGTCGCGCCCTTCGTGCGCAATCCACCCTGCACCGTGAGGCCGCCCGGCTGGGCCCAAGGCAAGCGGGGCGAAGCCTCGGGCGAAGACACGCCCCACACCTGGGAACATTCGCTCGAGGTGCAGATTCCCTTCTTGCAGAAAACGCTTTCCGACTTCACGCTCGTGCCCATCGTGTTCGGCGAGGTCGAGCCCGAGCAGGTCGCCCGGGCCCTGGTCGATTCGATCGACGCCCGGACACTCGTCGTGGCCAGCTCCGACTTGAGCCATTTCTTTCCGTACGACGAAGCCAGGAAGCTCGACGAAGCCTCGATCGAGGCGGTCTGCGGCATGGATTTCGAGTCGCTCGAAACGGATCGACCGCCCGGCGAAGAGCCCTGCGGCAAGATGCCCGTCCTCGCGCTCATGCACCTCGCCCGGATCAAGGGCTGGCAGCCGAAGCTCCTCGAGTCCTGCAACAGCGGCGACGCGACGGGCGACAAGTCGCAGGTGGTCGGCTACGCGGCAATCGCCTTCTACGGACCCGACGCCAGGCAGGCCGCGCTCGAGACCCGCGCGATTACCGACCACGAAGGCCGGGTCCTGCTGGACCTGGCGGCCGGGGCGCTGCGAGAGGCCGCCGCGGGAAAGCGACCGTCCGTCGACGACGCGCGCCTGCCCGATGCGCTGCGCCAGAAGCGTGCCTGCTTCGTCACGTTGACGAAGCGGGGCGAGCTTCGCGGTTGTATCGGCAGCATCTTCCCCCAGGAGCCGCTCTGCCGGGCCGTGATCGCCAAGGCCCGCAGCGCGGCCACCGAGGACCCGCGATTTCCGCCGGTCGCGCCGGGGGAGGTCGACGAGATCGACGTCGAAGTGAGCGTGTTGACGGTTCCCCGGCGACTGGAGTACGACTCGCCCGACGATTTGCCCGGCAAGCTCCGGCCACACGTCGACGGCGTGGTGCTTCGCGTCGGCACGAAGCAGGCGACGTATCTGCCCCAGGTTTGGGAGAAACTTCCCCAGGCGGAGGCGTTCTTGCGCCAGCTCGCCCAAAAGGCCGGCCTGCCGCCCGACGGCTGGAAAGACCCCGAGGCCGTCGTGCTCACGTACCAGGTGCAGGCGTTTCCGCGACCGTGACCGCGATCGCGGCCCGCCGAGGCGATCGGGCACCGGGCCGCTACGGCTCGTCGTGATTCTCGCGTTTCTTCTGGTACTGGCGGCTGGCGTTCTCCAGCGTGCGGCGTTCCTTGCGACTCAAGCTGGCCTCGCCCTCGCGGTGGATCTTCTCGAGGATGCGATCGACTTCCTGGCTGAGTTCCGAATCCTCACCCTTGGGTGGGTCGGGGGTGTGCACGCGCAGACGAGGACGGCGCCGCAACCGCGTCAGCGAGGGCCATCCCGAAGTCAGACGGGTGAGGCTCCAGCCGTAGTAGAAATAGAGGAACGCGAAGGCTGTCCCGCCGAGGTGGGCGGTAAAGGCGATCTGGGCGGCTCGCGTGCCGGCCGGCTGCATGGCCCCGAAAACGTCGCTGACGACCACAAACAGGCCGACGACCCAGGCGGGAAGGGGGAGCACAAAGAACAACAGCAAGATCCGCCGCGGGAAGTTGAGGGCGTAGAGGATGACGATGCCCGTCACCGCGCCCGAGGCCCCCACGGCCGACACGGGGTCGGGCGCACCCCGGAGCTTCTCAATCGTCGCCCAGACGAGCCCGGCCACGACGATCATCGCCAGGTACAAACGCAGAAACTCCCTCGACCCGTAGCGCGCCTCGATGTCGCGTCCCAGAAAGAACAGCACCAGCATGTTGCCCAGCATGTGCCAGTAGTTGGGGGCCGGGGCGTGGGCAAAGCCGTAGGTCAGAAACTGCCACCACAACCACGGGCGGGTGAGCGTCCCCACGCTCACGGCCAGGGCGTTCGTGATTCGGTGCTGCTGGGAGTCGAAGAGCCCGTCGATCAGGAAGACGACCACGTTGATCAGAATCAACATGCCGATCATGGTGCGAGGACCACCCAGGGTCCATCCGCGAGGTTCCTGGCGATAGTAGTCCCGATCGTAGATTCCCATGTCGGCACCCCGTTCGAGGGGCTCCCGTCGTCGTGTTGCAGCCCAACGGAGGGAAGGGCGGCTGGGCATATCGGTAGGGCTGCGTCACATCCGATCCGCTGCACCGCCCTCTCAGCTATCTCTATTCTGCCTCACGAGCGACAAACCGGCCAGGGGACGCGCCGGTCGGGGAACGACGACGAGCGCAAGAGGCTTGCGTCCGGCAAGACGTGCCGCCCGAACTCGCGACGTCGCCCGGACCGCGCACTCAAGGCTGGCACCTTCCACCAAGATTTGGTACGATGCTTGCCTTTGGTGGCCTTGGGCGGGACAGCTTGGAAATGCGGTTCGGCCCGCCCGTCCTGCATGTCGACGACCTGAGCCAAACCGGGAGGACTTGAATGCATGAGAAGCTGATGAATCGCTGGTTCGTCGTGTTCGGAGCGGTGCTGATCCAACTCTGCTTGGGGGCCATCTACGCTTGGAGCGTCTTCACGAAGCAGATCACGCTTCCCCTCGAGGAGGGCGGCACCTACGGGTTCTCGGCGACCCAGGCCGCGTGGATCTTCTCGGCCGGACTGGCCGTGTTCGCGGTCGTGATGGTCTGGGCCGGCCGCCTTCAAGCCCGAATCGGGCCCCGGCCGGTCGCCGTGGCCGGGGGCATCGTGTTGGGCATCGGCTACGTTCTGGGCGGAGTGTTCGGGAACTCGTTTCCCGCTCAGTTGGTCTGCATCGGCGTGATCGGCGGAGCCGGCATCGGATTGGCCTATGTCGTCCCGATTGCCGTTGGGGTAAAATGGTTCCCCGACAAGAAGGGGATGATCACCGGGTTGGCGGTGGCGGGCTTCGGGTTCGGCGCGACGCTCTGGGTGAAACTGGCCGGCGACTGGTTTGGCGGCCTTCTGAACACGACCAGCCTGTTCGGGCTTCCCGGAGTCCAGAGCGTGTTTGTGATCTACGGAATCGTCTTCCTGGTGTGCGTTCTGCTGGGTAGTGTCGTGATGGTCAATCCACCCGGGGGCTACAAGCCCGCCGGATGGGAGCCGCCGCCCGTCAATGTCCATAAGCCTTCGGGGACCGTCGACTTCGACGCCCGAGAGATGCTCGGAACACCCCAGTTCTACACCCTCTGGCTCATGTTCGTCGGCTCGGCCTTGGCGGGCCTCATGGTGATCTACTGCATTCGCCTGTTCGGCATCGACGCGCTGCAAGCAAGCGGCGCGGTCACGGCCGCTGCGGGCGCCGGGGCCGCCGAAGCCGCCGGCAGGATCGCGGGCACCGCGATGGCCTGGTACGCGATCCTCAACGGCCTGGGACGGATCGCCTGGGGAACGATCTCCGACAAGATCGGGCGCAAGGCCGCGCTGTTCTTGATGTGCCTCCTGCAAGGCCTGGTGATGCTCCTCTTCTATCGCATGGGCAGTTCGCCTTGGGGGTTGATCATCGGTGCCTGCATCATCGGATTCAACTTCGGCGGCAACTTCGCGCTCTTCCCCGCGGCGACGGCCGACTTCTTCGGCAACAAGAACGTGGGAACCAACTACGGCTGGATCTTCCTCGCCTATGGCGTGGCGGGCATCGCCGGGCCCCAGGTCGCGGGATACTTCAAAGACGCGGCCCAAGGCGGCGACCCGAGCGCCTGGCTCACCCCCTTCCTCGTCGCCGGCGTTTCGTGCCTGATCGCCGCCGGACTGGCGCTGGCGCTCAAGCCCCCGGCGCCGAAAGGACAATCGGGCCCAGCCGAAGCGGCGAACAAACCCGAGATGGCGATGCGAGACTGAGTCCCAAAAAACGCCTCCCACGACCGCATCGAGCGGGGCGGCGCGATCGGCGCCGCCCCGCTTTCGCCTCGCCACAACGCCATGCGCTCGCCCGGCAACGCTCGACTTGCCCCGCGCGTCACAGGTCGTAAAGCGTCTCGTCGACCCGGGGCGGACGGGCGCGGCGCGAGAGCCCTTTCAGGCTGTGCCCGCTCTGGCCGAACAGCGGATCTTCCTGCTCGAGCACGTCGCCCATCTGCTCCTCGATCTTGTCCGGATCTTCGCCCGCCTCGAGCCGCCGCATGGCCTCGTCCATGCCCTCGCCCATGGGCATGCCGGTCGTTTCGTAGAGCCGGCGCATCATGTGGGCCATCTGGCGCGGATCGTCCTCGTTCAGCCCCTCGACCTCGGCGGCCATCTGGGCCATGGCCCGCTCCATCTTCTCCTCGTCGATGTCGGGCATCATCGCGTCGTCGGCCGGCGGCCCCGAGCCGCCCCTGCCGATCGCGAACCGCGACGGCTTGCGCTCCAGCTCGGGGCGACCGCAACGCGGACACGCCGGCCGCTTCGCCGTGTCGGGCCTCCGGGCAAAGAAGTTGAACACCGTGTGACAGTCGGCACAGTAGAACTCGTAGATCGGCATGGAAACTCGATCCCCCTCGCTTGTCGTCCTTCGCCCGGCGGGCGGCAACCTGCTGCGTGCCCGCCGGCCCCTTGGAAACGTACTCCACGATACCCCGTGCCGCCGGTCGGCTCGCAAGGCTTGCAAAGCCGGTTCGACCCGCTCGCCCCCCCCTGCGCGGTCTACTGCGAGCGCAAGTCCGGCAAAGGGCGAATCCAGATGTTGCGAAATCGCACCGGGCTGCCGTGCCCTTGTAGCGACAGGGGCAGCCTGTCGGCGTGCGGCTCCAAGGGACGGATCTGGCAGTGGGCCATGGGCCCGTAGATCTCCTGCTCGAGGTGGACCAGCACGCCGTTGTGCAGCACGGTGACCTTGGGCCGCTCGACCGGCTTGTCGCCCTCGAACACCGGGGCGGTGAAAATCACGTCGAACGACTGCCACTCGCCGGGCCGGCGGCAGGCGTTGACCAGGGGCGGCGTCTGCCCGTAAAGCGAGGCCGCCTGGCCGTCGGGATAGATCTGCTCGGCATGCATCGGATGCGAGTCGAAGATCTGGATCTCGTACCGGCCCATCAGCAGCACGCCGCTGTTGCCGCGATTCATCATCCGGTCGGGCGGGGTCGCCGGCGCCCTCCATTCGAGGTGGAGCTGGAAATCGCCCCAGGCCTCGTTCGTCTCGAGCGAGCCTTCGCCGGCCTCGACGTAGCCCTCTTCGACCTTCCACGACGAGGCTTTCCAGTGCGACAGGTCCGTGCCGTCGAACAGGACGGTCGCGTCGGACGGCGCGCCCGCACCGGCCGGAGCCGGGCCCGGGTCGACGTACGCGGGGATCGGCCGGTCGGGATCGTGCACGCAATACTTGTCGCCGGTCCAGGGCTGAAGGGGCGTGTCCTTGTAGCCGACGATCGTGCCCGTCTCGGTCTCTCGGGTGATCAGCTCGTGCCGCCCGGCCGCCGACACGGAGACCGACCATCCCAGTCCGGCGACGAGGCAGAAGCAGAAAATCGGGCGGGTCATGGCGGTCCTCCTCGGCACATGCTCGACGTCATCGGGACAAATCGGGGACAAACTGACGCATCGAAGAGTCTAATCCGTCGTGGCCGGGCTTGCCAGCCGCCGAAGAGTGAACGGGCCGCGGCCCCTCTCCGTCCCTCGGTCCTCTCGACGAGCCCGGCGAAACCGAGTCGCGCGTGCCGCCGACGCGTTGCGCTCGCGCCCCTCCAACGTCGCCTCGATTCGCTCGGCAGAGGCGGTCGCCCCGCCCGGAAGCGTTTCGTGGGCGCCAATCCGCCCGATCGCCACGTTTTCGTCCCCGCAGGCGGGGGTTCGTGTGGGTGCCACACGGCGCGCTTCGCCGATTCGCGTCCCCACCCGAGGGGTTTTGTGGGCGCCAGGCGACGCGAAACTCCGATTCGTGACGCCACTGGAGGGGTTTTGTGGGTACCAAGTGGCCGGAAAGTTGGATCCGCGACCCAGCCGAGGGGTTTTGTGGGCGCCAGGCGACGCGAAACTCCGATTCGTGACGCCACTGGAGGGGTTTTGTGGGCGCCAAATGGCCGGAAAGTTGGATCCGCGACCCAGCCGAGGGGTTTTGTGGGCGCCAAACCGCGCGAAACCCCGATTCGTGACGCCACTGGACGGGTTTTGTGGGTACCAAGTGGCCGAAAACTCGGATTTGCGACCCAGCCGAGGGGTTTTGTGGGCGCCAAACCGCGCGAAACCACGATTCGTGACGCCACTGGACGGGTTTTGTGGGTACCAAGTGGCCGGAAAGTTGGATCCGCGACCCAGCCGAGGGCTTTTGTGGGCGCCAAACCGCGCGAAACCCCGATTCGTGACGCCACTGGAGGGGTTTTGTGGGCGCCAACCTTGCCGATTGCCAAGTCACGCCTCCAAGGACGGGGTCGTGTGGGCATCGAACGCCGCATTGCGCCGTGGCGCGGCATGGGCCCGGGGTGGCCGGGTTTTTGGTCAACGGACGGTTCATTCTGCGCATCTCCCCCCAGTCGAGTTGCCCAACCGGCAGCGCGCCGAGAACCGGCAAGGCCGCCAGCGGCGCCGGCGCGCCGGAAACCGGCTCTGGATACCGCCGCCCCGCTGCTCTGGCCGGGTATAGTGTTCCTTTGTCCACATATCATGCGCGATCGGCCGGAGAAAGTCAAACCCCGATTTGAGCCGGACAACGAACCCCACCGCCCGACCCGCTCGACGGGTACCGCGGCCCAACTGCGCCTGAGAGCCTCCCGGCCAGCGATTCCGGGGGGTTCGCCAAGAAGGGCCTCGGGCCGCAAGTCAGGTAGGGTGCGTGCTTGCACGCACCATGCTATGATGAGCGGATGAGCGAATATCGACGATGGCGTGTGGAAGGAGGGACGTTTTTCTTTACGGTGGTTACG
>Ga0334896_1000902_pt1 | contig 29485 bp, 35 predicted proteins | sample GraSluR3_MG_8_FD_207734 | JGI IMG/M metagenome (GOLD analysis project Ga0334896, IMG submission 207734) | Sludge microbial communities from methane-producing bioreactor in Wageningen University, Netherlands - Granular Sludge_27_06-R3 | ecosystem: Engineered > Bioreactor > Anaerobic >... | reverse complement strand
GTTGATTATATTCTAAGTCAAAATGAGGAATTAAAAGCTACTTATGAAGTTTATCAAGCGCTTTTGTTCGCTGTTAAAAACAAAAATATAGACATTTTTGATAAAGTTTTATCAACATCATATAACAATATATCAGATTATATGAAAACATCACTTAAAACTTTAAATGAATTTAAATTGTTTATTCATAACACCCTTAATTCTGATTTAACCAATGGTCACATTGAAGGTAATAATAACCTTATAAAAACCATTAAACGGGTTGCATTTGGCTTTAGATCATTCCTAAGGTTTAAAGCACGTATTATGATTATTACTGGTCTTTTAAAATTAAATAGAAAAGAAGCCACGTCGTTTACGACGTAACCCCTTATAATTACTCTTTTATCATTGATGATTTTTTACTCATCCACACTATTTGACAAAGAGCCATTTAAAATAAATAACATTCTATGTGTTAAAATAATTATATTATTAATTTATCTATTAAACTCCGCCAACAGTACATGTTGCAGCATCTACAATAGTTACACTATTATACGTTGCCTCTATTGTACAATAACCAGCAAATTTTCCGTCACTAGCAGCTTTTGCATCTATTGTTATTACACCATCAACACTTCTTATATAAATACCATTAAATTGAGTATCATCACCACCATAAGGAGCAACACTATCAGCATCAATCACATGTCCAGGTTCTTCTAACAATTTATACTCAACACCTTTAATAATCATTTTAATATTAGATTCAAAGGCACTTTCTCTTTGAGAATCAATTAATCCTGTAATAGATGGTATTGCAATGGCTAATATAATTGCTAAAATAACAATTACCGCTAATAGTTCTACTAATGTAAAACCTTTCTTATTTTTGTTCATGTTTGTTTCCTCCTTCTTATTATCTATAATTGAAATATAACACTAACATATGATTAAGTCAAGTAAAATTAGATAAAAAGTAATGGTAAATATAAATAAAAGTATCAAATGATACATTTATAAATATATTTTAATATGGAATTCTAGTCATTATGGAGTATAATCAACAGTTGTGACAGTTACACTATTATACGTTGCACTTGCAGCTTGATAACCAGCAAACTTTCCATCTTCATCAGCTACTATTGATACTGTTACTGGATCTAAACTATCAATAGTAAAAGAATCGTATTGAGCTGGATCTGCACCAAAAGTTGCAAGATTATCAAAGTTATTACCAGCAGTAACAGAACCTGGATTTTCTAATAATTCATACTCGATTCCTTTAATAATCATTTTTACATTTGATTCAAAGGCACTCCTTCTTTGATTATCAATCAATCCTGTAATAGATGGAATTGCGATGGCTAATATAATTGCTAAAATTACAATTACCGCCAATAATTCTACTAGTGTAAACCCTTTCTTATTTCTGTTCATTTTTGTCCCCCCCTACTATTATATTATTACGACTAGTTAATATCTTCTTCTGATATACCTCTTAATAAAGATATCCTTTCTTGAAAATTATGACTATTGATGATAAATGTGTTGGCGACAAGAATATCAGCCCCAGCCTTAATACATTCAAATGCTATTTCTTTATTCACACCACCATCAACTGATATTAAAGGATTTAAATTTTGGTTTTTTAGTTCCTCTTTTAGTAATTTAATTTTAGTAAGTGTTGTGGGAATAAATTCTTGACCACTATAACCTGGTTCTACTCCCATTATTAATACTAAATCAATTTTTGCTAATAGGTGATATATTTCTTTAATATCAGTATTAGGTTTAACCGATATTCCACATTTTATACCATTATTTTTTATTTTTTTAATAATATCTAAATCATTTAATACTTCATAATGAAAAGTAATAAATGTTGGTTTAAGATGTTTTATTTTTTCAATATAATAATCTATATCATTAACCATTAAATGAATATCTAATGGTTTTTTTGTATATTTTTTTAATTCACTAATTTCTGAAATTGAAAATGCTTTATTAAAAACAAAATTACCATCCATAACATCAATATGAATGTAATCAGTATTGGTTTTATTAATTTTTTCAATAACATCAAGATAATTAGATGATAAGATAGATGTTGATATTTTCACCATTTTTTTATTTCCTCTATTTCTTTTATAAATTTTTGATAATTTTGATAACGTGATTCTAAAATTTGACCTTTATTAACCATTTCCCTAATTTGACAATTAGAGCCTTTAAGATGAAAACAATTACGATAACGACATTGGTCTTTATATTTATCAAATTCAATCATATTATTACGTACATCTTCTTTGGTCATATTTGTTAATTCTAAAGAAGTAAAACCAGGAGTATCTGCTATTAAGCCTTCATATAAACTAAATAATTCAACATGCCTTGTTGTATGTTTCCCTTTTTTTAAAGCTTTAGAAATAACTCCGGTTTGTAATTTTAAATTAACATCTAATTTATTTAATAAAGTGGATTTACCAACACCACTTGGTCCAGTTAAAACCGTTATTTTATCCTTGAAAATAGTTTTTAGTTTTCTTATTTGTTGATTAGTAAAAACTAAATAACCAATTTTTTGATAATATCTACGATATTTCTTAACTTTTCTTTTTTCTTTAAAAGTTAATAAATCCATTTTAGTTAAACAAATAATTGGTTTAATTTGATTAAAAGAAATAATTAATAATAATTTATCCAACATATAAAAATCAAAATCTGGTTCTTTTACACTCATTACTATTAATGCTTGATTAATATTACTAACTGATGGTCTTATTAATTGATTATCACGTGGTAATATATCTAAAATTAATTTCATATCTTGATCAAATATTACTTTATCACCAACTAAAGGAGTAATATTATCATTACGAAAACGTCCTCTAGCTTTACATTCGAAATAATCATCATTATGCTTAATAGTATAATTATTACTAATAATCTTAACAATAATTCCTAACATATCATTCCTCAATTTCTTCTTCATTATTTTCTTCATTGTCTTCTTCATTTTCTTCTTCAACTAAACCATCATCTGGCGCGATTGCAATTACTACTTTTAAAGTAATTCCACTTACAATTGGATCATCAACTTTACGATTTTGACTAATAATACGTCCTTCTGGTATAGTATCAGTTTCTTCATATTCAATTGATAAAGTTAAACCATATTCTTCCGCAAAATGTTCTACATCCGATAATGTCCATTCCTCTGCTACCATATCAGGATATGTTTCATATACATTAGGAATATATAATATTAATTCATCGCCAGCTTTTAATTTAGTACCCGGCTCTAGTGACTGTTCAATAATTATATTTTCTTTTCCCCGGTATTCTTTAATATCTTCTACCTCTTTTTTCTCTTCTCTTACATCAATACCTTGTAAAATTAATGCCATTTTTATTTCTAAATAATCTTGCCCAGTATAATCTTCTAATTCAATATAATTAATACCAGTAGATTGGTATAAAGTAATAACGGTACCTTTTTTAACAATTCTACCAATTGCTGGTTCTGTTTTAACTACTTTACCCTCTGGAATTGTATCACTTGATACTTCTTCAACTTCTAAATTAACTTCTAATCCTAATTCAATTAATGTTTCTTCTGCTTCTTTAATTGTCATATTAGATACATCAGGAACTTCAACATTAGGCACTTCAGTAAGCGCGGGAATTACTAAAAAAATAATTGCTAAAATTAAACTTAAAGCAGCAAAAATACTACCTAAAATAAGATATATTTTCTTATTTGGTTTATAGTCTTCTTCTGTAATCGGAACTGCAATTTCTTTTTTCTCATCTTCAATAACAGGAAGTACTTTTGTATCTTCTAAATTGTGTTCTTGATATTTATAAATATGTCTTTTTTCATTTTTTCGGTTTTCATCAAGTGCTGTTTTTAAATCTTCATACATTTCTCGGGCATCATTATAACGATTTTTCGGATTTTTAGCCGTTGCTTTTAAAATAATATTTTGAATACTATTAGGGACATTATCAATTTCTCTAGACAAACTAGGAATCGGATTTTTCATATGTTTAAGAGCAATTTCTACTGCATTCTCACCTTTAAATGGTAACACTCCAGTTAATAATTCATACATTAAGATGCCTAATGAATATATATCACTTTTAATCGTACTACCTTTACCTGCTGCTTGTTCCGGTGGTAAATAATGCACCGAACCCATAACCGAATTTGTTTGGGTTAATTGGGAACTATTTAAAGCCATAGCAATCCCAAAATCAGTTATTTTTACTAATCCATTATCTAGTATTAATATATTTTGAGGTTTTATATCACGATGAATAATATAAGCATCATGCGCATGCGCTAAACCATCAGTTAATTGGGTCATAATATCAATTACTTCAGAAATAGTTAAATTACCACGTTTTTTAATTAATTGTTTTAAGTTTTTCCCTTCAACATATTCCATTACAATATAAAAACTACCATCGTCTTCACCAACATCATACATTTCAACAATATTAGGATGGCTTAAAGAACTAGCTGCTAAAGCTTCACGTTGAAAACGACGAACAAATTTTTCGTCAGTTGAAAGATCACCCCGTAATACTTTAATTGCTACTTTACGTTCAAGAATGGTGTCATACGCTAAATAAACATTAGCCATACCACCTTCACCTAACATTTTTAAAATTTCATAACGATCACTTAGTTTTTGACCTTTTACAATCATATTATTCACCACACTCTCGTATTAAATAAGCAATTGATATATTATCAGTTCCCCCACGGATATTACTTTTTTTAACTAGTCGTTTTATTTTTTCTTCAATTGTCCATTTTTCATTATTTAATACTTTTTCAATTTGATCATCTGATAACATATTAGTTAAACCATCACTACATAATAATATTCCTTGTGCACTCATATCAACATCAAATATATCTAATTCAGTAGGATTATTAACCCCTAAAGCCCGCATTAAAACATTTTTACGGGGATGTAATTTTGCTTCTTCCTCGGTTAATTCACCAGTTGATACTAATAAATTAACTAAAGTATGATCTTTGGTTACCTTATATAATTTATCTTCCTTCATTACATAACCAGAACTATCACCAATATTACCAAATAATAAATATTCATTAGTTAGTATCGCAACTACCAAAGTAGAACCCATTCCTTTACTATCTTCATTCTTATTTGCATGCTTAATAATCTCATCATTAATTGTTTGGACACTAGTTCTTAACCAATTAACAGCATTATTTTTTTCCCCAATTGTATCAAGTAAATCCCATTGTTTACTTAAATATTCAATTGCTAATGATGACGCTACTTCACCAGCTTTATGGCCACCCATACCATCAGCTACTGCCAATAAGTATTCATCATTTTTATTCTTAACAATAATTACACTATCTTCATTATGGTCTCTTATCTTACCTGCGTCAGTCAGATAATATGTTTGCATAATTTACCTCCTCAAGCTCGTAGCTCTTAATTGACCACAAGCTGCTGCAATATTGCCCCCAAATTCCTTTCTTATTGTTACATTAATATTATACTTTTTAAGTATATCATAAAATTGTTTAATTTTCACCCTCTTACTTTTTTTATATTTAGGGTTATTAGTTTCATTATAAGGAATTAAATTTACATAACAATTTATATCTTTTAATAAATGCGCTAAGGAAATAGCATCTTCTTTGTGATCATTAATTTCATCTAACATAATATATTCAAATGTTACACGTCGTTTCGTTTGTTTAACGTATTTATGTATTACAGTAATTAAATCTTTTATTTTATATACTTTATTAATTGGCATTAATTTAGTTCTTAATTCATCACTAGAAGCATGAAGACTAATCGCTAAATTAACTTGTAATTTCTCTTGCCTAAATTGTTCAATTTGTGGAATTAAACCACAAGTGGAAATTGTAATATGTCTTGCCCCAATATCTATTCCTTTATTATCATTAATGATTTTAATGAATTTGAGAACATTATCATAATTATCAAATGGTTCCCCAATCCCCATTAATACTACGTGTGATACTCTTAATTTATTTTCTTTTTCAATTACTAATATTTGACTTACCATTTCATTAACTTCTAAATTACGAATTTTTTTTAACTTACCACTAGCACAAAAAAGACAACCCATATTACAACCAACTTGCGTTGAAATACATAAACTATTGCCATAATCATGAAGCATTAATACTGCTTCAATTTGGTTTTTATCTTTTAAATTAAATAAATACTTAATTACATCTGTTCCTTTTTCTTGTTTTACAATTTCAATAATATCAAAATAAAAATCTTGTTTTAATTTTTCAATTATTTCTGTTTTAATATTATTAATTGCATCAAAATTAGTAATCCTCTTTTTATAAATCCACTCATATATTTGAGTAGCTCTAAATTTAGGATAACCATTATCAATAAAATATTGCTCTAAATCATTTTTCGTTAAATTATAAATATTGTTCATTATTACACCTATTTATATTATACCAAAAACAACAAGATAATTATAACTACCTTGTTGTTTTTTTACCTAAATATCTTCCCGATTAATAATTCCTTATTTTGTAATCCATTTAAATAATCTTTCGCACTCATTCTTTTTTTACCTTCTATTTGTAATTCAGTAATAATTATTTCACCATCACTAACCTTTACCCCAATACCATCTTCATATAATTTAATTATTTCCCCATTTATATGATTAGAATAACCATTTTCACCAATTCGCGAACTCCATAATTTTATTATTTTATCTTCTAAAACGGTATAACTACCAGGCCATGGATTTAATCCTCTAATATAATTAAATACTTCTCTTTTAGAGTGATCAAATTCAATTTTTTCATCTTCTCTTTTGATATTACGAGCATATGTTACTTCTTCCCGCTTTTGTTTAATTGGTTTAACATTACCCGCCATAATATCTGGTAAAGTATCTAATAATAAATCCTTAGCCATAATACTTAATCGATCATGTAAAGTACCCACATTATCTTCATCACTAATAATGGTTTCTTGTTGACTAATAATATCACCGGCATCTAAAGTTTCAACCATATACATAATAGTGATTCCCGTTTTTTGATAACCTTTTATGATCGCCCAATGAATCGGTGCACCACCTCTTAATTTTGGTAATAAAGAAGCATGAACATTAATACAACCAAAACGTGGTGCTTCAATTAATTTTTTTGGTATCATTTGTCCATAAGCACAAGTAATAATAATATCTGGTTTTAAACTAACAATTTCATTAACTTTTTTATTTATTTTTTCTGGTTGAAATAAGCGAATATTATTTTGAATTGCTACTTTTTTTACTGGTGGATATTTAACACTAGTACCTACTAAATGATCAGGTTTAGTAACAATTCCTATTACATTATAATTATTAATTAAAGCATTTAATAAAGGCAAACAAAAAGAAGGGGTCCCCATAAAAATAACTTTTAAATCTTTCATGTCTATGCTCCATTCTTATATCCATTTTGTATGAACAATGTTACATACCTCTTCTTCTTCATAATGAAGAAAAAAATCAATAATGTATTTCATTAATTGTTCTAAATAAGAAAAATTTTTAGCAATAACTGTATCAATATCAAGCGTTTCCCTTAACTTTTTAGCAAAACGATAATCATCAATATATTTATACATCGCTTTGTCTAAATTTTTAATTAATTCAATTTCTTCTTCTCTTTCTTCATCAATATTAAAAATAAAGTCTTGATAATATTGAATTAATTTTTTAGTTAAAATATCATCTTCTAAAAAATCACAATTAACTATTTCAGTAAAATATGGACAATAACTTAAAATCTTCTTTTGCTTAGTCATTAAAACCCTCCCTAAAAAAACAATTTTCTAATATCTTGAATTGTAATAAATAACATTAAGATTAAAAGTAAAGCAAAACCAATACTATGAATAATGTTTTCAGTTTTTGGATTTATTGGTGATCCTTTTATTTTCTCAATTAATAAAAATAAAAGACGTCCCCCATCAAAAGCAGGTATTGGTAATAAGTTAATAAAACCAACATTAATACTTAAAAAACTAATTAGATATAAGACATTCATTAACCCATTACTTACTTCTTGATTAACAATGCTATAAATTCCAATTGGTCCTGCTAGATTATTAAAACCTAAATTACCAGTAAATAAATTAAATAAAACTTGAACCATCGAATTAATAACAGTAATAAATTTAATTGCAGTAAATTTTATAGCTGCTACGAAGCCATAATTTTTAGTGTTAGTTAAACTAATGCCATATTTATAACTACTTTCCCCGTCTTCGTCAACTAAAATTGGCGTAATAGTAAATTGATCAATGGCACCACTTTCTTTTTTTATTTCAAATTTTAATGGACTTCCTGGTTCAAGTAATTCAATATATAATAAAACATCATCCCATGTATATACTCTTTTACCATCTAACCTAATAATCATATCGCCTTCTTTTAAACCGGCATCATAAGTAGGAAAATTTTCTGGTACTTCCCCCACAATCGGTCTTGTTTCTGGTGCCCCATAAATAAGTCCAATCGCAAATAAAAGAACAATTGCCAACAAAAAGTTAAATAAAACACCACTAGCCATTGTTATAAAACGTTGCCCAATAGTTTTATTTTGCAACTTTTTATTAGCCGGAATTCTTTCATCGTCTTTAACTTCCTCGCCTGCTAATTGGACAAAACCTCCTAACGGAATTAATCTAATTGCATATATAGTTTCATCATTCGAACGACGAAAACTAAATAAACGCGGTCCCATACCAAGTGCAAATTCATATACATGAATACCAACTTTTTTAGCAAAAATAAAATGTCCTAACTCATGTACAAAAATAGTAACGCCTAATATAAGGAGAAAATAAATAATCATCATGTCAATCACCTTTCTAAAGAACAAACATTAATAAAACATAACCTAAAGCCACAAAAATAATACTATCTAAACGATCTAATACGCCACCATGACCAGGCATTATTTTCGAAAAATCTTTTTTACGATACAATCTTTTAATTGAACTAAAAACTAAATCACCTAACTGACCAATTAAAGATAATAATGTGGTACATAAAATTAAGATTAAAACCGAAATTGTATCATCGATAGCTATGTAATAGAAAACACTAGCAATTAAAACACCAAAAATAGTACCAATAATTAAACCTTCCCATGTTTTCTTTGGTGAGATTACTTCCAATAATTTATGTTTACCAATTAAGCAACCACTTACATAAGCATATGTATCAGTCATTGCCGTAATTAAAAATAAATAAAATACATGCATCATGCTATAAGCACGTAGGGTAATAAATAAATTAAAGGAAATCCCAAGAAAAAAAGTAACCCCAATTAAAAACAAACCATCATTAATATTATATACTTTATTATCATGATATATAATAATTGGTAATAAAAAGATAAAAATAATTAACGAAATACTGCGATAATCTAATAAATAAACAAAATCATTACTTTCTGAAATGTTAATTACTAAATATGCATACACTAAATATGTTATTAATTTCATAAATGATGGTAATTGTTTTCTTTTCGGACGCATTTCTAATAATTCATGCAACCCAATAAGAGCAATTGCTAAAATAAATACATTAAAAAGGGTTCCCCCAATTAAAGTAACAGGAATAAAAATACCTAAGCCAATAAACGCACTAATAAGTCTATTTTTCATTATTTACCTCCTAACCATAATACCTTTATATATAAATATTATAATATAAAATAACAATTAATACAATCCTAACAAAATAAAAAAACAGCATTTAAATACTGTTTTACTCATTAAACGGTTGATAATCACCTAACTTACCTTGATATATTAGTTTTACTCCTTTTATTTGGATAAAATCACCAGGTCTTGTTAAAGAAGGTGATTTAGTAATTACATTTAAACCACTTTCTTTTAAAATTGTAGCAACAAATTGAGAACAAAAATATTTATTAGTTCGTTCAATTTCTTTATTAAAAATATAACTAAATAAACCTAATGCATTATATTTATATTGTTCCTTTTGATCATCAAATTTTTTAATATTAAGTTTAATTTTTTTATATGTTTTATTATCTATTTCTAAAGCATAAATAATACATTTGGCTCTTTTTAATAATTTGTTATTGATATTTTCATGAACAAAACCAGCAATAAAAGGATTGTTATGTTTTTTACGGCCAAAACTATATACTTCCTTTAAATTTTTATCTAAACAAATAGATACATGATTAAAAGGTTCATGCGTATATAACTTAATTAAACGATTTAAAACAGTTCCTGTATCAGTAAGAATAAAATATATTATCTTTTTTTGCATCTTACTTATCACCTACTACACTTATTATTTAACATTACCAAAACGTCGATCTCTTTGGTTATATTCAATAATTACTTGATCAAAATCTTCCTTTTTAAAATCAGGCCAATAGGTATCAATGAAATATAATTCCGCATAAGCCATTTGATATAACATAAAATTACTAATACGATATTCACCACTAGTTCTAATTACAAGATCAAGATCTGGTAAATCATTATAAAGATACTTTTTTATACTATCTTCTGTAATTGAATTAATATCTACTTGTTTATTTACAATATTTTTTATAACATCCACAATTTCACTACGACCACCATAATTAAAACAAATATTTAATATTGCTTTATCATTATTAACGGTTTCTTTTTCAACTTTAGTCATAGTCTTTAACAATTGTTCAGGTAACCGATCTTTTCGCCCCGAAAAAATAACTTTAATATTATTATTAATTATTTTTTTTAATTTCCCCTTTAATAATTTAATCGAAAGATCCATTAAAAAATCAACTTCATCTTTACTACGTTTAAAATTTTCAGTTGAAAAAGCAAAAACACTTAATACTTTTACCCCTTTATTAAAGCAGTATTCTGCTATATCAATTAAAGTTTCACTGCCAGCCAAATGACCTTGACTGCGATTTAAATTTCTTTTAGTTGCCCATCTACCATTACCATCCATAATAATGCCAACATGGTTTGGAATGATTAAACTCATAATTTTCTTCCTTTTCTATTTATAATTAACCTATGATTAAAATGAATCGATATTGATTCTTATTTTTTTATTATCTTTTAAATACGAAGCAGCTTGTACAATAGTTCTAACAGCATTAGCAATATTACCATCTTTACCAATTACCGCACCCATACTATCCTTATCAACCATTACTTGAATAAGAATACAATCTTCATCAGTTTCAAATTCTTTTACCGAAACAGTATCTGGATCTTTTACTAAACTTTTTACTAAAGTTTCAGTTAATAATACTAAATCATTCATTACTTATCACCTTTTTGGTTATGAAATTTAGTCATAATTCCTTCTTTACTTAATAAATCCCTTACTGTATCTGATGGTTTTGCTCCATTAGCAAGCCATTTTAACACTTTTTCTTCATTAATTTTTACTTCAGCCGGATTAGTCAAAGGATTATAAGTACCTAATAATTCAATGAACTTACCATCACGAGAACTTCTTGAATCAGCTGCAACAATTCGATAGTATGGTTTCTTTTTCGCACCCATTCTTTTCAATCTTAATTTAACTGCCATTTTATTTCCTCCTTTTTTTATTAATTTAACATAAAACAATAACAGTGTCAACCTTTTTTTGTTACACTGTTATTGTATTCAATTTTTATTATTTATTGCAAAGCAATAAATTCATCAATCCATTCATGAAGCATTTCAATCGTACAAAATCCCTGCTTTATTGATTGTAATTCACCATTCTTATATAAAATCAAAGTTGGTACCGACATAATTGATAATTTACGTACTATATTCTCATGTTTTTCAATATTTACTTTTACAATTTGAATATCACTTCGTTCTTTTGCTAATTGCTCTAATACTGGGCCTAGCATTTTACAAGGTCCACACCAATCAGCATAATAATCAACTAATACAATTCCCTTTTTGATAACATTTTCATATTTTCCTTTATCTAAATTAATAATTGGCATATCGATCTCCTTATCTATATTTATCTAATACCGTATCAAGTCCTGTTACTTTTAATTTACCATCAGCATATAATTTTTCAACACTTTTAACGGCGACAATTTTATTTTTTAGCATTACATCAATTACTTCTAAATTAACTTTATTACTATCGGTCTCATCAGCAAAAACATCTTTTAATTCGTATATTTCTTTAAAGGTTTGAACCATTTTATTAGTATATTTAGATATAATTGGGGTTTTGTTTAAAATTGAATCTTTATATTTAGAATCTTCAATTAGTTTAATATTAAAAACAGGTAATGTTAAAATATAAAGAAAAACAAATATCCAAACATATGCTTCAATAAAACCCATAACTATTCCTAATAATTTAGATGGAATTCCTAAAAAAATAGTAAAATTCAAAATTTTTTCAAATAAACTAGTAAATCCCACTAAAATTCGGAAAATAATAAAAAATATTGATGCTACTATTAAAAAAGCAATAATTTCATATACTAAAATATTTAATGCTGATACGCCAGCAAAAAATCCCCCAAAGTTGAAAAATGGTAATTTTGCATATAAAAAAGCAGATACTGGATTCTTAAAAACAAATGCTAAAACAATAACTAATATAATACCAATTGACATTACTGTTTGTTTAAAGAATCCTCTTTTAAAACCAATTACACCACCCAAACCTAATAATAATAAAATAATTACATCTACTAACTGCATAATAACACTCCTTTTACTCTTAGAATATTTATATTATACTATAATTTATGCTAAAAACCAATATTTTTGTGTTAAAATATTTATATAAGGGATGTGAGGTAATGAAAGCGAAATCTAAAACTATTGTTTACAAACTTAGCGATAATACTAAAGAAGAAATAATAAAGTACTACGCCGATAAAAAGCGTCCGAAAACACCACCTTATGCAGTTTTCCAAGCTGATGAAGCAGACACTGTTATAACATTATATGAATCAGGAAAAGTAATGTTTCAAGGAATAGGCGCTGATATCGATGCGGCCATGTGGAAAGAAAGAGAAACCCATCTTAACCATGGTAAACCAGTAATTGATTTAACTAAAGACAAAAAGAAAGACAAAATAAAAGAAAAAGATAATATTACTAAAGAAACTAGTCATTATTATCATATTAATTCAATTGGTTCTGATGAAGTTGGTACTGGTGATTACTTTGGACCAATTATTGTAACCGCTGCTTTTGTTACTAAAAAAGATATTCCTTTCTTAGAAGATTTAAAAATAAAAGATTCTAAGAATATACTTGATGAAAAAATTATTGAAATTGCACCACAACTAATTAAAAAAATACCACATGCTATTATTATGTTAAATAATAAAGATTATAATTTAAATTATAGTAAAAAAGTAAATATGAATAAAATAAAGGCAATTCTTCATAATAAAGCAATTACTAATTTATTAAAGGATAATAATTATCAATATGAACAAATTATCGTTGATCAATTTGTTAATAAAAATAAATATTATGAATACTTGAAAGATACCCCTAATTTTATTAAAAATATTAATTTTGTTACTAAGGCTGAAAGTAAATATTTTAGTGTAGCGTGTGCCGCCATTATTAGTAGATATTTATTTTTAAAAGAAACCAAAAAAATAAGTGATAAACTAAATATAATTATTCCAAAAGGTGCTGGTTCTAAAGTAGATGAAGCCGGAAAAATTATTGTTGAAAAATATGGTGAAGAAAAATTAAAAGAGATTGCTAAATTAAATTTTAAAAATACAACTAAAATATTAAATAAAAATGATACTTAATAAACTATTAAGTATCATTTTTTTATACGACATAGAAGAAACTTAAATAAATTAAAAAGATTAAAAATAATGAAGACATAATTACACCATTTATTTGTTCTATTTTATCAGTTTTATATTTTACGCCAACAGCCATTGAAATTAATATCCCACCAATTAAGCCACCAATATGGGCAAATTGATCAATACCAGCAAGAAAAAACCCAATTCCTAAGTTTAGTAATATAACTGGAATAATTCTACTTTGAATTGCATTACCTAAATAAACACGATAATGATAACCAAAATATAACATTGACCCTAATAAACCAAATATGGCGCCACTCGCACCAGCCGCAATTACTTCCGGATTAAAAGTAATTGACATTAAAGAACCAGTTAAAGCACTAAATAAATAGATAATAATAAATTTAGATTTACCATAAAAGCTTTCTAACTGAGTACCTAAAATATTTAAAGCATACATGTTAAAAAATAAATGTAACATCCCAATATGAATAAAGGCCGCCGTAATTAAACGTTCATATTGACCAATACGTACTAACGGGCCATATAAAGCACCCATATTAATTAAAGTAAGATTATCATAACTACCATTACCAACTATATACATAGAAATAAAGACCAATACACATATAAACATTATAATATATGTAACATATGGTTTCTTCATTTTAAAAACATCATCGGTTTTAATGGATTCAGTTTTATTTTTTTCATTAATTTCTTTTGTTATCTTACTAAATAACTGAATCCCATCTTCAACAAATTTTAATTTATTAGTTATGCGGGGAAATACTTCTTTTACTTTATCATATTTATTAAAATCCTTTACATCTTTAATAACAACACAATCAATACTATTAATATACTCTAATTCAACATTATCACCTAAATCTAAAAAAATAGATAAAGCATTCATTTTAAAACTAAAAGTTTTACGTTTGATTTTCCCGACAATTGTTTTTGTTTTATATAAATCGAATTCTAATTGTTCTTTATTGTGAATGTAATTAGTAACAATACGAACAATTCGATAAGGTGCATTTAAATTTTCTAGCCATATTTCATTTTGACTACCATGAATAATAATTGGATTGTAACCTTCTTCAGTAATAAAATAATGTAATAATTTCATTGCTAATTCTTCTTTATTATTAATTGTTAATTCAGCCATTATTTCACCTCCAGTTTTAATATGTTATATTATATACTATTTCAAAACATTTGTAAAAAGGAAAAACCTCTATTTATTATAATAATTTATCAAAATATTTATACTATCTAAACATATTTACTATTTCTGTAAATTCATTAGGGACAGAAACTGAAAATTCCATATATCTATTATTTTTAGGATGATAAAAACCAATTAAATGTGCATGCAATAATTGACCAAATTGATTAATTGTTTTTTTATATCCATAAATAGCATCATTAACAATTGGATAACCAATATATTGCATATGTACTCTAATTTGATGCGTTCTTCCTGTTTCTAGTTGGCATTCAATTAAGGTAGCATCTTTTAGACGCTCCAAAACATTAAAATGAGTAACTGCTTCTTTAGCGTTAATTTCAGTTACGGTCATTTTTTGACGGTCTATTTTATCACGACCAATAGGAGCATCAATAGTACCGCTATCATGAGGAATGACCCCATGAACCAAAGCAATATATTTACGTATCACCTTTTTTGTTTTTAATTGTTCTGCTAAACTAAGATGGCTTTGATCATTTTTAGCAACTAATAATAAGCCACTAGTATCCTTATCAAGACGATGCACAATCCCTGGTCTAATTATCCCATTAATATTACTTAACTGTTGACAATAATACATTAAAGCATTAACTAAAGTTCCTTGATAATGACCAAAAGCAGGATGTACAACCATCCCACTTGGTTTATTAACAACAATTAAATCATCATCTTCATAAACTATATCTAGACTAATTTTTTCCGGCTTAATATTAATAACTGGTTCACTTTCATCGTCAACTACTATATCATCATCAATTTTTACCATATAATTATTTTTAACTTGTTTATCATTAACTAATATTTTACCATCTTTAATTAATTTTTGAATTTTACTACGAGTATAACCTAATTCTTTAATTAAATATTTATCAATTCTTAAATTATAATCATCCTCACTTACGTTAATAATTCTCATTTTTTCGAACCTTTTAATAAGCCCCAAATAACTAGAATTGAGCCGATTACAATCGAAGCATCCGCTATATTAAAAACGGGATAATTATAACCGAAAATATAAAAATCAAGCCAATCAATAACATAACCATAAATAACACGATCAACTAAATTACCTAATATACCACCAATTAATAATATATACCCAATCTTTTCTTTTAACACAATATTAATATCTAATAGAAAATACTTAATAACAATATATAAAGCAAATAATGAAAAGAGTACTAAAAACCAACGATTTCCATATAAAAGATTCCAAGCTGCTCCTTCATTTTGAATATACGTAAGATAAAAAAAGTTTTTAATTACTTGAATATTATCATTAAGAATTATTATATCAGTAATAATTAATTTACTTATTTGGTCAATTAACATTACTAAAAAACTAAAATATATAATTTGTTTTTTCATTTTTCCACCTTCACTTTAAATACAATTTATTCATTTTTAGCTTGCTCTAAAACATCAGAAATAAGACGATGTAAATTGTCAACATGAATAGTTACCCCACTAACTGAATCCGTATAGGTTTTATCAGTTTCCGATGCACCAGTTGGTTGTTCAGCGGTAAATTGATATGCATTATCAACTTCAACACGATATTTAAATTTAACCCAATTAATACCTTGTTCTTTGATTACTTTTTCCGCAAAAGTATTTACTTGTTCATACCATTCTTTACCAATTTTACTAGATGCTTTCATATTATAAGCATCACCTAATGCTTGTTTAGTAATTAATTTACAAGTATCGTCTAATACATTTCGAGTGGCACATCCAGTTGGATAAATTGCGTCAAATAATACACTTTTAATTACACCTTTCTCATTTACATACATAGTGACCATGTATTGTGTTTCTTCATCAAAAGCATAATAAGTTCCTTCTTGATATTTACCAACTTTAGTACACCCCGTAATTAATATTAAAGCTAATATAATTGAACTAAAAACAATAATCTTTTTCATATGTCCTCCTTCATTATAAAACTATTATATTTTATTTTAACCTAAATATCAATAATTAATGTAAAGTAAACCAACTTGGTATACACTTAAATTTTACAGTTTGTTTATTAACAGGATGTGTAAAGGATATTTCTTTCGCCCATAAATAAATCGGTAATCCTTTATCACTTTTTTTTCCATATCTTTGGTCACCTAATATTGGATGATTAATATGACTAAATTGTACTCTAATTTGATGATGGCGTCCTGTTTGCAAATTAATTTCAACTAAACTAAGATCGCTTATACTATCATATTTAATAACACGATAAGACAAAACTGCTAACTTAGATCCTTTCATTTCTGAATTAACAATTTTAGATTTATTAATTTGATTATTTTTTAATAAATAGTTTTCTAAACTGCCTGTTTTATTTTCTAATTGACCATGAACAACTGCTAAATATGTTTTATGAAATTCTTGATTTCTAATCATTTCACTTAAACGAGACGCTGCTTTTGAAGTACGAGCGAAAACCATAACCCCACCAACTGGTCGATCTAAACGATGAACTAATCCTATATAAACATTCCCCGGTTTTTGGTGTTTCTTTTTTATATATTGTTTTACCATAGTTAATAAATCCAAATCTTTACTTTCATCACGTTGCACCGGAATATTAGGCGGTTTTTCAACAATAATTAAATGATTATCTTCATATATAATTTTTAAATTCATAAATACCCCTAACCTTACTTTATTACTTTTTCTAAATAATTCATTACTTCTTGTTTAGTATTATCAAAATTATTAAAGTCTACCCAAAACCACTTTAATTTCATTTGATGTTTAAACCAAGTATATTGTCTTTTAGCATAATGACGAGAGTTCTTTTTAATTAAATCAATACTATCTTCAAGATTAATAGCACCATCAAAATATTGATATAATTCTTTATAACCAATTGCCGTTTCGATTACACGATTTCTAACTTTTTTATTGTATAGTTCTTTAACCTCTTCTAATAAACCTAATTTAATCATTTCATCAACGCGATTGTTTATCCGTTCATATAAAGTTTTTCGATCAGTAGTAAGGCCAATAAATATCGCATCATATAATAATTTATTTTTATTATTATTTTCAATTATATTATTTTCATATTTATTTAATAATCTAACTAAACGCTTACGATTATGAAAATCAATATTAACATCTGGATTAACCATTTTTACTTTAGATAATAATTCTTCATTAGTTAATTCACTATAATCAGATTGTTTAATTTCTTCTTTAAATTGGTAATCATATAATAAAGCTTTAATATATAACCCAGTTCCTCCTACCACAATTGGCGTTTTTCCGCTTTTAATAATTTTATCTATTATTTTTCTTCCTTCTTTTTGATATTCATAAACATTATAGGATTCTTCAATCCCTCTAATACTAATTAAATGATGTTTAATTCCTTCTTTTTCTGGTTCTTTTATTTTAGCCGTACCGATATTCAACTCTTTATATACTTGCATACTATCAGCATTAATTATTTCACCATTAAAATGCTTTGCTAAAGCAATTGATAATTTAGTCTTTCCAATTCCAGTTGGACCAGTAACAACAATTATTTTATTCATAATACCACCATTTAAATTATAGCGAAAAAAAAGATTTATAGCAATTATAAATCTTTTTGTTTACAACTTATGAACGATACAAAGTTTTTTACAGCTTCACTGATATCCCCTAATGTTAATTCTTTTTTTGTTTCTTTACCACTTTGTAATAAGTTAAGTTCTTTGGTAATTTGTTCAACCATTTGGTCAATTTCTTCATTCGTAATGCCTTGTTTCTTAGCTTTTATTAATTCTAAAGCATATACTCTTTTTTTAAATTCAAGTTCTGCTCTTGAATTTTTATTGAATTCTTTTATTACTGGCATATTTTCATTTAAAATTCGTATATTTCTGCTTAAACAACTTAAAGCATGATTTACAAAACTACTTCCTGTATCCACCTATTATCCCTCCTTTTCCTTTAGATAAGTACATACAATATCACAGTTGGGAAAAAATGTCAATTATTTATAATGGTTATTATTAAAAGTTTTTAACATAAAAAAAGCCTTAAAAATTAAGACTATATTTTTTTTAAAATAAAATTATTAAAATTAATTTATCACTCTTTTAAATAATTTTTCTAATTCATAATTAGAGTAATGAATAATAGTTGGACGTCCATGGGGACAGGTCCATGGATTTTTACATAATCTTAATTTATTAATTAAGGTTTCCATTTCTTTAATACTAATATTTTCATTTGCTTTTATTGCCATTTTACAACTTAAAGTAATTGCAATTGCCTCGTTAAATTTTTCTAAATTAAAATCTTTTTCCATTACTACTAGTAAATCAATAATTTTTCTAATTGATTCTTCTTCATAACCCTCTAATAACCATATTGGATGACTACGAACCATTAAAGTATTAATACCAATCTCTTCTATTTCAATTCCTAAATTGTTTAACACATCAAGATTTTGTTTTATAATTAAAAATTCATTACTAGGTAACTCAATATTAAGTGGTAATAATAATGACGTAATATTTACTTCTGGATTTCCTATTTTTTTAAAATAATACTCATAATTAATTCGTTCTTGAGCAGCATGTTGATCAATTATATACATACCTAATTCATTTTGACATATAATATAAGTTCCTTGAACTAAACCAACCGGATATATTTCTGGTATTTTTTCATCTTCATTTATATTTGTTTTAATTTCTTTATTTTCCACTTCATTATAAAAAGTTGGTGCTTCTTCAACTAAACGTTCCAAATTAAAACTAATTTCTTCATATTGTGGTTGTACTTGTTCTTTTTGTTTCGCTTCTACTTCTGGAATTAATCTAATTTTCATTAGTTGTTCTTTAATTACATTATTAACTAATTCTTTTAATTCTGCAAATTGACTAAACTTTATATCTAACTTAGTAGGATGAATATTAACATCAACTAAAGTAGGATCAACATTGATATTTAATATAACAATTGGATATTTATCATGGGGAATATAAGTATGATAAGCATCAATAATAATTCGATTTAATTCAAGATTACGAACAACTCGATTATTAACCAAAGTGATAATATGATTACGATTAGATTTAGTTACCTCTGGATACGAAATATAACCATTAATATCATAATCATTATTTTCACCTTCAATTAGAATCATTTTTTTAGTAATATTAACTCCATATATTTCTTTAATTACTTTTAATTGATTACCACTACCATCGGTATTTAAACTAATCTTATTATCATTACTTAAAGTAAAAGCAATATTAGGATAGGATAAAGCAATTTTATTAATATAATCAATAATATATGCATATTCTCGGTATAAACTACTTAAATGCTTTAAACGCGCGGGAGTATTATAGAAGATGTTTTTTACTGTTACAATAGTCCCTTGACGCAAATCACCTTTTTCCTCATTAATTAATTTTCCCCCTTTTATGTTAAGAACGGTTCCTTCTTGACCATCACTAGTTTTTAAAGTCACTTCACTAACGGCCGCAATTGAAGGTAATGCTTCACCACGAAAACCTAATGAAGAAATTGCATATAAATCTTCTTCGTTAATTATTTTACTAGTAGCATGAGAAGAAAACGCTAATAAAGCATCGGCATAATTCATCCCTTTTCCATTATCAGTTACTTTAATTTCCTTTAATCCTGATTCGATTAAATCTATTTTAATTTTAGTGCTTCCCGCATCAATACTATTTTCAACTAATTCTTTAACTACTGAAACGTATTTTTCAACTACTTCACCGGCCGCAATTTTATTTGCTAAATCTTCAGTTAATATTTTAATATTTCCCATTTTCATCACCACTCTCAATTAAAACAAATATAAAACTATTTAATACTTAAAATAATTATTTGTCAATCTTTTTTATTTACCAATTAATAAATCAATTAATAATGTTACATCGATTTGCTGAAAATATGTTATTAATGCGGCAATACTAAGAAAAGGCCCGAAAGGAATAACATTAGTTTTATATTTATTTAAAACAATTAAGGAAATAGGTAAAGCAATAAATGATGCTAAAAAGATAGTTAAAATAGTTGATTCCCAACCTAGTACCAAACCAAAAATAACCATTAATTTTATATCAGCACCACCCAAAGATTCTTTTTTAAATAAAAAGTCCCCTAATAATTTAATTAAATACAACACAATAAAAGGAATAATAGCCATTAATATTAAATTAATAAAGCGATACTCCATTGTTAATCTAGTAATAAATAACATGATACCCCCTAATAATAAAATTTCATCAGGGATAATCATATATTTTAAATCAGAAATAGTGCTAACTAATAAAACCGAAACAAAAATCATAGCAACTAAAACTTCCATTGATAATCCAAAAATTAAATAACAAATAACAAATAAAATACCAGTCAAAGCCTCAATAACAGGATAAAAAAGAGATATTTTAGTTTTACATTTAGTACACTTACCATTTTGCCATAAATAAGAAAAAACCGGGATTAATTCCCAAATAGTTAACTTTTTTTTACATTTTGGGCAATGCGAGGATGGTTTTAAAATTGACATTCCTTGTGGCAATCGATAACCAACCACATTATAAAATGATCCCATAATTAAACCAAAGATAAAAAAGACACTACTATAAATGTATATTTCAACCATTATAAACCTCCTTTGTTTTAGCCTAATTGTCCATATAATTCAAACATTGGTAAAATAACAGATAATAGGATAAAACCAACAATGACAGTAATAAATACAATCATAACTGGTTCAATAAATGTTTTTACCTGATTAACAGCAGTTCGATGTTCTTCTTGATAATAATCAGCTACTTTATCCATCATTGAACCTGGTTGACCTGTTCTTTCCCCAGTTAACAACATTTCATAAGCTACGATCGGAAAAGCCCAATGATTCTTAAATGAATTAGAAATTGATTCACCTCTCGCAATATTAGTAATAGTATCAAAAATAAGCATTTTATAAATTTCATTATTAGTAATCTTACTTAAAATTTCCATACTATCGGTAATAAAAACATTATGATTTAATAATGATGCAAAGGTTTTAGCAAACATAGTAACTTCATTATAAATGATAATCTTTCCAACTACTGGTAAATGCATTAATAACCACTGGATTAGTGTTTTAAACATCTTAACATTAGAGTAAATAGCAATTGAGCCACCAATTGCTGCTATTAATCCTAGAATTAAATATAAAATATTTCGTTGTAAATAATCACTAATAGTAATTGTAAAACGCGTAATTACCGGTAATCCCCCCCCCATATCTTTATACATTTCGACAAACTCAGGAATAACAAAAATCATAATAAAAGTAATAACCGTAATCGCAAAAATAAAAATTACAGTTGGATAAGTCATGGCTGAAATCATTTGTTTTCTTGTTTTATGAATAACCGTATAATAATCCGCCATACTATCTAAAGTCTCTGGTAAATTACCAGCAAGTTCAGCTGATTTAATCATATTAACTAACAATCGCGGGAAAGCTTTTCCTTGTTTTGCTAAAGCTTCACTAAAACTTTCACCCATTGTTAATTCATATACAATAGAACGATATAAATCTTTTTTTTCTTTCTTTTTATTTTGTTTTCCTAAAATTTTTATCGCATCAACTAATGGAATCCCAGCTTTAATATAAGTTGATAATTGGGTTAATAAAAATACTAATTCGCTGGTTTTTACTTTGTTATAACCTTTTTTTCCAAAATTTAAACCTTTAAATGTTTCTATTTCATATATTTCATATCCTTCTGCTAATAAATAAGAATGAACATCTAACTTTGAATAAGCAGATAATTTCCCTTTTTCAATTTTACCATCAGAATTTTTACCAGTATAACGATACATAATCTTTTCTTCACTTCTAACTTCATCTGATCCTTCAAAATCAATTAATAAAGTCTGCCTTTTCATTTCCATTCTATTTCTTCTATCCCTAACAAAGGATAAGTTACCATACCAATCAATAAGCCCTTTTTTTATTTTTTGTGGTAATTGAGCTAAACTTTTTATCCAATCCTTCGTTTTATCAATTATATTTTCAATTAAATCCCAAACTGAAACAATTAATTTTTTGATAAAACTATAAATAAATACAAATGGATAAATAAATATTTTATAAACACCAATACTAATAAATTTTATTGCTAACCAAAAATAAAGCGGAATTTTACTTATTAATTTTAATAAATTAATTACTTGTCCCACTATAAATTTAATAATATTTATAATTAATAAAACAACTTGTTTTAAAACATAATATATTTTTTGTAAAATTAAAACAAGCCCACAATATATATTTTTAAATATTAAAAAAATATATTTACTAATTTGGATAATAATTAATGCAATTATTTTATAAGTATAAATAATAACTGTTTGTCCACCTTTAAACAAATATAGCAAAACATATTTTAAGCCTTTATAAAGTAAAACAATTATTGTTTTTATAGATTGGAATAACACAATAACTATCTTTCTTATTATTAAATATAAGTTAACACCAATAATTTCAATTAATTTAGCAAAATACTTGATCATAATTAAAAAATAATGAATTATTCTTTCAAAAACAATAAAAACACCTAAACTAAAATATTTAAATGGTAGTATCACACTTTTTAAAAGCATCCGGTTGCACCTCCCCAAACATAAGGGAACTATTATAATAAGATTATAACATAAATAATCTTTTTTTTAAACTTTTTTCCGCTTGTTTCATATATTATCCTAGGAGGTATTCTATGTTTAATAATCAATGGAACCCTGCTTTTCAATATTATAATAACGGGAGGGGTCCAAATATGAACTGGGGCAATATATTTAATAATCCAAATTCAATTCCTAATTACAATACTAACTTAAAAAAACCAGGAGTAAATTGGAATGGTATTTTAAATAACACCCAAAAAACTTTAAATATTGTAAATCAAGCAATCCCTATTTTTTATCAAATGAAACCAGTTTGGAATAACGCTAAAACTTTAATGCGTGTATTTAGCGAATTTAATAATGTAAATAAAACCACTAGTAATACAGTAACTAATATTAAAACTACCGAAAGCGGTAGTCAAAATTTAAATAATAATCTTCCACAATTCTTTACTTAATAAATATAAATAATATGTGATATGAATATAAATCTATACCATTATTTATCATTTACTACTTGTAAATTTTTTAAATAGTTTTTAATTTGCCTTCTTTTATGTATATATTGAAAAGGAATAACCAATAATAATTGCTTTTGTTTCGCAATTTCTTTTTTTATAAATTGTTTAAATAAAGGTGAATTTTCTTTAATTAAATGTGGCCCTAAAATTAATTCTTTTTTAGTATATTTTTGCTTACCTCGTTTAAAAGATATTATTGGATAAATAATATCTTTTTCTGATACTAATTTTTCTTTTTCAATATAAAAACCAATTTGACAAAGATATTTTCTAATTAATAAAGGATTAGTATTTGATTGAATAACAATATGATTAATTTCTTTTAATTTACTTTTTCCTTCTTTTAAAATAGAAATGATTTTGTGATGACCTAACCCCGCTAAAACAATAGTATCAACTTCGCCAGAAGCTAAACAAAATAATCCATTACCAAGACGTAATGCAATTTTACTTTCTAATTTTGCTTGTTCAATATTTTTTTGGGCTTGATTAATAGCACCCCTACTAATATCTACTGCTATAACTTTATTTACTATTTTACTTTTTACTAACATAATAGCTAATAAAGCATGATCGCAACCAATATCAATTACTTTTGCATTTTTCTCAATATAATCAGCAATTGCTTTTAATCTTAAAGACACTTTAATCACTCATATAATCCTTTAATTTACGAGATCTTGATGGATGTCTTAATTTGCGTAAAGCTTTTGCTTCAATTTGTCTAATTCTTTCTCTTGTAACTCCAAAAATATTACCAACTTCTTCTAAAGTACGACATGTCCCATCTTCTAAACCAAATCTTAATTTTAACACTTGTTCTTCTCTTTCAGTTAAAGTATTTAAAACATCATTTATTTCATCTTTTAAAACTTCATTTATAGCATATTCTTCCGGTGTTAAATTAGATATATCTTTAATAAAATCACCTAAATGAGAATCTTCTTCTTCCCCTACTGGTGTTTCTAATGATAATGGATCTTGAGCAATTTTAAATATTTCCCTTACCTTTTCTACCGTTAATCCCATTTTTTCAGCTAATTGTTCTTCCGTTGGTTCCCTATTTAATTCAAGTGTTAATTGACGCTGTGTTCGTTTTAAACGATTAATTGTTTCTACCATATGAACTGGTACCCGAATGGTTTTAGCTTGATCGGCAATTGCACGCGTAATTGCTTGTCTTACCCACCAAGTCGCATAAGTAGAAAATTTAAAACCTTTACTTGCATCAAATTTTTCAACTGCTTTCATTAAACCAATATTTCCTTCTTGAATTAAATCAAGAAATGATAAATTTCTTCCTACATAACGTTTAGCAATACTAACAACTAAACGTAAATTACTTTCCGCTAAAATATTTTTAGCTTCTTCATCTCCCTCTTCAATCCTTTTTGATAAAGATAATTCTTCCTCTAAACTTAATAAACTAATTTTGCCAATTTCTTTTAAATACATACGTACCGGATCATTTATCCCAACTGTTTTAGGAATAGATAAATCTTGGATAATTTCTTTCGTATCATCTTTTTCTTCTTCAGCTTCTTCTGATACAATTTCAATTCCCAAATCTTGAAAAACATTATATAATTCATCTAAAGAATCATTATCTAATTCTAAACCTTTTAATTCATCAGCTAATTCTTCAAAAGTAATATAACCTCTTTCTTTTCCTATTTTAATTAGCGTTTTCTTTCTTTCCTCAAAAGTTTTAATTTCATCAATCACTTATATCGACTCCTTTTTTTATTTCAATTATTTTAGTAGCAATTTCTGTTTTTAATTCTATATCAGTTTCTTTTTTAAATTGTTCTTCTAAATTATTAAGTTCAAGATTAATGGTAAATTCATCTAAGACTTTAATATAATCATTAATTTCATCTTCAAGATATTCTTCTGGCAATTGTAAAGCCATTATTTTAGTAGTTAAATTAACCAACTCTTCTTTATCACCTAAATAGCTTAAATAATCAGCTATTTCAATATTTTTATATTTATCATAATACTGAACTATTTCACTTGCTAAATAACGAGCAATTTGATTTGGAAAATAACAATTATGATTTTTATATATTTTTATTACTTCCTTATAATGTAACATATAATACAACATCCGTTGTTCTGCTTGTTCGTATTTGTTCAATCTTTTAACACTTTTTTTCACTTCTGGTTTTTTATTATTGATTTTAGGTTTTTTATTTATTTCCTTATTTAGTATGTTAGTTAAAGTTTCAATTGATACATTAGTTTCCGCACTTATTTTTTGCAATAATAATTCTCTGACTACAGTATCATTAATATTACTTAATTCTTTAATTACTTCATCAATATAAAGAGATATCGCATTAGGATCATTAAAGTTTTTCTCTTTTTTTAAATATTCAATTTTATAATTTATAAATGAAACTGGTTCTTCAATTTGTTTTAAAAAAGCATTAATACCTTTTTTCTCAATATAATCATCAGGATCAAAATTATCACTTAAACGTATTACTTGTGGGATAACATTAATATTACTTAATTCATTACCACAGTTAATTGTTGCTTTCGCTCCGGCTTCATCGCCATCAAAACACAAAATAATTTGTGATGCTAATTTTTTTATTAATAACGCTTGTTCATGAGTAATTGCGGTTCCCATTGTAGCAACAACATTTTTTACACCATGCTTATATAATGCTAAAACATCCATAAAACCTTCCACAATAATTACTTTCTTTTGACGTCTAGCTTCATCTTTCGCTCGATGATAGTTATATAATAATTCCCCTTTTTTAAATAACTTTGATTCTTTTGAATTAATATATTTAGCAGTATCCAATTCACTATATATACGACCACTAAAACCAATAACTTGTCCACTTAAATTCCATAAAGGAAACATAATCCGATTAACAAAAATATCCTTAAGTTCATCGTTATTAAAATTACAAATCCCACTTTCTGTTATTTCAGTTATTGAAAACTTGTTTTTTTGTAATAAATTAGAAACTTTATTATTAAATGGTGCTAAACCAATTTGAAATTCATTAATAATTTCATCAGTAAAATTACGTTGATATAAATACTCCTTAGCGTCTTTTCCATTAGCAGTATTTAAATAATTTTGATAAAACTTATTACTTAAATCATAAATTTTATATAAATTTTCATATTGGTCATTTTTTTTAAATTTAATATAATCACTAATTGGTAAAGAAACACCTACTTTATTAGCCATTAATTTTACAGCTTCAATAAAATTCAAATGTTCATATTCCATTAAAAAAGTAAATACATTACCCGAAGCCCCACAAACAAAACAAGTATATATTTGTTTTTCAGGAGATATACTCATACTAGGAGTATGATCGTCATGAAAAGGACAAAGGGCAAAATAATTTTTCCCTTTTTGTGTTAATGGTAAATATTCCGATATAACATCAACAATATCAACTTTATTCCTAATTTCAATAATTAAATCATTACTTATTTTAGGCATATGACCACTACTTCCCTACTATTTTATTCTACAAAATTAATTAAAACTCCCCTATTAAATAGAAAAACAATCTATAAAATAGATTATTTTGTCTTTGGTTCTTTTTTAACTGCCGGCTTTTTTACCGTGCTTTTTTTAATGGTATCAGTTTTTTTACTCTCACTTACTTTTTTCGGTTCCTTTTTAACTACTGGCTTTTTTGCTGTGCTTTTTTTAGTTGTACTTGTTTTTTTGGTCTCAGTTGTTGTGTTTGGTTCTTTTTTTACTGTTGGTTTTTCCTTAATTACTGTTTTCTTAGTAACATCTTGTTCCTTAACTTTAATTTCTTTTGGTTTATATTCTTTTCCATTTAAAGCATCTACAGCAATAGCTACTAAATCACTAAATGCTTTAGGATTATCAATTGCTAATTCCGATAACATTTTACGATTAATTAATAATTCCGCTTTATTTAAACCATTAATAAACTTTGAATAACTAATATTATTTTCACGGCAAGCAGCATTTATCCTTGTAATCCATAATTTACGAAAATTCCTTTTATTTTGCTTACGATCACGATAAGCATAAACAGATGAATGCATTACTTGTTCTTTAGCAGTTCGATATAAACGATGTTTACTACCAAAATAACCTTTAGCTTGTTTTAAAACCTTTTTATGACGGACACGGGTAACACTCCCAGTTTTTACTCTTGTCATTTTTTCCCTCCTCTACTAAAGAATTAAATTAAACTCTTTAATCTCTTTTCATCAGCTTTACTTAATTTAAAACCTTGTTTTTTTCTTCTTTTAACTTTTGCACTTTTCTTACCTGTATTATGATTACCACTTTTCTTCCCTAGTGTTATCGTACCACCAGGTCTTACTTTTAATACTTTTTTTGTGCTTTTATGCGTCTTTATTTTAGGCATAATATTCCTCCTTATTTCTTTTTCGGCACTAATAACATTAACATATTTCTGCCATCTAATTTAGGTTGCTGTCCAATTTCCGCAATTTCACTAAGAGCCTCCGCAAATCTTAACATAACATCACGACCTAATTCAGTATGAGCCATTTCGCGCCCTTTAAAACGAATTGAAACTTTTATTTTATGGCCTTTTTCCAAATACTTAGATACATTTCTTAATTTTGTATCAAAATCATGCTTATCAATTTTTGGTGATAATCGATATTCTTTTATTTCTAAATTATGAACATTTTGTTTTTTTTGGGATTCCTTTTTCTTCTTCTTTTTTTCGTATAAATATTTATTGTAATCTAATAACTTACATACTGGTGGATTTGCATTAGAATTAATTAAAACCAAATCAAACCCAGCATACTCTGCCAAAGTCAAAGCATCTCCTTTGGTTTTTAACCCTAATTGTTCTCCATTCGGTCCAATCACCAAAACATTTTCAAACCTAATTTGTTCATTAATAAGCATTCCCTTTTCTTTATTTGTTATAACAAGCACCTCCATAATAATTATAAAAGTGAATACAAAGTATTCACTCAAATCCTAAGAAATTATATACAATATAAAAACTAAGGCATAAACCTAAAGCTACTTAGCAATCAGGTGAGATAAATACATCTGCTTTCCTTTTTATAAATTTATACTATCTATTTTATATTATTATATTAATAAAGTCAATAAAATAGTCATTATTTGTTATTTTATACAATACATAGTGCCCCCCATACTATGTATTTTTTTATATTTGATATAATAAAAAAAAGTTTTTC
>Ga0334896_1000892_pt1 | contig 29681 bp, 27 predicted proteins | sample GraSluR3_MG_8_FD_207734 | JGI IMG/M metagenome (GOLD analysis project Ga0334896, IMG submission 207734) | Sludge microbial communities from methane-producing bioreactor in Wageningen University, Netherlands - Granular Sludge_27_06-R3 | ecosystem: Engineered > Bioreactor > Anaerobic >... | reverse complement strand
TACTGAACTATATCCTACTATTCGCACTTATAATCCTGCAACCAGTGAAGAAAAAACTATAATTAACAGAACTACCGGTCATGGTACTTCTTATTCCTTATCACCCGATAACAAGTACCTTATCTATGCCAAACTTCTCAACTATGAAGAATTTTACCAGTATCATGACCTTTTTTTATATCACCTGGAAACCGAAAAACAGATTAGACTTACCGAGGGTCTGAGAATTAAAGACCCCAGCTGGCATCCGGATATTTCTAATAACACTATTGTTGCAGTTGTTAACCATGCCGGCAGTAACAATCTTGTCTTATTTTCTCTTGAAAATAACTTTTTGGAAAAACTAAAGAAAAATAATGATCATCTGGAAGACTTGCTGACTGATGATAACCTGATATTTCTTACTGACTTTCATGACGGAACACAGATTGCGCAGCCTGTCTGGTCTCCTGATGGCAATCAAATAGCTTTCTCAATGTGGAAAAACGGGTTTCAGGATATTTATATTTTAGAATTAGATAGAAATAACAAAACAAAAGACATCAGGGCTATTACCCGGAGCAAACATACTGATATCAGTCCGAACTGGTCTCCTGATGGAAGATATATATATTTTTCCTCAGATCGAAGTGGTATCTTCAACTTATATGCCTTTAATATAAAAGAAAATAAGTTGTTTAGGTTGACAAATGTCATAACGGGAGCCTTTGAACCGGCAATTTCACCAGATGGCCAAGAACTGGCTTTCATTCAATACCATGCCTCTGGCTATGAACTGCATTTAACCAGTACCAGTAATTTGCTTTGGAAACCAATAAATACAGGGGACGGTTCTCTGTATCACTATTCTACGTATAAATATCATGATACAGAGAACCGTCCCCTGTATCATCCAGAGAACCGTCCCCTGTATCATCGAGATTATTCGCCCCGGGAAAGTATTTTTCCAACTTACTGGACCCCTTATTTCGCACTGACCTCAAAGGACCTTTATCTTGGTTTTTCTACCCTGGCTCAGGATTATTTAAAATTTTATAGTATTCCAATTAAGTTGGCATGGGGAGTATTTAGCCCATCTCTTTATTATGACATTCAGTTTTATGATTATTCGCGGAATCCATTCCTGTCAGTCTCCTGGCAGGGTGAAACTTTGCTGGAAAACAATGAAATAAAATATTTTTTTGATGCAGAGAACACCAGTGCTACATTCCAGGCTAAATTAAATTTCCCCAGAAAAGGATACACTTCCCAGCAGGACTCTGCACGTTATTTTTCTGAAAACATTTCTATTGGATTTCAAAATGAATTATACAGTTTTAATAATTCAGAAAATGACAATAGTGACATTTTTTCCAAAAAGATTAATTCTCTTATTCTTAGCTATAGGTATAATGACACTGAAAGTTACCAATCATCTTTTAGTCCTGAAATCGGGTCTTCTCTGTCTTTAAGTTATCAACATTCCAACAAAATACTTGGAAGTGATTTAAATTTCAATAAAATATTATTTGATGGCAGAAAATATTTTCCCCTACCCGCTCAAAACCAGGTGATAGCTTTTCGTCTTGTTGCTGGTTTTTCAACAGAAGATCTAAACCAACAAGAAAAATATTATCTGGGAGGTAATTCTGGTAGCACGGCTTTAAGTTCAATAAACAATAATAGCTTCCCTCTTAGGGGTTTTTCTTCTTCTCGCTTTAGCGGGAATAATCTAATTTCTGCCAGTCTGGAATACCGTTTTCCAATTATGACTGTTGAAAAAAAGGTAGGTTTTGACTGGGCTTCAATCTTTTTAGAAAGAGTATCAGGCTCTCTTTTTCTAGATGCCGGACAGGCCTGGGATGGTAAGATGTCGCAAATACCGTCTGAAATAAACGCATCTCTCGGTGCAGAGTTAAATTTCAAATTTAAGCAAGCTCAGAACAATCCTTTTATTCTGACTTTGGGAATTGGAAAAGCCCTCTCGGAGCCTTCCCAATTCCGCTTTCACTTTCAAACAGGTATTTCGTTCTAATCCTGTTTGATAATTTTTTCTAAAGCAAATAATTCCTATACCAATCTAACCCTGCTATCATCTGATAAAACAAATTCATATATTCTGGGCATTTCGTCTGATCTATAAATCTCCACATCTTTGCCTATCAGGCAATTCTGCATTCTGCATTTAATGCTATCAATATGAGTATTGGACATTATGACACTATATTCAACTTCACTATTTTCGATATTGACCCCTGCAGATAAAGAAGTGAATGGCCCTACATAGGAATTTATAATCTTGGCATTTTCACCAATTACAACAGGACCCAATATGGTTGAATTAATTACCTCAGCATTTTTCCCCAGATTAACCCTGCCAAACACCTTGGATTTATTGTCAATAATTGCATCTCCTAAATCCCGATGGATGTCTTCTAGAATCAATCGGTTGGCTTCAATTATATCTTCCGGCTTACCGGTATCTTTCCACCATCCTTCAATAACTTCGGCTTCCACGTCATGCTTATTATCTACAAGCCACTGAATAGCATCGGTAATCTCATATTCTCCCCTGGCTGAAGGCTTAATATTATCAATGGCCTTATGAATAGTCTTATCAAAAAAGTACACACCGATTAATGCTAAATCTGTTGGTGGGTCCTTTGGTTTTTCAACCATGCGAACAATCTTCTTATCTTTAAGTTCAACTACACCAAACGCCTGGGGATTCTCAACATGAGTCAACAACACAAAAGCCTGTTTCTTCCCCTCTTCAAATTGCTGACGATATTGCATGACACCATTTTTCAAAAGATTATCACCCAGGTACATCAGAAAAGGTTCATCCTGCAAAAATTCTCTGGCAACTTTTACGGCATGTGCCAGTCCTAATGGCTCTTCCTGCATAATGTAGCTAATATTGACTCCCCACTTTTGTCCATTTCCTATCTCGCGCTTAATATCTTCACCGGTTTCCTCACCGATGATAATTCCAATATCACTAATGCCACATTCTTTAATTTTCTCAATTCCGTATTCCAGTGCAGGTTTATTGGCCAGCGGAATCAGGTGCTTTGCACTGGTATAAGTCAGTGGCCTTAATCGAGTTCCCTTGCCGGCACACAATATAATTGCTTTCATATAATCTCCCTCCTATAAATAACTTACTATCTTTGTATATTTAGCATATATAATCTTAATTCAAACATAATCTATTTTATCATGTCTTTCATGTAATATCCTAAAATTTTTCCTGCATCTATTAATATTTGCGGATTATTCAAAGCTGCTTGAAATAGACTGAAATGATTGTCAAATTCAATGGCCTGCTCAATAAAACTAGAATATTTCTTGAAAATATAAAAAAGTTTTTTCCTGTTATCTTTATCTAAATCTTCATATATTCTTCTGGCTTTTAAACCAAATCTAATTTCTTTACTGAACTTTGTTTTCCATCTCGGATCATATTCTTCTAATTTATCCTCTTCTATGCAATCAGCAAGTATGCGGGCAGAACAAATGCCATAAGATATCCCGCCTCCAGTCAATGGCTTTGTCTGGCAGGCAGCATCTCCTATTAAGGCAATATTATCATAATAAGCAGGAATATAACCCATCGCTATTTTCCCGGCAATAACATCAACAATTTCCCCACCTATATTTTTTCTACAGAGATACTCATCCAATGTTTTCTTGGCATTTTCTGGTAATGTTGCCACAACTCCAACACGCAATATTTTTGTATTTTCTAAAATAATCCAGAGAAAGAAAGGAATGTTATCATCAAAATATACCTTTATAGAATCATTAGTAATATCTTGATAGAATTCTTTTAATTTTATCTGATATTGCATGCCATAATAATAATTTATTTTTAAATTATTATTCTTATATTTATTTCCATAGTTATTAAGCATGTACTTACGGACAATTGAATCAGTACCATCAGCACCAATCAGCAAGTCTGCCACAAATACTTCGCCTCTTTCAGTGTAAACACAATAGCTGGAGTCTTTTTTTTCTATTTTAGAAACACGACTTTTTAAGCGAATATCAAGCCCCTTACCCATATCTAAATCAAATTGCTCTCTATTTAAAATACAGGCGATTCCCGGGCTGTTAACATAAAATTCTTCTGTCCACGGAGTATTAATGGCAAAACTATTAATCTCATTCACAATTGCAGACTCAGAGATAAAAGGTTTTATAGTAGAAATTAATTTCGATGATACAATACCAGCACATTGCACCGGCTTCCCGATGCTGGAATGTTCTTCCAGCAGTATAGGCTCATAACCCATTCTTTTCAATAGTTGAGCCGCATAACAGCCAACCGGTCCGGCACCGACTATTAGTATTCTCATAAAGTTCCTCTTGCCATATTTGTAGATATAGTTGAAATAATATTGTTATATTATTAGTACATTCTAGTATAGTATATACATATAATTCCCTAATCTCAACTATATTAGCTGTATTTGCTCAACCTTATGCCCAAATGCCAAAAACCAGGAATTTCTCAAATCCTCTTTATTATAAATCAAAGGCTTTCTTTTATAATAATCAATTACTTTGCCCCCGGTTTCCTCAACTATAATTTGCCCGGCTGCAATATCCCACTCCATAGTTGGGCCTAACCGCGGATATATATCAGCCTTACCTTCTGCCAGATATGTTAATTTCATGGCACTGCCCACTGATATCATATTGGTGTGGTTATATTTTTTTCTTATCTTTTGAACATATTCCCTGGTTTCTGAATTATAGTGTGATTTGGAATAAATTATACCAATATTCTGAGAACTTTCTTTACTCACACTTTTTTTAGATTTTAAAGAATAAATTTTTTTGTTTTTATCTACCCTATAAGCGCCCAATCCTCTTCCGGCATAATATAATAATCTCATTACCGGTATATATAGTACTCCAAAAATTGGTTTTCCATTTTCTATTAATGCTAGATTGATGGAAAACTCTCCATTTCTCTTTATAAATTCCTTGGTTCCATCCAGAGGGTCAACTACCCAAAGATATTTCCAGTTTCTTCTCTCATCATAAGGTACTTTTTTACTCTCTTCCGATAAAATAGGAATTTCCGGGAACAATACTTTTAAGCCATTAATTATTACATTATTAGATTGTTTATCAGCAATCGTTAAAGGGGTTTCATCACTTTTTATTTCAACCTGGAAATCATCACCTTGATATACCTTTAAAATCTCATTCCCGGCTGCCTTTATAACCTTAAAAATATCTTCTTTTTTATTATTTACATCTGCCAACATATATTTCTACCTCATACCTATTCCATCAGCATATAGGCTTACCCTTACATGATAAATACATCTTTACCTCTCATTCTAGACCTAAACCTCTCTTCTTAGGGAATAGAAAGATACGAACCTCTCCTTGATGAAAGGATTAAACTATCTCATTCATGCACTTAAGGTGAAAATTAAACCTTTTCATTTCCTACAACTATTTAGGCTATGAATTCGATACTGACTTACAAATAAATCGTTATTGCAATCAATCCAAAGACTGCCTCAATACCTATTAAGAACATTACCAGGTTTTTTTCTTTGATTCCGCCGCTGAGTTTCATTATAATTTGGGGTAAACTTACCGGACCATTTTTCGGGCAATATAATTTCCCTTCTTTATGTACTCCCCACCAATTTTGGCTTGGAAATTTATGCAATGCCTTAATAATAAATTCAAATACAAATGGTATTATCAAAATAACACCTGCTGTTTCAAAGTCACCTACAATGACACATGTTGCCAGCACTGCCCCCATGCATAATGTGCCAATATCACCTACTAAAATCTTAGCCGGATACCAGTTATAATAACTGGCAGCAAGTAAAGCGCCCAGACATGATAATGAAATTGCAAGTGCGGTCATACTGCCTGTAATATAAGCAATAATAGAGACAGTTACCATACATACTATTCCTAAACCTACCTCTAATCCATTAAATCCTGCCAGCATATTAAATGCGTTAGTAGCCCCGGTAACGCCCAATGGTATTAAAAGCAGTGGATATATAATCCCAAAATTAATTCTACCAATAAAAGGTACTCTCATAATGGTGTCGCCTATCTCGATTGCCACTAATGGTAATGCAGCAAAGATCGGCATAAATGCCTTTATAATCTGCCTCATAGAAATAAGATCATCAATTATCCCAATCAAAGCAACGATTAATACAGTTGAAAGGCATGCAAGCAGTGATACTAAATATACATCAGGCAATAATCTAAAAAATGTCTTAATAAATATAGTTAGAATAATTCCACCGGAAAATCCTGCTACTATAACCAGGCCCCCCATCTCCGGGATTTCTTCCTGTTTTGCACTATTCATATTTCTTCCGGTAATCCCTGCCTTTTTTAAGCGAGGAATTATAATAGGAAAACTAAAAAAGCTAACAATAAATGAAAAAATCAAAACCAATAACAATAAATGCATTTAAATCCTTTCGAAAAAAAACACAAAATTAAAATATATCAAAGATAGAGCAACCTTAGCCCTTGTTTTTATTATATTGTATTATCTAAAAATCCTTTATCATACCTGTAAAATTAATTAAATCTGACACCGTCTATTGCTAATTAACTTACTGCCTCTTATTCTTCAATTATCTTTTCTATATTTCTTTACATTATTTATTGCTTATAACTATGTATTATCTCTCTGTTTAATTAATTTTACAGTAATTTAACAATTTTATACCATAAATATGACATAAAATACAATTGCAAGCCTTTGAGCTATAAACAATCTATTGATTATTAAATAATTCCTCTTTTATATTTACTCAATCAAAGTTTTGAGTGTAACCTATGTCCTGGTTAAATTTTCTTTCCTTGTATCTTGCAACTTGTTACTTGCACCTTAAAAAACCTGCTTTGCTTATTACCATTGCTTATTAATCTTTAATATATTTAATACTCAATACACGATACTGAATACTATTTTAAACTGAGATTGCCGCGAATGGCTAAAGCCATTCTCGCAATGACAATAAATAGTAGTATGCTAAAGTCATAGTTTCTCAATGACAATAAAATAAATATAATATTTAGATATTTGTTTTAAACTGTAAACAAAAAACGAATTTCTTATCTCATAACTCGGAACTTGCACCTGCATCTTATTTTATCTTGCACCTTGCACCTCGCAACTTGAACCTTATTTTAACTCGCACCTTGATTTTTTATATTTTGAATTTTTCTGATATTTAAAATCTTGATATTTGTTTTTATTTTATCTTGCACCTTGTATCTTGAACCTTGCAACTTATTTTATCTGATAACTTGATCTTTAGATTCCTCCCTCACGAGAAAAAAAGTACCATTTATTATCTCCCCCCACATTGAGGGTATTATTACTTTATTTCATTTCTCCCTATTGAGGGTATGATTCTCTTCTTTCCTTTCCTCCGCCTTGAGGAAAGGATTGCCTCTTCTCATATCCTCCATTTTGAGGAAAGAATTCCTTTTTGTAAATGTCAACCACTTATCCCACTTGTAAATTTCAACCGAAAAGTGCACCATATTTCACTCCAAAAGTGCACCACTATCTGTAAAAAAATTAACTCAATTTAGCTCTTCTTTTATCTCCTCCCCCTTTAGGAAAGGATTGCCTCTTCTCGTCTCCTCCCCCTTGAGGGAACATCATATCTTCTCATTTCCTCCCCTTGAGGGGAGATCATATCTTCTCATTTCCTCCCCCTTGAGGGGGGAGGATAAAGGTGGGGGTGAACTCCCCAATTATCCTGTCCCTCTCCCTCCGATAGGAGAAAAGGAAAACTTAAAGATGAGCGCAGCGACGAAGCAATCTCATACATTTATATCCAAGCTAAAAGTATCTTATGAAATACTGGAAGACTGATTATCCCTACCATGCAAAGTACTGCCTGTGTCTTGAAGTTGTAGTCTTCTTTCCTTGAAACTCGCATCTAGTATTTTTATAACCAGGAATATCTTTTATAAATCTAAAGCAAACTTAATCGCATTATTTATTTCAAATATCTTATCAATATCCAGGTGGACAATTTTTTCATCAAGCAATTCTTTTCTTATAGTAATTATTGTATCTAAATTAATAACACATTCTTTAGGCATGTTTTCTTTTTTTCCAATTTTAACTTCTACCGGAATATCCCTTATAGTTGAAGTCACCTCTGCTACTGTGACAGAATTTCGAACTTCATAAGCCTCATTTCTTGATAATAAAGCAACAGGCCTTCTACCAATTGGTTCAGGCAAATTTGCCCACCATATATCTCCCTTTTGCATTGTATTAAAATTCATTTTCTAATACCTTGTATTGTTCTTTTTCTAATTCTGCCACCTTATTTATCTTTTCAGGATTTTGCTGATAACCATTGATATATTTCCTAATTTTTTCTTCTTCAGCTTTTTTCTCAAAAAAATACTGAATCATTTCCTGTATTACTCTGCTTCTATTGCTTCTTCTTTTATTCTTTTCATTTTCCAGTTTTTTAAAATTATCTTCATCCAATGTTATAGTAAATCGCACATTTTTCATAATTGAAAACCTCCGACACGATGAATAGATATTGGTATTGATATGAATATAGTATGATAAATATCATACTTTGTCAAAAACATCTTTTTTAACTGATCAGCTAATTGATAGATTGGTAAATTTGTTGTCTTTGTTAAATCTTTACAGCCGAAAAATTAGAACTGTAAACTAAAAAATAATCTTAGGTTACTCTTCCTTGAGGAGAAATATTTTCTATTTTTATTTCATCCCTCTCACCATGGCCCTCTCATTGATTTATTCCAGCATAATTGTTGGTGGAGTAGTTTTCATTTTTTTGTTCATAGTTTTCAGTAAAAGAATTTTGGCAGATTTTCTGATTCTTTCTTGGCTGTTAGACCATCGTGACTGACAGATTATTTTTTGTCATTGCTAGGAGTTCTTTTCGCTGTCATTGCTAGGAGCATTCTTTTTTCTTGTCATTACGAGGAGTTCTCTTTCTCTTTTATTGCGAGAAGTACTTTTCTCCAATCATTATGAGGATTTTCGTTTTCTTGTCATTACGAAAATATTTTTCTCTGTCATTGCGAGGAGCGAAGCGACGAAGCAATCTCATTCAATTCTACCCACAGTATTCAAGCAAAAACTTATAACTAGAAAATAAAAAACTTATTTTAACTTGAAACTTGCAACTTGAAACTTATTTTAACTCGCACCTTGATTTTTTAAATTTTGAATTTTTCTGATATTTAAAATCTTGATATTTATTTTTATTTTATCTTGCACCTTGCACCTTGAACCTTGCAACTTATTTTATCTGATAACCTGTATCTTAAGTTTCTCCCCCTCACCCTAGCCCTCTCCCTCGGAGGGGAGAGGGGAAAACCATAAACTGAAAACTAGTCTAATTCTTGCAACTCAAAACTCGCAACTTACAACTATAACCTCAATACTATCCATTGGATTTAGTAATGGTAATTTAGGCACTTATTCCTACCGTCAGTGTATATTCCAGAGTACCTTCATCATTTGGATTTTCTTTGTTATGAGGCTTTATACTTTCTAAATATGATTCTATAGCTTCTTGTTCCATTTTTGTAGCTTCTTCAATAAATTCACCATAAGCAATACAAAAACTCATTCCATATATTAAATACTTTTTTTAATTTTAACCGAAAAATTTACTTTTACTCACTTCATAAATTCTTCAAAAGACATTTCAGTATCATTTAAAATCTTTCTAAGCAATGCTCTATCTATATCTTGGCTTTTATGAACTGGAATAATCGTTGTTCTATTATCATTTTTATGCTTTATAAAAACATGACTACCTTTTTTTCTAAATTATTATAAATCCATTTTTCTTTAGTCTCTTAATGATTTGCAATCCTGTTAATATGGGTAATTTACTCATACTGCAACTTTCTGAATTCCAACTATTTCTTTTATATAGGATTCACTCTCTCCCTGAACTTCCAAGCATAATTCAATAGCTTCCCGCATATTGGCAAGGAGCTCCTCCATGTTCTTTCCCTGGCTATGACAACCTTTTATCTCTAAAGCAGTTCCAATTAAATTTCCATCTTCTCCTTTTTCAATAAGTACAGTGTATTGTTTTTCTTTTTTCATATATAAACTCCAAAATATAAATAATTTAAACAGATTCCATGTTTTTCTACTATTCTACCATATATTTTAAAAACACATTTAGTAAAATCCTTAAACTTTTTTTTGTTTTTTTTATTTAACTTACAACTCGAAACTTGCACCTCGCAACTTATTTTATCTTGCACCTTGTATCTTGAACCTTGCAACTTATTTTATCTTGCACCTTGTATCTTGAACCTTGCAACTTTTTTTATCTGATAACTTATATCTTAAGTCTCCTTCCCCTTGAGGGATGACTCAACTAAATTATCCTTTTTCCTTGAGAGAAGACTAATCTAAAATTACCATTTTCTCCTTGATGGGGGAAACCAAGCTAATACAAACTCCCTCCTTGAGGGGAGATCATATCTTCTCATTTCCTCCCCCCTCAAGGGGGAGGAAATGATTTTTTTAAATTTGTTCCAATATATCATGCTTACCAATTCTCAGAAAAATAATTGAATCAGATGTAATTTGAAATAAGATACGATAATTTTTATTTATAGAGGCCTCAAGAACACCAGGGTATTTTTTTACTTTTTTCACTCTTAATGAAGGATGAGAAAGATTTTGAACAAGTAATTTTATTTTTTCATTACTTGCATTTTGAATTATATTGGTAAGTTTTCGATAATCTTTTTTAAAACTATTAGTATAAATTAATCTCATTTTATAAATTAACTTCTCAGATCATCAAACAGTTCTTCAACATTATTACTTTCCTTTACTCTTCCTTCTTTGACATCATCCAAGGCTTCTTGTAAATATTTTTCTCCTTTTTTCGATAATTGTATCGAATTCTTATCAATAACAATTTTTGGAATTAGCAAGATACGATCACCTTCTCTAGTCACTTCTAAATAATCACCTTCTTTAATTCCCAATTCCTTTCGAATGCTACTTGGAATGGTTATTTGTGATTTTTCTCTTATTTTAACTATTGCCATACTGATCACCTGTACTTTTAATAATCTTATTTTCTTATAGTAAGAATTTCTTTCTTAATTATATTTACCACAAAAAAAATCTTAAGTCAATTGACTATTTACTCTGATCCTCTCCCTTATTTATTCCAGTATAATTGTTGGTTGAGTAGTTTTCAGTTTTTTGTTTATAGTTTTCAGTAAAAGAAATCCTGTTTACCCATACCTTAATTCTACAATATACTGTTTTTATAGTTTTTCTGAGCTTTCTCTTTTTTGTTATTATAAAAGATATTTTCTTTTCTTTAATTGCGAACGACTAAAGGGAGTGAAACAATCTCATACAATTCTAAAACAGTATCGATTCGCGAGAATTGAGTATGTAGCAAAAAAACAAAACTAGTAAAAGAAGCCATCTTTTTTCTTATATTTATTTGTCTTATATATTTGATTGGCGAACGGTTAGATTGTAAATCTTCCAATTATTTCCATTCAATATTAATTAAGCTACATTATTTTTTCATTACAATAACCCCAAATAATCCCCGTCATTGCTAGGAGATATTTTCCCTAATCATTAAGAGGAATTTTTTTTCTTGTCATTGTGAGGAGTGCAGCGACGAAGCAATCTCATCCACTTCTACCCACAGTATTCAAGTAAAATCTTATAACTAGAAAATAAATAACTTTTTTTAACTTGCACCTCGCAACTTGAAACTTATTTTAACTCGCACCTTGATTTTTTATATTTTTAATTTTTCTGATATTTAAAATCTTGATATTTGTTTTTATTTTATCTTGCACCTTGCACCTTGAACCTTGCAACTTATTTTATCTGATAACTTGTATCTTAAGTTTCTCCCCCTCACCCTCTCCCTCCTAGGGGAGAGGGAATTTCTCAAAAACATGTTCTTGGTTTATCGTTTTTTGTTTTTCGTAAAGAACATCAACAAGTATTGGGTTTCCCGGGAAGGAATAATGGAAGATTGCAATATTGGAAGATTGGAAGATTGGAAAATTGTTTATATACCATGCAAAGTGCAACCTATGTGTTGATTAAATATTTTTTGTATTTAACTTGTAACTCGAAACTTGCACCTTAAAAACCTGCTTATCACTCATTACTTGTTACTCTTTACTATATTTAATACTCGATATTTTTTATTGTCAAAAGAACCGTGACAATGGTGACCTGCAGTCTTTTTTCTTTGTATGTTCTTTACGTTATACGGTATACGGAATACTATATACCATTTTTCGTCCACTCTACCAGCACTTTGGCAACTTCCGGTCTGGAGAATTCTTTTGGCGGCAGTTTGCCATCATTCAGCATCTTTCTTACTTTTGTTCCACTCAAGGAAACATGGTCTTCATTTCCATGAGGACAGGTCTTTTTGGTTGCCATGCTCTCACACTTCTTACAATAAAAAGCATGTTCGAAAAGGATGGGCTTGATTTCAAGTTTATCTTTATACTTTTTAACCATTTTCTGGGCTTCATAAGTACCATAATAATCTCCTACCCCGGCATGGTCTCTGCCAATTATCATATGGGTGCAGCCATAATTCTTGCGGACAATCATATGATGAATTGCTTCCCTTGGTCCTGCATAACGCATTGCCATTGGCAAAACGCTCAGTAAAACCTTCTCTTTATTAAAATATTTATCGATAATCGCTTCATAACATTTTATTCGAACCTCGGCAGGTACATCATCTGCTTTTGTTTCCCCTACCAGGGGATGTATCAATACACCATCAACATTTTCCAAGGCAGTCTTGATTAAATATTCATGTGCCCGATGTATTGGATTTCTGGTCTGAAAAGCCACTACTCTTTTCCAGCATTTTTCTTTGATTATTTTCCTGGTTTCTTCAGGATCCAGATAATATTTCTCTTCAATAAATTAACCTCTTCCAACAATGTCCCGATTCCTTTGCCTGTCTTTATTATAAGGAGAGATAAAGGCAGATATAGCAACAAAACCGGCATCAACAAGCAGTTTTGCTACTTCACCAATCCTGCGGATATTTTCTTCCCTATCTTCCGGCGAGAAACCTAAATTATTATTTAATCCCTGTCGAACATTGTCTCCATCCAGCACATAGCTTTGTACTTTGCGGTTAAATAGTACCTCATTCAATTTATTAGCCAGGATTGACTTTCCTGCTCCTGACAATCCGGTAAACCAGATAATAGCAGGTTTATGTTTATTTAATTTTTGTCTGTCTTTTTTTACTAATGTAATTATCTTACCTTTTTGTATCCCAGGTTATAATTTTATTTTTTAATACAGCATTAATAATACCATTTAGCATAGCAATATTTGAAAGGCAAAAATAAAAAATATAATTTAATAACCTACCTTCTTTTTTTGGGAAAAATTTCTGGTTTAAAAAACCCAGCAAAGCAGCAAGATAGAACAATAGTTGTAAAATCAATATAGTTGCATAAACCCAGCTCTCCTTAGCCAGGATTATATTAAGCAGTAATAATATAAACATAAACAATCCGGTAAACCATCTTAAAAGTTTATGACTAACCAATTGAATTGAATACCACCCATATTTAATTGGATTAAATAATTCTAATATTTCACTGGAACGGATAATATTATTAAAAGTCCTGGTAACAATCCTTACCCTTCGGGAATATGAGTCCTTGAAGGTATCATCATTTATTTCAAAAGCCAATGCCTCAGCCTCGTAGATAACTCTATATCCTTTTTCAAAAATCATAAGCGGTTCAGCAAAATCACTAATCGCAAAATCTTCTAAAGGAACATATAATTTTTTTCTTACGGCATAGATTGCCCCATTAGCCCCGACAAGAGAAGAAACTTTGCTCTCCAACTTTTTAATAATCTGCTCATATTTCCAGTAGATACCTTCACTATTCTCATCTTTCTTATTAGCACTGTTAATATATTTTAATTCTCCTGAAACACAACCAATGCGTTCATCTGCAAAATTTCTAACCAATTTTCTCACAGCATCTCTCTTATACATACTGTTAGCATCAGAAAATACTATGATTTCTCCTTTAACTTCTTCCACTGCCCTATTCTGGCAAAAAGTTTTTCCTTTCCTTCCTTCAATTCTTAAAAGCTTAATACCATCTTTCTCATACATCTTTACAATATCATCAGTCTGGTCGGACGAAGAATCAGAAAACACAATAATCTCAAGCTTTTCTTTGGGATAATTAAGGTTTAAAGTATTTTTGATCTTGTCTTCTATCACTTTTTCTTCATTATAGGCCGCGATAATAATTGATACTAAGGGCAGATAATTATCTGAAGTATCACTCCTATTCTTTTTAAATACACTTTTGATAAATAAAAGTAGTGGATAGCCAAAATATATGTATAAAATAAAAAAAAGTGAAATGTAAAAAATGTATTTCAATAAAAATATCCTTATTTATTCAAATTATCATAAATTTTTAAAAGATTTTTGCTTTCATTTTCCCAATTATATTTTTCTCTAACAAGCTTTTGGCCATTTTCACCCATATTTTTAGCTTTATCTGGATTATTTACAATATATTCAATGGCATTAGATATCTCTTTATAATTAAAAGGATTTACACAAATACCACATTCATTTTTTTCTATCAAATCTCTCCATACGGGGAAATTTGATGCTAAAATTGGTATCCCAAAATTCATATATTCAAAAAATTTTGTAAGCTCTTTCTGATAATAATGCTCGCTATATGGGAAAATAGCTAACCCTGCTAACCAGTTTTTCCCTATATAGTAAGATATAATTTTTTCAAATGGTATAAAGCCTTCTCCATCAATATGGATAAATTCTTTAGAATTTTCAGCTATGTTATATATTTTATCAGTAATTCTGGAGTCACATCTCCCTACAAGATATAAATGTAAATTGGGTATAAGTTTAACTAGTTCAGGATAGATTAATGCTCCTCTATCTATAGAAACATTTCCAGTATAAATAACAGCATTTTCTTCAGCAATATTCAAATTATATTCTTTTCTTTGTTCTGGTTTTTCAGATAATACAGGATAGTTGAGAATGGTATACCCATTAGTAAATCGCTTTTGGTAATATTTTTCTGCTAATATTTTAACAAATTCTTTGCTATAACTCTTTTCCAGATAATCAAATATTTTAGATATTAAACCTCTAAAAATAAATGGTATATATTTTTTTTGTTTTATGCTTGTAATATAATCTTCATGAACATCATATATTACCTTCGCCTTTGTCTTTTTCTTCAATCTATTCGCCCAAGGTAAAAATTCTGGATCATGGAAATGATAAACATCTGCATTTTGTTTTAAAGCCAATTTATAAGCTTTCCATCCCAATAAAAATATTCTACAAAACCTATTTTTAGGTTTCTGTAATGCAATAATATTAATGTCATCAACCACTTCATCTTTATCATGCTGGGCAATTAAAGTTACCTCATACCCTGTTTTAGCCAATGTTATTGCTTCTTTGTGGAATATCCTGGTATCAAAAGGATGATGTACTGTTGTAATTATACATACTTTACCTGGCATTGCTTAAAACCTCTTGATATACTTTTAGGGTCTTTTCGGCATTTTTCTCCCAGGTATAATTTTCCAATACTAATTCACGCGCCCTCTCGCCTATAGCATTTGCCTTGTCAGGATTACTTAAAAGAAAGTCCATTGCTTGGGCAAGACTATCAACGTCTTTTGGATTGACTAGTAATCCTGTTTCTCCATCATCCACAAAATCTTCAATCCCCTCTCCTTTGCATCCTATTACGGGTTTACCATGTGCCATAGCCTCGATATAAACCACACCAAATGCTTCATTCCAACTTGGTAAAGAAAAGATATCTGCATCAGCCATATATTTCATCACATCATTATGCGATACGATACCCAAAAATTCTACCTTCTCACTAATTACCAAGTCTTTGGATAATATTTCTAAATTTTTTCTTTCAGTACCATCTCCAATAATAAAGTACCTTAAATTTTGATATTTTTCGGTCAACTTACTGAAAGCTTGTATATTGAGATCAATACCTTTTGTTTTTATTAGATTAGATACACTCAGAATTATTTTATTTCTTTCATTATTAGTTTTTTTCATTCTATTGTTTAAAATATAATCAGCGTCCACTCCATTAGCTATAACATTAATTTTATTATTTTTATCATCACAATATTTTTTAATAATATTATTTAATTTATTGCTTACCAGAACGATTTTATTGGCTGAATGTATTGCTTTTAAAAGAATTTCTTTGCATTGTTCGTTTTTATATAATGTCTGTTGCAAGTCCTGTCCATGAATTGTTATGACATGAGGAACATTAAAATCTTTTGCAAGCTTCATAGCAGCATACCCATCAGGTAGGGCAACGTGTGCATGGATCAAATCAAACTTGAAATCACTATATATATTTTTTACTAAATATTGTAATCCTTTATACATTCTTTCTCCGGATGATTCAAGAAACAATGCTTTTGGTATAGTAATATATCGCGGATACCACACTGATACATTTTCCCGATTTTCATATTTAGGAACCATGCTATATTTCTTCCACTTCTCACTCATTATGTTTACAGGAAAAGGTGCCCAGGGCACAGGTGAAATAACTTTTACCTCTACTCCTAGTTTGATCAAGGCTTTCACTTGTTCATGCACAAAAATTCCATACACATCATTATATGTTGAAGGGTACATGTGTGATAAAATTAAAACATCCATTATTGTCATCCCTTATATTTAATTCAAGTGATAATATTCTTAAAATCTTAATTTATGATAATAATTTTTTCTTTTAATCCCACAATATATTTAATTGAAGCATTCTTCTTTTAATTTAAAATAGAGTTCTTTTGTCACAGTATTATACTTATTTGAATAGTCAATTAGCTTCCTGCAATATTTAAAACAAATGGTAATACTATATTTGTGCTTAAAATATAAAATATAAAACACACGAAGCACAGCCATAAATCTCCATAAATTCCAATAAATTTCATTATAATTATTCTTAAGGTTAATAAATCTGTTTAATTGGTGAATAAAAATTGAATTAATAGTATTATGATTTTTCTCATCTCGACTTTGGCCTATTTTGTGATATATGGTAGTACTTCTATCACATGCCATTTTTATATTTTTTCTTTTCATCCTTAAACTAAATTCATAATCTTCTTCACCCATGAAAAAATTTTCTGTAAGAATTCCATACTTTTCGATGATACTTCTCCGAAGAAACATAGCACATCCAGTTATAAATGTTGTTTTAATTAAAGTATTCTTTCTTTTATTATTAGGAATAACTTGATTATGTTCAAAGTAATATTTATTTCCAGTTAATGTAAGCATCCCACCAGAGTTCCAAATGCGATTTATATTATAATAATGGTTTATTCTTGGGGTGATAACTCCAAACTCTGGATAATCTGTCATAATATTAACCAATGCTTCTAAAGTATCTTTTAAAATTACGGTATCGTTATTCAATAACCAAGCAAAATCAAATATTTTTTTATTTAATGAATATCTTAGCCCAATGTTATTTCCTTTCGCAAATCCTAAATTTTCTTCTGATTGCACTAAAACTAAGGGATACTTTATATTTTGTGCAGATAGCAAAAATGCATCTGTTTCAATTTCCTTAGAATTACAATATAAATATGGTATGGGTTTTTTATGAGGGGGGTGTGATAAATAATGTAGTGGGTTTTCTTGCACAGGAGAAATAATTTCTTGCTTGCCTTCTGCCCATTCTTTAATTTTATTCATTGAATTATTAGTTGAGGCATTATCTATTACTATAATTTGATAATTCGGGTAATTGTTTTTAAAAATACTTTCCAGACATTCAATAGTATCCTTCCATCCATTCCAATTTAAAATAATTATTGCCACATAAGGTTTGTTACTTGTGTTTTTTATATTCATAAAAGTTATCTTTCACTATAATTTTTCTCTAGCCATTTCTGGTATTCTCCACTTCTTACCCTGTCAACCCAATCATGATTATTGAAATACCAGTTAATTGTTTTGTTTAAGCCTTCACTAAAGTTATATTTCTGTTTCCATTCCAATTTATGTTTTATCTTATCACAGTTAATCGCATATCTTCTGTCATGACCAGGCCTGTCTTTGACATAAGTAATTAATTTTTTATAGTAATCCTTTTCTTCCTTTTTATTTAATTCTGCAATCATTTCACATAAGCTATTAACTAATTTAATATTTTCCCATTCATTTTCTCCACCAATATTATAGGTTTCCCCTGATTTCCCTTGTTTTAGAATTTGCCAGATTGCGGAACAATGGTCTTCTACATATAACCAGTCCCTTATATTCTTCCCATCACCATACACCGAGAGAGGTTTCCCCTCTAAGATATTTAAAATCATTAATGGGATTAGTTTTTCGGGGAACTGGTAGGGACCATAGTTATTGGAACAATTAGAAATAGTGACCGGAAATCCATATGTTTTGTAATAAGCTCTGGCTAAATGATCTGAAGATGCCTTTGAGGCCGAATAAGGGCTATTAGGCTGATAAGAAGTGTATTCATAGAAGCAATCATTCCCCTCTATTGAGCCATAAACTTCATCGGTACTTATATGGTGAAATAATACCTTTTCTTTATCTTTTCCCTTCCAGCATTCACGTGCAACTTCCAGCAAATTAAAGGTTCCCATAATATTTGTTTGAATAAAATCTTTTGGTCCAAAAATTGAGCGGTCTACATGGGTCTCAGCTGCAAAGTTCACTACTGTATCAATATCGTAACTTTCAAAAATGTCTTTTATATTTTCAAAATCACAGATATCTGTTTTTTTAAAAAAATATCTTTTGCCTTCATAAAGTTGGGCAATATCTTCTAAATTCTCAAGATTGCCCGCATAGGTCAATTTATCTACATTTATGACATTTCCTTTAAAATCATCACTGTTGAAAAGATATCGGATAAAATTGGAACCTATAAATCCGGCTCCACCGGTGACTAATATGTTGCGCAATTTTCGTTTCATATTAATACCTCTGTAATTTTAAAAATATAAAATGGTTTCTACTTCAATAATTAATGTATACCAAATAAAGTATATCGTATAACGTGAAAATTTAAATAAAATCAAGGTTTTTGATAATTTCCATTTTCACAAAAGATTATATTTAATAAGTCCCCTCACCCCCACCTTTATCCTCCCCCCTCAAGGGGGAGGAGTATATAAAATGGTTAATTCCCCCATCAAGGGAGAAGGAAATAATAAAGAGAAAAGTTTAATCCTATGATCTAAAAACCATAATAACAAACTAAAAATGGTTTTCCAATTGACTAAATACTAAATACCAACGACTAGCTACTCTCTTTGCAAACGCAATTCATGTAAATATTCTTCCAGGGATTCAATCCATGACCTTATCTCAATCCCAAAAACATTTATTATTTTATCTTTACATAGAATGGTATTTTTAGGTCTTGTTGCTGCAGTAGGATATTCTTCTGTCTTGATTGGAATAATTTCTACTTCTTTTTGACTATCAACTAATCCCATTTTTTTTGCACCTAAGTAAATCTCTTTTGCGAAATTATACCAGTTTGTTCTCCCAATATTACTAAAATGATAAACTCCATAATCATCGGTATCTTTCTCTAAAATAGCTAAAATTGCTTGAGCCAGGTCTTTTGAATAAGTCGGAACTCCCCATTGGTCCTGTACTACCCTAACTGCCTTCTTTTCATTAAATAACCTTAACATGGTATTTACAAAATTAGAACCATTTATGCCGTATAACCAGGCAGTACGAATAATAAAATATTGTACTAAATTTTTCTTAACCTCCTCTTCACCTGCTAATTTACTCTTTCCATAAACAGACAATGGATTAGGTTCATCCTCTTCATAACAATATTCAAAATTGCTTCTGGAGCCATCATAAACATAATCTGTCGAGATATGTATCAATTTTGCTTTTCTTTTTGAACAAAAAAGGGCAACATTGCGAACCCCTTCCTGATTAATTTTGAATGCTATTTCAGGTTCTTCTTCAGCTTTATCAACATTAGTATATGCAGCACAATTAATAACCCATTTTATTTCTTTGTCTGTTTCAAATTTCTCCAGATTCTTATAATCAGTAATTTCTACCTCTTTATCTGTAGCCAAGCACCTTACCTTATTTTCTGATAATAATCTTTCTATATCATATCCTAACATGCCTTTATTGCCGATAAGCCAAATCATAGCATATTATCCTCATTGATAAAATCCAGATAAAATTCATCTTCCTGGTCTTCATGTCTTATTTCATCAACTTCTTCTATTTTATGCCAACCCCGAAAAAGTTTATCAGGATAGTTCAATGCCATTCCATCTTTATCAGATATATTTTTATAACCATGTACTACTCCCGGGGGAACGATGACAGTTATTAATTGTTCTTCTCCACCTGTTAATTCCATACTATTACCATAAGTTTGACTATCTTTTCTATTATCCCATAATTTAATCTTAAAATTACCAGGTCCAATAAAACAGAATATATCTGTTTGCTCTTTATGTTCATGTGGCCCCCTGGCAATTCCTGGTCTAGTGTAAGAAATATAACTCATTTTCGGTAATAGATTATCCGGTAACTCATCTTTTCTAAAAGTCTCAATCAAATATCCCCTATCATCACTATATTTTTTTAGTACTTTGATTATGACACCTTCAATTTTGCCTTCTTTAAAATTCATCGTTTATCACCCTATATTTGTTTTGGATTCCCCTAAAACCATTTTCAAATAATTCGAATAATCATTTTTAGGTAATTTACCAATAATGTTTTCTAATTGCATTCCATTAATATAACCCATCCGATAAGCCACTTCTTCGATACATCCGATCTTTAAACCCTGTCTTCTTTCAATTGTAGCAATATAATTAGAAGCGTCTATTAAACTATCCGGTGTTCCTGTATCAAGCCAGGCATACCCTCTGCCTAATAGTTCTACTCTTAATCTGCCTCTCTTAAGATAATTTAAATTTACATCAGTAATTTCCAGTTCACCTCGAGCAGAAGGTATAAGGTTTTTCGCAATCTTTACAACTTCATTATCATAAAAATATATTCCTGGAACTGCATAATTTGATTTAGGTGATTTTGGTTTCTCTTCAATTCCAACCACCTCCGTCTTTTCATTAAACTTTACGATCCCATATCTTTGGGGGTCAGATACCCAGTAACCAAATATAATCGCACCTTCCTTGAGCTTGGCTACATTCTGCAGAGTGTTAGAAAGACTATGCCCATAAAATAAATTATCTCCCAATATCAAACAGACTGAATCATCTCCAATAAAATCTTCACCAATAATAAATGCCTGTGCAATCCCTTCCGGTTTTGGCTGTTCTTTGTAACTAAAATGTAAACCTATCTCCTCGCCATCACCGAATAATTCTTTGAACTTTGGTAAATCTTTTGGTGTTGAGATAATTAAAATATCCCTTATTCCAGCCAACATCAGCGTAGATAAGGGATAATAAATCATCGGTTTGTCATAAATAGGTATCAATTGTTTGCTGATTGGCTTAGTCAAAGGATTAAGCCTGGTTCCTGCTCCTCCTGCCAGAATAATTCCTTTCATATTTTCTCCTTTTTAATAGAAATTATTTTCTTATGTTCGAACAGGTATTTATATTAAAACAATATATCTCTTATAATGCCCCTTAATCCATTCGAATATTTTTTATAATGTCCATTTAATATTTCTTTGCTAATATAATAAAACCGTCTCCATCTCGAATTGTTATGTATTAAATCCCTAGTTATTAAATGTTCTATCCCTTCATTTAAATATTTTTTTATATCTTCATCAAATAAAACATTATCTTTCAATTGTTTAGAGATTATTAAGTATGGTTTCACTTTTTTAATGTAAGGTGATTTCTTTGTAAGTTCTATATTTCTTTCTAAACTATGTGTAAGATTATTTTTATTATATTTACCAATTCCACATACCTGATTATCGTGAACCCTATATTTGATTAAATTTTTATCAATTATCAACCCTTTGTACACAATTGAACTAGAAAAAAAGCAATCCATGCATCATGGATCCAATCTATAGAAATTGGTAAAACATTATCAACTATATTTTTTCTAAATGCTATAGTGGCACCTGTTACAACATATTGTTCTATAAATTTTATTAATATATCGATTTTTAATTTTTCCGTGGAACAAAATATCTATAAATTTTTGCAAAAATACTGTAAATATTTTTGCAAACATCTTTAGCCGTAATTATTGTTTTTTGTATAAAAATCGATCGTGTTGTATCCCATAACCCACAGGTTGTATATATAAAACCATAAGAATCTTTATGTTTTTTTATTACATTTTTAAGACAGTCATAATATTCTTTTGGCAATCTCCTAAAAATAAATATTTTTTTTACTTTGCAAATTTTTTGACCAACTGATAAATGGTATACTTCTAATGGTAATACTATATTTTTATATCCTTGCTTTTGCAAAGTTAAACACATATCAACAGCATAAAGATGCCATCCATTACAAATTTTTTCATCAAAATAATATTTTTTATAAACTTCTTTTTTTACAATAAACAAACACTCGTCTAATGTTTGCACTTGTTCAATATTGTTAATTTTGATATTGCCAGCATTCCTAGGTGGGACTCCATGTTTGATATTAGATACAATTCTTAGATATTTATTTCCTATTCCAGCAACACCAGCAACACCCATTTTCTCCAGATTATCTAATAATTTTTCAGCGCCTTCTAGCCAACTTTCTGTGTTGAATTTTATATCCTGATGAACAAACATAAAATACTTGCCGCTTGCTTGACCTGCTCCATAATTGAGTGCTTCTGCAGCTGATTTAAACTTATTGTTTGTATTATCTAAAGCAATCAATTCATATTTTACTGTCTGCTTTTCTAAGCTACTTTTAATAAAATTATTATACAAATGCAAATCATTGTATACACAGATTACCGAAATCATAAAAAATGCCTTCCAATATTTTTTCTAGTTTTTTATATTATGGTAAATCTTTTCTAATTCTACTGCATTTTGTTGTATACTCAATGGCATTTTTATATTTTTTTTTAAATTTTTAATTATTTCTGGATTTTCAATAATCATTCTTATCTTATTTCGCAACTCTTCACTATTGCCTGCTTCGAACAAATATCCATTTTTGCCGTTTTCTATAATCTCAGGTAATCCACCTATGTCTGAAGCTATTACAGGGGTTCTTGTAGCAAAAGCTTCACGAATAACTAATGAAAAGTTTTCCATACAAATTGAAGGTACAATTAATATATCAATATTTTTGAATATATCGTTAATTGAATAATGATTAAATGAACCATAAAAAAATATATTTTTTATTTTATCTTCTTTGTTCTTGAATTTTCCAAAAATAGGACCATACAAATATAGTTCAGCCTTATAAATATTTTTGAAGGCTTCTAACAGAACATAAATACCCTTGGAATCTACCAAAGACCCAATAAAACCAAACCGAATTTTTGAGGATTGATTCTTTTTGTAATCTTTGAATACTTCTGTGTTAATACCCAATTCCGAAATAACTATTTTTTTTTCAGGGATCCCTATTTTAACTAATGTATTTTTTAAGAGCATTGAAGGGTTTAAAAATAAATCAATACTTTTAGAAATATCTTGTATTTTTTTCTTTCTATCTAGAATAAAAAACATATATTTAATATAATTTATCTTATTAAGTATAATTTTTATTATATTTTTTGTAACAATTGAAATACTTCTTAGAATATTTTCTTCGTCTTTTCTCACTTTGTAATTACCAATATAAAATTTCATACATTCCATACAGCTTCTAACATTAGTATAATTATTGCAAAGCTTTTTCTCGTTATTTAATAAATGAGCAAAGGGGCATACTAAAAAATAATCATGATTTGTCATAACCATAGGAATATTGTATTTTTTACCAATACAAACCAAGTCAAAACCAAGGCCAAGTAAGTGCTGAAAGTGTATAATGTCTGGCTTAAACTCCTTAATTAAATTTTCAAATACTTGATTAATTTTTATATTTTGTGATGTAAAATATATTTTTGATTCACTGACAGAAACAGCAGTATAAGGTATTCCATTATAGATACCATCTTCAAAAATATTTTTATTACTTATATCCCATTGTCTCTTCCCAAAAAATAGCTTGATATTATGTTTTTTTATTAATTCTTTAGAAATATCATGTGTATAAACCTCAGTTCCGCCTATTGTCTCTGGCATAAAATCATGCACAACCATTAATACTTTCATATGTAATCCTTAATATTGTCGAGTTATTTTATCTTATTAAATATCTAAGTATCTTTTTTTAAGCAAAAGCTTATTCGTTTCCGTTTTTATTTTTACAAAAAAATAACAAATAAGTTATACGCTCTAACATTAAATGATTATAAAAAAATGACTTTGGTAAATTTTTTATTTTTATTAAATTTCTTTGTGATAAGAATATCCATGGACAAAACAATACCCTGAAAGAATTCTTTTCTCTTTATAAAACAATTAATATGCTTGTTAATAATTCCTTCAAGTGCATCATAATATGAATCATTATTTGCCGAAATGCTATCATTAGTATAATAAGATAGCACAAATGGTTCATCAATAAATTTGAATTTATATTTTCTGGATAGACTTTAAGCCAACCCCTAATCTTGTAATCTCGATAGAATTTCATCAAGATAAACAACTTCTCTTAAACAAAATTTTTTAACTACATTTTTTTAGTTGTTACAAAGTTAACTTTTTCTAGACTTCTTAAGAAATATTTTGCACTATTAAACACCAACAACTGCAATCAATTTTTTATTTTTTTAAAAAATATAAGGTCTCTGCATACTGCTAAAATAATGACTTATATAGTTCCATGTAACTATCCGAAATTGTATCATTCGAGAAAACTTCAATTGCTAGTTTTTGACATTTTAATGATATGTTTTTTCTATTATTATTTAATTGTTCTATTTCTTTTAAATCAATATTTTCAACATTGTCAACGACCAATCCAACTTTATATTTTTTAACAATCTCTTTTGCACCAAGAACTTTCTTATTAGTTATTATAGGTAGACCCATGGAAAGATATTCGCATGTTTTTATGCTTAATCTAATATCTTTTCTTTCCATCAAGTTTATTCCGAAATCGGCAACTGAAAGATATTTTGGAACTAAGTCGTATTCTAAGTTAATATTATAATATTCATTCGTACTTATTCCATATTTATCAAATATATCTTTTAATATTTTATTATTAGGTGTTAAAAATAAAAAATTATGATCTATGTTCAACTTACGTAACTCAATAACAAACTTAGCATAAATATTTGGATTGTTCCAATGGATACCAAGGCTACCTTCATAAGTAAATATTAAAGTATCAGGTTTTATATCTAAATATTTCCTGATAATGTTTCTTGCTTCTCCTTCTGGTTTAAATTTTTCAACATCAACGTTATTGGGAATATTTTTATAGCTTAACAATGGATAATTTTTTTTATAATGTTTTGCATATGTTTCAGTAATCGTAATAGTCGTATCAGCATATTTCAAAAATATCTTTTCTAATCTTTTCCATACTTTATAAGAAAATGATTCTCCTGGCCATCTGTTCGCAGTAGCATTCTCTTCAGGGAAAGGAGATCTTGGGTCAAATATTATTTTTATTTTATTTTGAATTTTTTTAATAGCTACTGCTGCTATCATTATTGGATAAGACCTGCAGTGTAAAATAGTTATCTTTTTTAGTAAAACAAGAAATAATAATACGGGAAAAGAAAATATGAATATTAAAGGAATAATAAACCATTGTGCACTAAACCAATTTATGAATCTTGAAAAAAATGTAAAACAAGGTATTGTTATTAAATGTATACCGCTTTTTCCTAATTCATTCCTTATTTCACCAATTTCTGAATTATAAAATCTTAAAAACCTAAAATTTTGAAATGCAATGAAATAGTATTTTATATTATTTTTTACCTTTATTTTTTTTATTAAATCTATTACCTGGGTTCTGATGATGACTGAATTTACATTTTCTAGCCATACTACATAGGCAATATTATTTGATTTTTTCCCCATAGATATCTTCACTTTAACTTAAATTTATTATCTGTTATAAAGATTTTCTTATATATCATATTTTAATATTTTTGGTGATTTTAACACCATAGCATACAATTTTTATAAGCCGCTTTTGGCTCCCCTGGCAATAAATATTTAATTTAGAATTAATTTATAATGGGTTTATTTTTATTATTTTACATATTTTATCAACATTATCTAAAGACAAATCAGCATACAGCGGTAATGTTAAAACTCTGTCTGATATAAACTTTGCCACAGGAGTTTGATTAGAATCAAATTTTCCGTTATAACACTGATACTCACTAACCAATGGGTAGAAATATTTTCTAGTAAAAATATTATTTTTCATCAATTCTTCAAAAACTTCATTTCTGGTCTTTTTAAAGCCGTCAAAAATAACCGGGAAATAGGCATAGTTTTGCTTTATATCTTTCTGTGTTTTAATTAGTTTTATCCCTTTTATATTTTTAAGTTTTCTAATATAGCGTTCTACAATCTTTTTTCTTTTTTGTATTTCTTCATCAATATGCCGTAAGTTGCATATTCCCATAGCCGCTTGAAATTCATTCATTTTGGAGTTTCCACCAACACTTTCTACTGATTCTGGTCCTGTGATACCAAAATTTTTTAGATTATTTAGTTTCTTTTTTAAATTCATATCTTTAAAGGTAATAGCTCCTCCTTCAATTGTATTAAATACTTTTGTAGCATGAAAACTAAACATAGATGCATCACCAAAATTGCCAATCCCTACTCCATTCACTTTCACACCAAAAGTATGAGCAGCGTCATAGATAACCTTTAAATTATATTTTTTAGCAATCTTTTCGATTGCATAAATATCACAAATATTTCCATAAACATGAACTGGAATTATGGCACTTGTTTTCTCACTAATAAGATTTTCAATTTTATTTACGTCAATCGTATAGTCTTCCGGATTTATATCACAAAATACCGGTTCTAATCCATTTCTTACGATTGCATGGGTTGTAGATGCAAATGTAAAAGGAGTTGTAATAATTTCACCAGTAAGTTTAAAAGCTTCAATAGCTGATTCAAGGGCAAGATGTCCATTGGTAAAAAGGACAATATCTGGAACTTCTAAATATTTGATTAGCTCTACCCCTAATCTTTTATGCTTTTCTCCCATGTTAGTAAGCCAATGGCTATCCCATAAATCTTTTATTTCTTCTATATATTCTTCAAAGTCGGGCATTGAAGAACGAGCTACTTGAATTTTTTTCATAATTTTTAACTATTAATATTTATTGTACCTAAAATTATAATTTCCCTTTTTGACTAAATTTCTCTAATACTTTGTCAAAATCTTCTCTTATAATTGACATGATATTCAGGTCATAATACTTTCCATTTTTAAAAACAGCATTTCTTAATATACCTTCTTTTTTGAACCCACATCCTTCGTTTGCTTTAATAGAGGCATGATTATCAATAAGCGGTCTGGCTTCTATTCGTTCAAGCCCCAAAACAAAAAAACCGTGGTAAAGCATTAATAGTATTGCTTCTTTACCAATACCTTTACCCCAAATGCTTTTATCACCAATTAATTTTGCAAAACCTGCACTTCTGTTTTTCCAATCAATATTGTTTAAGTAAACATAACCAATATGCTTATCATTATCTTTTAGACATATCGCCAAGGTTAATTTTTGCCCGGGATTAAATATCGCTTCCTCAACCCATTTTTTCTCATATACTTCAGATACAAAATATTTCGGACCAGTAACCATATCCCATATATCATCATCTTTCCTCCATTTAATTGATGTTTTATAGTCATCTGGTTCTAAGGCTCTTAAATAAATCCTAAATTTTTCAAACATCTATCCAACCTCCTAGAATATAAAAAATTACTTTCTCTATGTCACCTGTTTTTATAATTATCTACTCAACAATAACTTCAATCCATTTTTCTGCATGGTCCATCATTTCTAACATTTCATTCATGTTTTTAAATTTCATAATCAGGATTCCTAATCCAGCACTAGAACCAACAAAAGATGGGACATAATCTCCAATATTATAATTTAAATATTTTTCTATTATGTAATTCTTTTCAATTTCTTTATCAATTTTTATTTCTATCAAGTTTCCAGCTTGTTGGCTATGAATGGCATAATAACTCCAATATCCTTTTGGTTTGATCATCTGTAAACTGTCACAACTTTCTCCTATTGCTGCTTTTATTGTATATTCAACCATATCAATTCCTGTAGCATATTTAATAACTTGTGGTATGTAATTACCACCATTTCTTGGTCCAATTTCCATCAAAAAAACATCACCATTGTTGTTAATTCTAATATCAAAATTATAGGCACAAGTGTTCATATTTAAAAGGTTTAATAATCTTTGGATTTCAGAATGTATTTTATTATTTACATACTCTGGCATATTGTAAGGAAAACTAGCTGCGATAGGCACTAAGGCATTAATCCCAGTACTATCGAAATGGTCATTACCAAAACATCTGAACACTAATTTTCCAGCTACAGAAAAACCATCGCCAGCTACTTGATGCCCTTTCATGTTAACATATTCTTCAATTATTATTTTTTTAATTCTTGAATAATTAAATGCCTTTTCTAACACTAATTTGATAATATCTGTGCAGATATTTTTATTTTTTTCAATTATACCAACTCCTTTGCTACCAGAAGAATCGACCGGCTTAACAAGTACCGGCAAATTATATTTTGGTAAATCCTTAATTGCTTTTTCTATCGACGTATAATAACCAGTATTAGGCAAATTAAACCCATATTTTTTTTGAAATTCCCGAAATTTACTTTTATCTGTTAAAATACATACTGATTTATATGGATTACCAGGTAGTTCCATTTTCCCCGCTACGTATGCTGCTATGGGCGCTGCCGGATCTGACGCATAGGCAACAATCCCATCTATTTTTTCTTTTTTAGCCACTTCTAGGATTGCTTTTTTATCTGTTGTGCTTATACAATAAAATTTATCTGCATAATGCTGCCCTGGATTATCAGCTAAATAATCACACAATATAGTATAATACCCTTTTCTATTAGCACATTCTATCGCTGGAATCTGTTGAGCTGAACCCCCAAGCAAAAGTATTTTTATCAACTAAAAAGCTCCTTATTTTTACTTTCCTTTTCTAATATTTTGAGAATTCTTTTATATTTTTTAGGGTTTTCTTTAAATTTTCTGATAAAAAATTCCTTACTATATTTATCTTGAAAATGTGGGAAATAATATGGCAAGAAGGATAAGGATGATAAAGAGTTTATTTCAATAATTTTGAAACTATTATCAGTAATAATTATATCAAATCCCATATATTCTAATTGGGGAATATACTCTGAAATATTAAGTAAAACCTCTTTAATCTCTTTCCAATAAGGAATAATTATTTTTAAATTTTCTTTTGTATCAGGATGAAATTCAAGTCTTTCAATTTTATTATT
>Ga0334896_1000889_pt1 | contig 29892 bp, 31 predicted proteins | sample GraSluR3_MG_8_FD_207734 | JGI IMG/M metagenome (GOLD analysis project Ga0334896, IMG submission 207734) | Sludge microbial communities from methane-producing bioreactor in Wageningen University, Netherlands - Granular Sludge_27_06-R3 | ecosystem: Engineered > Bioreactor > Anaerobic >... | reverse complement strand
TTCATTTCGCAAATAGGGTAATCCGTTCATGTACACACTTTCGCTTCCGGGGTAAACCATTAAAACGCTATCAACCTTTTGCAACAATGTTTCATCGGGTATGCCCTGTTCTGGATTTACAATAATTGATGCATGTTTAAACGATGAGGAAACAAAAACATCAACTGCAAGAGGATTCATTGTTAGCTCCTGCTTCAATGCCTCTCTCTCTTCTTCATTGGTTGGGATAAACCTAATTGCTGGGTCAACCAGCATTGCTCCCTCAACACCCCTTATGTATTTTGTGTTGTGCAACGAGAGAACATCGTTAACTTCGGGTAACTCACTTAGCGCTTCGCTTAAGCTAACAATACGCTCAAGTGATGAAGGTTGAAGAATATCGTTAGATTTTATATAAATGATTAATGGTTCAAACTTGCCAAACTCTCTTTCAATGCTATCGAGGTTAATTTTCGACTCAATATCGTTGGGCAAGTACTCCATTAAATCGGGGTTTACCTTTGCCTTTGTAAGGGGTAATAATATTAGCAACGACAGGGCAATTGGCACAAGTATAAACCAACGTTTATGTTTGCTAATTCTTTTAAATAGATCCATTGCTTAGTACATAATAGTTTTACAATGAAAGTATATAGTCTAAAATGAAGCCTTTACTCCAATATAGGCTCCGTTCATTACTGGTCCGGATAAATCGAAAATAGTTTCGTATGGCCCCTTCATTATGCTAACTCCGAAGTTAGCCGTTAGGGCATCGTTAATACTGTATGATACTCCCAGTCGGGTAAGTCGTTCCTCTGTGGTTAAGTTGTAATAACCAGCTAGGTCAACACTTACAACCTCGTAAAACAGCTGTCGTGAGAGCAAAAGCATTAGAGCAAAATTTTGCTCGTTTTGCTGAGTAAAAACTTTTCGGTTGTATAGTTCCGATTCGTAAAAGATGGTTTGCTCTGCATAAAGCATCAAATCTTCAGGAGTATAACCCAATAGCACAGGTCGATTAAGTACGTTATAATCCAAAACTTGCCTTCCGATGAACTGAAAAATAGCTGTGGTTCCAAATACGCTTCGTTCAATTGCTGCAACGTAGTATACATCGGGGTTTGGAATATGCATGTTCTCCTTGTAATTATTTGTTAAGTTTAGAGATACCTCACCCCTAAAAATTATTGACCTAAAAGGTATATCGAAATCGAAACCAATTGCCTGTTTTCTGTATGGCTTAGGCGTGTACTGTATGTTTAAAGTAGAAATATCGATGCTTGAAACGGTAAACCCATAAAAGGGTTCGTAACCATTGAAGTATGATAACGAAAAACCAACTAAAGGAAATTCAAAACTTGCTTTTGCTGCCACAGCAACATTGCTAAAGGTTACATCAGGATTTTCAACATTGCTAAAGGTAACCGGCTGTTGTAGGTTAAATAAATCGTACCTATAAACCGATGGTTTATATATCGGGATGACTATGAACTCAAGATTCAACCCAGTAGTTATTATTACCGATGAGCGCACTAAAAAATTTGATAGTCGCTGATCATCAACCTCATCGGTAAGCAAAAAATAGTTGTTTGGAGTTATTGAATTGGTTGGGTTAAAAGCATCTGTTCGCCCCCAGCTCACAATTTGATTTCCAACAAATACATTAAAGGCTCTTCCTTTGTAGCCTGCATACGCTTCCTTAAGCTGAAGTTGTGTTTCTCTCGATGCAAAAAACTGTCCCTCGCGAAGCCTAAAATCAGCAAAGGCGTATGTATCTCCATTTTCATACTCTGTAGTCAGCGATAGTTCAGCAAATGCATTGGAAAAATCGAAATTTTTAGCTCCACCGTAAACCAAACCCTTTGTGTAACCATTGATACTAAGCTTACTTTGGGCAGTAGCATTTGCCAAGTTCAAGCTATCTTCGGCCATTTCGAAAAGACCTTGTGCGTTGGATACTACAAACGAAAATAAGCAAAGAAAAAGGATAGCTGAAAATTTTCTCATGGAAAGTAATTTTGTTTCTACATAAAATTACGCCACGAATATTCCCCTGGAGTTCAAACAAAAAAAGTTGAACCAGCTACACTTGTTCAACTTTAAAAAACAAACCGATAAAAAAATGCTTAACAGTTCATTACAAATAAACTAACAATTAGAATTTTTATACTGAAGAGGTGTTTGTCCTGTTGCTTTTTTAAAGATTGTGAAAAATGACGACTTGCTATTAAACCCACATTCGAAACCAATTGCCTCAATTGAATAGAAATTTTTAGGCTGAATTAGCATTTCCTTAACAGCATTTACCCTGTACTCATTTACGAACTGAAAAAAGTTCTTGCCAATCTCTTTATTCAACACCTCAGTAATATGATGCTTAGGAAAACCCAATGCATTGGCAAGCATATCCATGCTCAGCTCAGGATTTAGATAGGGTTTATCCTTCTCGAAAAAGGAAAACAGAATAGTCCTTAACTTATCCGATTGCTCCTTTGATAGCAACGGGCTATAGCTGCGAGTAGCATTTTGGGAGTCATATTTAGTAACCTTACTGTATATAACCTCCTGCTTTAGCCCGTAAAAGCCCAGAATATAAACCAGCAAAAGCAATGCTGAGTAGTTAACCACTGGCAATAAAGGGAACTCTACATTAAAAAACAGGTTGAAAATTCCGCTCGTAATAAGCAATAAGCAAAATACATTATAAAATATCACAACAAATATTAGCCAGGTAATTCGCTTATTGCTTTCAATACTCGAAAACTCATCAACTAATTGCAACCTGTGCCTAAAAATGAGTATTGATGCAATTGAGTTGTAAACCATCCACGAAACCAACGAAGCCACAGCGAAAAAGAACCTAAACCAGTATGTAGTGTCATTATTAAAATAGCCAAACAAAACATACGGTTCGTGAAGTACGTATGCAAAAACTTCGAAAAATAAAAATGGAACGAGATGCAAAAGATGCAATATGCTAAGCCTAAATTTTGGCTGCACTAACGAGCATACATACAGATAAAATGCAGGATTGAACAGCAAAAATGAGCTCGACAGCAAAGCGTAACCATAAAACCTATAATCAATTGCACACGATAAAAACTCTATTGCCAATAGAAAAAGCCATGCCGTTAAAATTTTATCGGGTATGGTTCTTCCCTTTTTTGCCATAAGCAAAACAGCGGCAAATAGAGCCTGAGAAAAACCTATCCATGCAATTGTCTCCATGTAACAAATTTACTAATATTGTTACGTTTAGCCTAGCCAAAATATATTTTTGCTTTTAGGGTTTGCATAGATAATAATGCTAAATTTGATTTAACTATTACCACTAAGCAAAAGCAGGTAAGCGAATGACCGATTTTGTAATAAATCCTAGAGTTAATTACCCTTTCATACTAACCGATGCGAGCAAGGAGTTGGTATATATTTCGGGAATTTCAATTCCCGAAAACCCCTCGCAATTTTACCTGCCTCTTTTGGGTTGGATTGATGATTTTTTAACAAACATAAGTAACTCGCTAACGGTTAACTTCGAGCTAATGTACTTTGGCAACACAACTTCGAAAGCGTTTTTCGATCTGTTTTCATTGCTCGAAAAGCATAGTACAAAAGGTAAAGTGGTTAAAGTAAACTGGTTCTATCATCCGGATGATGAAGATATAATGGAGGATGGTGAAGAATTTGCCGATTTTTTTCACTTCCCTTTCAACATAGAAGAAAAACCAACAGTAACCTCTTTTAACCATAAACAAACGGCAACGTCACCCTTGGTATACTTCGACCAATCGGGTGATATTGTTATTGAAGGGCCATCGGTAAACGATAAGCCTTGGGAGTACTTCTATCCTGTAATTATGTGGTTGGATACCATACGGTTTTCGTCGCTGGGAATAGGCATAAATGCAGATTTTAACATTAGTAAAACGGATAAGCTTAACCTGCAATTCATTGGCGTATTGGTAAAAGAGCTTGAACTTATAAATGATAAGGAAAGCAAAAATGTAATGCTAGTTTGGAAATATGCTAACGATGAAATAAAGGCAATTGGAGATGATATCCTGCTTAAATCAACTATAAACTTCCGGTTCGAAAAGGTATAAATACAAAAAGGCTGGCCTTAAAGCCAGCCTTTTAAATACACTTTTATGGAGACTATTCCTGAGCGGTCTCGTCAACAAATTGGCGCGATTTTAGCTCCTTATCGAGCATAAAAATGCCATGTCCCTTATCGCCAATCAGCTTCAGGCTATCGATAATTTCCTGTGCGCCTGCCTCTTCCTCAACTTGCTCATCAATAAACCACTGAAGCATGCTTTTGGTTGCGTGATCTTTTTCCTCAATGGCAACATCCATAATATTGTTGATTAAGGCAGTAACGTGCTGCTCATGCTTTAAGGTTTCCTCCATTGCATGAAGGGTGCTATCCCACTTCTCAGGAACCTTATCAATTGGTTTAAGAATTGGCTGAACACCACGCTCCACTAGGTAGTCGAAAAATTTAAGAGCATGGGTTAGCTCTTCCTGCCACTGAACGCGCATCCAGTTAGCAAATCCATTTAGGCCCTCGGCTGCAAAGTACGACGACATTGACAGGTACATGTAAGCCGACCAAATTTCAGCATTAATTTGCTCATTAATAGCATTTTGAACTTTTGGGTTTAGCATTTTTCTTCTGTTTTAAGGGTTATTAACTAGTTTATTGTGTAACAATAATCAATGGGTAAAGTTTAATACAAATGCTCTTTAATCGAAATCGAGGTTAAGCTGCTGCTTTAGCTTAATAATGCTCGGGTTTAGCTGGCTTAAATACTTAAACTTATCCTCAATTGTGTAAAGCTTACCATTTGACGAATCACCTGCAACCTCTTTCACCTCAACTGTAATTGTCTTATTCTCTAACTTTTGGCGTAAAAACAGGACAACATCAGCGTTAATCTCCTTAAACATATCGAGCTGCAACGACGATTCAACCTCTACCTCAACAACATAGTCCGACTTTAACGTTGGCAAATAGTTAAGCATTAAGCTGCTATACCTAGGTTTATCACTCAAAAAGTTCTTAGCATATTTCTGCCAAACTTCCTCTAACTCAACTTGGCCAAAGGTATTCTGTTCCTGCTCTGGAATATCATCGAAAGTTTCTTCATCGGATGCTTCATCTTCAACATCTGAAGTAGCTATTCCTTTATTTGCCTTCCCCGAAAGAGCATCTTTAATTGAGATGCTCTTGGGAGCCTGCTTTGGAATAGGCGTAACTTTCTTTAATGGCGATTGGGGTTCTATCTTCTCTTTCTCAACTACAACAGCATCAGCATTTACATTATGCTTTAGCGCAGTTAGCTCGAGTATTGGATCGGCTAACCATTCGAAGATGCTATTTTTTTTTTTCCTGATTAAGCCCGCTTAATCGGATGAGCATTAGCTCCACATGTAATCGATGATTACTGCTTTGCCGGAAGCTAACATCGGTTTGGTTAATTACATCGAGCGCCTTTATGAGAAATTCGGGCGAACACTCAACAGCAAACTTAACGTAACGCTCGGCAATGGCCGCACCAACCTCGAGGATTTGGGATGTTTGCGGGTCTTTGCATACTAATAAGTTACGGAAATGCTCGCTTAAACCAGCTATAAACTGTTGCGAATCGAAACCCTTCGATAAAAGCTCATCGTAAATTTTTAGCGCATTGGCGTAATCGGCCTGCAAAAAATTCTCGGTAAGCGTGAAGTAGTACTGAAAATCGAGTACATTTAGATTCTCGATAACCTTTTGGTAGGTTATGTTGTTATCGCTATAGCTAACTACCTGATCGAAAATTGACAATGCATCGCGCATTGCGCCATCGGCTTTTTGTGCAATGATATTTAGGGCTTCAACTTCGTAAGCTACATTTTCTTCCTTGGCAATGTATTCGAGGTACTTAACCGTATCTTCAACTTTTATCCTATTGAAATCGTAGATTTGACAACGCGACAAGATTGTTGGAAGGATTTTATGCTTTTCAGTAGTTGCCAGAATAAAAATTGCATGGGCAGGTGGCTCCTCAAGCGTTTTTAAAAACGCATTAAAAGCGGCCTGTGAAAGCATATGCACCTCGTCGATTATGTAAACGCTGTACTTCCCAATTTGTGGGGGTATGCGAACCTGCTCAATAAGTTTTCGGATGCCTTCAACTGAGTTATTCGATGCCGCATCTAGCTCATGAATATTAAACGAACGCTGACCAATAAAAGCTTTACAGCTTTCGCACTCATCACAAGCCTCAAGCTCGGAGGTAGGATTTAAGCAGTTAATGGTTTTAGCAAAAATTCGGGCACAGGTAGTTTTCCCCACACCGCGAGGGCCACAAAACAGGTATGCTTGCGCTAATTGCTTTCGCTGAATAGCATTTTTAAGCGTTGTGGTTAATGAGTTTTGACCAACCACACTATTAAAACTACTTGGACGATATTTACGAGCCGATACTACAAAATTATCCATATATCAAATAAATAAGGGCATTGTACGCGTTACTTTTTTCCACTTAGCCGTGCACAAAAGTAACCATTTAGGTGGTAAAGTAAAATACAAATACCCATTTCGTTGCTAAAAATAAGGCTAAGTATAAGTTAATTTTGACTAGAAAAGATCGACAGAAATATTTTGAATAAACGCAGTTAACGTATGCTCACGACCAACTTTTGCTTCGGTAAGCAGCATTAGCAAATTAATCTCATCGCCATCCTTTTTCGTAATAGATATTTCGCGCCGTTCTCCAATTATTGCCTGTTTATCAGGATCGAGATACGATGCTAAGAACTCATCGGAATCAGAAGCCTCGGGTGGGAAAAGGATTCGGATACTTTGGCCAAGAATTTCATCCTTGCTAACGCCAAATAGTTCCTCAGCTGCGTGGTTATAGAACTGCACTATGCCATCCTGATCGGTTGTTATAATGGCATCAAGAAAGCCTTCGAGGGTTTTCTCCGTTCTTATCTTTTCGCGCTCAATTTCCTTAAACTGGTTTTTAATATCCTCCTTAGCCTCGCGCAGCTTTTTGTTGAGTTCAATTTCATTCTGACGGAGCATTTCCTCCTGACGACGAAGCTGCTCGGTTTGCTCCTGGGTTTCAATCTCCATAAGCTTTTCGCGGGTAATATCGTGACCAATAAACACAACCTTAGCAACCTCTCCGTACATATCGTTGACAGCGGTGTAGGTTCCCCTAAACCAACGTTCCTCTCCTGATCGTATAATCATTTTTAGCTGGCCTTCGAATGGTATTCCATGGGTAACATCATCCCATATACCATCAATTTGCTTCCTGTCGTTTGCGTGGAAGAAATCGAATACCGCTTTTGATTTTGCTTCAGCATGCGAAAAGCCAAATACCTGTTGAAACTTATCGTTTGCATCAATAACATCGCCTGTTGGCGAGTACTCAACCTTAATGCTTGAACGGTTAAGCGCTTCGATTTGCCCCTCAAAATCGAGACTTTGATTTTTCTGTTCGGTAGTGTCAATGGCAAGGAATAGCACTTTTTCAACTCCTCCATTAGGGTTGCGCACGCATGTATAGGTTGCAATGGTCCACAAATCCTTTCCGCTCTTTGTAACGTGTTTCATATCTCCCTCAAAGTGGTGTCCGCCTTTTGCAAGGCTCTCCCATATCTCATCGAACCACTCTCTGTCCTTTTTATTAACGAACATGGAGATGTGCTTACCTTCAACCTCAGAATTTGATGAATACTCGAGCTTATTAAGAAATTTTGTGTTTGCGTAAAGTAAAACTCCATTAACATCGTACTCGGCACGAATTAGGGTATGGTTTACAGAGTTTGTGAAGCTTACAAACTTTTCCGATTGGCGCGTTGCTTCCTCCTGCGTAGCTTGGAGCTCTTCCATGTTTTGCCTCATCTGCTCTTCCTGAGCCTGTAACGTTTCGGCTTGCTCTTGCGATTCGCGAAGCAGCTTGGCTGTACGGATGTTAATTTTTACGCTCGAAATGGTTGATGCTATACTTTCCGCAACCTTCTCAACAAACTCAACTTTATACTTTTCGAAAGAATTAAACGAAGCAATTTCTAAAACGCCATGTACCTCATCGTTAACTCTTAAGGGAACTAGTATAATGTTTTTAGGGTTTGAGCTTCCTAGTCCTGAGGTTATCTTGAGATACGATTCGGGTACTTTTGTTAGGTGCGTAGTTTGCTTTTCTAGAGCACATGCCCCAACTAGCCCTTCTCCCCAATCAATTCTTTTATCGGCATATTTTCTGCGCTCGTATGCGTAGCATGCGGTAAGGTTAAAAAACTTATCTCCGGGGTCGGTATCATCTAACAGGTAAAAACCACCCTGGTTTGCATCAATATATTTAACTAGGTTGCTGATTATTGAATAGGAAAGCTCTTCAATATCGTCCTTTTCGGTTCTGAGTATTTCAGCAAATTTGGCTAATCCTTCAGCAGACCAGTTACGCTGCTCATCCTCTTTACGGCGAAGTGCTTCCTCTTTTTTGGTTTCTTTTAGGGTATTACGAAGGTTAACAATTGCCTTACCAAGTACATCGGTTTCTTCTGGAACATATTCGGCATCAATGTCTCCCTCCTTCAGCTTTTGCACAAATCGATACAACCGCCTCTGCCTCGATAGCTCTTGCTCGCTAAAACTAAATGTCTCTTTTTGGGTTGCCGAGTATCTCTTACTAACTATGTGCGCTAAAAAACCAATAATAATTGGCAGGGAATCGATTAGATAAAAGATTGGAATTCGCCTATGGATTTCAGCAATACCCGCAGCAGTAAAGGATAGATTGTACACTAGCGATTGGATGAAAAGCCCCAGCGTAAGGAAGGCTAGACCTAACAAGAAGGCTAAAAGGGTATAACGGATAACAAACCATCGAGAATAGTTTCGCTGCATAGTCAAAAAAATTTGACTAAAAATAGATATTATTTCAGAAAAAGACTAGAAATGCGGTAAAAAAATGGCTTGCGGAAAATTATCTTACTAAGCTGACGTATTCGAAATGCTTAATCTACAAAAACACCAAGCTATTTAACTTCTTTAATAGTATCATTATCGATTGTACTTTCCTGATTTTCGAGGGTTTTGTCGATATCGGCATCATCCATAAATGGAATGTCTTTAATGTTTGGAGACTCTTCGGGCTCAAATATTTTAATGGTTTCGTTAATATCAGGAGAGGATGCTTTTTGTGCTTCCTTAACTCGCGCAGCTTCCTGCTTGAGCTTTTCAAGTTCCTCATCCTTCCAAAGCTGAATTTTCAGCTTATTTATCTGCCTAAGCATACTTGCTTCGTTATCAATATGGTCTTTTTCAACCTCATAAAGCTTATCGTTTCGCTCCTTTTCCAGCAAACTATGCAAATCTATTTGGTGATCCTCGGTGAGTTCGGCTTTTACTACCCTTTTTCGGACTTCTGCCTGCTTAATATACTCTTCTGCTTCAAGCATATCGTCGTAGGGACCTCTAGCCGATAAAAGCTTAACGATAATTGGTGCACTTTCAATAGTGATGAAAAGCAGTAGGATAAACCAGCTCGCCAGCATAACACTTTTGCTCCCCGATGATAAATCGCTCATAGCTTGAAGCCGGGCTAAAAGCCCATTTGAATTTTGTCCCACCACTTTAGAGGTAGCAACTGCCTCATCGCGCTTTTGACGGAGCATGCTAAGCCGTTGGGTGTTTGCTGCAATTATGGCTGTATTGCTCTCTCTTATTGCATTTAGCTCCATATCAACCTTATCGTACTCAGCCTTTTTTTCACGATAAACTGGCCCTTTCCCAGGGGTTTGAGTAGGGCTTAAACCTTCGGCTTCGGCAACAAAACTATTAAAAAGCTTGTTTCTTAGGCTTTCTTTATCGGTTATCTCTTGTCTTAGCTTATCGTTCTCGCTCTCTAGTCGTTCAATTTCACCAAACTCCTCGTTAAGTAACTGCTGATAGCCAACGGAACTTTTTTGCTGATTTACCAGAATTTGCTGATTAATTTCTTTTTCGAAAAGCTTTAGCTTGAGGGGCATTGAGACAACAAAAGCAATTAGCACCGCAAGAACAAAACGAGGCAAAGCCATTGCAAACTCTTTTGTTTTCCGATTTTGCTTACGTAAGCTAGCAACAATGTACCAATCGATTGAAAAAATTACAAACCCCCAAAGTGCTCCAAAAGCAGCTGAAATATGTAGGTTATTAAAAACTGTATGAATAGCATACCCACCCGATAGTGCAGCAAGAATTCCGGTAAGAAAAACGATAACTCCTATACCATAGTATTTATTAAACTCGGAAGGACATTGTTTTAGGATGTAGAGCCTTGCTCCCGAACACCAGCAAAAAAACTTGTATACTAATGGTAGCTTAAACGTTTTCTTTTCAACAGCAGCTTCAGTTAGGGTTTGCATAGCACAAATAAAAAGAATTTATTATAATTAGCGAGCTTTTATAACATATGAAGCAATTGAGTCGAGCGGAAGAACCTTATCAACAGCTCCTAGCTTTATTGCTTCTTTGGGCATACCAAAAACTACGCACGATTTTTCATCCTGAGCAACGGTTTTTGCGCCTGCCTGTTTCATTTCGAGCATTCCTTTGGCTCCATCGTCGCCCATGCCAGTCATAATTACCCCAACGGCATTTGCCCCAGCGTATCGAGCTGTGCTTCGGAACAGTACGTCAACCGAAGGTCGGTGCCTGTTTACCAAAGGGCCTTCTTTAACCTCAACATAGTAGCGAGCCCCGCTTCGTTTAAGAAGCAAATGATAGTTCCCTGGGGCAATTAGCGCTCGCCCACGAATAACGCTATCGCCATTTTCGGCTTCTTTCACAGTAATGTTGCAAATCTCGTTTAACCTGGCTGCAAAAGAGGTTGTAAACTTCTCGGGCATATGCTGAACAATAACAATTCCTGGTGTATCTAGGGGCATTGCCTTTAGAAACGATGTGAGAGCCTCAGTTCCTCCAGTTGATGCACCAACTGCAATAACATATTCTGTTGTTTTAATCATACTTTGACTAGTCGACAAGGGAGGTAAAATGGCATCGGCAGAGTATTTGGGTTCAACAACAGGTGGATGGTCTAGGGTTATCTTTTTTCGCGAAATACGAGCGTGAGCCGCAGCTTTAACGGCATCGCAAATACGAATTCGGGATTCTTCAAAAAAGGTTTTTGTGTTTACCTGAGGTTTGGTAATAATATCAACAGCACCAAGTTCCAAGGCTTTCATTCCTGTTTCGGTTCCCTTTTCGGTTAAGCTCGAAATAATTACAACAGGAATTGGATGCTGAGTCATAATCTTTTTCAGAAAGGTTAAGCCGTCCATTCGGGGCATTTCAACATCTAGAGTGATAACATCGGGAACTTCATCGGCTATTTTTTTGGCAGCAAAATAGGGATCGGGGGCAGTACCCATAACCTCGAGGTGAGGATCGGATGATATAATCTGTTGTAACGTTTGCCTAACAACTGCCGAATCATCAACAATAAGGACCCTAATCTTTGAACTCATTCTGTACTAATATTTTGAATAATTAGCCTATTTTTTTGCTACGTGCGTGTTCTGCTGAATTGTGCGCTCAATGTAACGTTGCTTTACCTCGCCAGTTCCCGTTGAATATTCGATTTTCCGGCCTAGCTTCCCTCCCACACTTTTTGCAATTATAGGAATTTTTAGCTCATCAAGCATATCCATGGCTAGCTGAATATTTCGCTCACCAATATGGAATTGCGACACGTTGGTTTCAATTACCTCACCGCCACCAAATACCTTAGCCTTGAGGTTAACTTTTTTTGAACCAAGCGAAATCATTTTTTCAACTAACTTTTCAATAGCGATATTGCCATACTTTGGACTAGCCAACCCTTGACCGTTCCAGAAAGGCAGCATGAAATGGTTAATGCCCCCAATACCTAGCACGGGATCGTACAAGCAAACAGCAACGCATGAACCTAAAATGGTTGAAACCCGAAACGCCTTATCGCTTGCAAAAAGGGCAGCTGGATATAAGAAATGAGTATTTACCTCATCCATCATAGGTCGTTTTAAAAAGTTTCCTCTTCGGAATCGAAAAATGTTTCATTGGCATCTGAAGCAAAATCTGAAGTATCTATATCGCTTTCAGGAATTGAAATGGTAAAACAAGCTCCCTTTCCTAGCTCGCTTTGGATATCGATTTTGCCGTTGAGCATTTCAAGAACGGCTTTATTAACCGATAAACCTAAGCCATGTCCACGGTTTAGTGAGTTTATCCCCGAATCGAGTCGCTTAAAGCGATCGAAAATAATCTTCTGGTTCTCCTTGCTAATACCAATTCCGTGGTCGCGAACACAAACCACCAAATTCGATTTCTCAACTCTTGCAATAACCTCAACAACACCTCCTTCAAAACTGAAATTTATGGCATTACTAAGCAAGTTGGCCAGAATAAGCTTTAGCTTTTCAGGATCGGTCTTAAAAAGAAACATGCCAGATTCATCAACTTTAAATTTGTGATCTAAGGTTACATTTAGCTTTTTACGACGAGCTTCAAGCTTAAAGCTTTCAATTACACTTTCGATAACGCCAACTACATCGGTGTTGATAATTTCAGGAAAAATTTCACCAGCCTCAATTTTGGCTGCTACAAAAATATTCCGAAACTGAAAATCGAGGGTAAAGGCTTCAGAATGGATAAGCGCGACCATTGACACCACTTTTTTCCAGTTCTCCTTATCAACAGAAAGTATAGCTCTGGAAAGTCCAAGGATTGAAGTAAATGGGTTGATTATTTCATTGGTGATATTTGAGATAAAGTGGCTTTTTAACGATTCGGATTCCTCAAGCTTTTTGTTTACTAGCTTAAGTTCATCGTTTAAGGATTTCAGCTCTTTTACGGCAATTTTATTTTGCTCGAAGCGTCGTTTTAGCTCGTCGAGCAGCTCATCATCGGAAATTTTATGTCCCATAGCCTATTACTATTAATATATTTTATATTCTTCTGAATATGGTAGGTTTTACCTGCTTTAAGGGTACATCCATATTCATAATTGACTCGGAGTGTCCAAGAAAGAAGTAGCCATTAGGCTTAAGCTTCATACAAAGTTTTTGTATTACCTTTTCTTGGGTTTCTCTATCGAAATAGATTAGCACATTTCGGCAAAAAACGATATCGAACATCTCGGGAATGTCGTAGTACGAATCCATAAAATTAAGCCTTCCAAAGCGCACTTTACGGCGGATATTAGGGCTAACTTTAACTGTTGGATTTACCCTATCCTTGCTTCGTAAGAAATACTTTTTCTTTGTTTCAAGCGGAATAATCTGAATACGATCCTCTTTGTAAACGGCGTCAACGGCCTTCTGTAGAATTTGAGTAGATATATCGGTTCCAATTATTGAGTAATCGAACCCTGGGTTTTTCTCAGCAAAATCGGCTAAAACAATTGAAATTGTGTAGGGTTCTTCGCCACTTGAGCAGCCGGCACTCCAAACCTTAAGCATTTTGGGGTTGCTCTTGTCCTGAATAAACTGAGGTAAAGCCTCTTGGGACAAAAAATCGAAGTGAACTGGCTCGCGAAAGAAGTCGGTTTTATTAGTACTCACTACGTCAAGCATGTGAATAATCTCACCATTCAATCCTTCTTTGCTAAAAACATACTCAATATACTCCTTAAAGTTTACCATATTGAGCTCGCGCAAGCGTTTTTGCAGCCTACTTTGCAGCATAACCCTCTTAACGGGGGGCATTTTTATTCCGCTCTCTTTGTAAATGAATTTGCTTAGCTTGTCAAACTCATCTTGCGTAAGTTGAGCCTTAAAAATATCGTTTAATCGTGAGTTTAGCATTTTTGCCTAAATTAGCCTAAAGTACTGGTTAGGATATATGTTGATTGAATACCAAATCTAACAAAAAAACTTTAAAAAGTATAAGCCATAATAGGTAAACCCATACAACTGAATAAATAGGTGAACAAACAGCTAATGTTCAGCAACAATTTTAAAATTTTACGGGTTGGATTGCAATAGCTAGCGAGGGATATAGAAAAAGGGCTGTTCAAAAAAGTTTCCCTTGTCATTTTTAGCGATATCCCTAAATCTGATTATTCCTTTTTGAACAGCCCAAAGGGGGTAATTAAATTATTAGCTCCAGCCTAAAAATTCAAATTTGTCCCCCAACTAACTATCAAGAACCGAAAAGCGCTAAAAGCCTGACTTACAAAAACAAACACGCTTTAAGCAGGAGTATAAATTTACGCTATTTTTCGGCAGAAATCAAGTAAAAAACAATAATAATTATCCAACCTCCTCAATGCTTGTATTGCTCTCTGTTTCCTCTGTTTTAATCTTTAAATCGGTAACGTCTTCGGTTGAGAAAACAGCATCCATATTCAAAATCATGATAAATTTCTCATCAATACTAGCCACTCCCTCAATGAACTCTGAACGGTATTTGCTTCCGATGCTGGGAGGAGGCATAATTTTGGTTTTATCGATTTCGAGCACTGCCTGAACTGCATCGACTAAAGCACCAACCTGTATTGTTTCGTTGTCAACCTCAATATCGAGAACAATAATACAGGTATTAGTTGTGTACTCTGTGGGTGTCATTCCGAATTTAATACGCGTATCGATAACTGGCAAAACGGTACCCCTTAGGTTTATCACGCCCTTCATGTATTCGGGGGCTTTGGGCACCTCGGTTATCTTGGTCATTTCAAGAATATTGAGAACTTTGCCCACATGTGCAGCAAATTCTTCTTCACCTAACTTAAACGATAGGTATGAGTTGATCTTGCTTAAATTCTCTTGGTTCATTTTTATCCCTCCAATATTATTATTAATTAATCGTTATACGCTATTCTTCAATGGCATTCTCGTCAATCTTAAAATCTTCATGATTAGCGAAAAGCTTAATAATCTTATTTGTATCCATTACAAGTGCTACGGTTCCATCGCCAAGGATGGTTGCTCCCGAAATCATATCCTGCTTTTTGTAGTGCTTACCCAAAGGCTTAAGAACAGCCTGATACTCTCCAATAACCGTATCGACAATTAGGCCAACGCTTTTCTCCTCAAAGTTAACCACAATAGCCTGCTCGTAAACCTCGGTGCTTTCGCCATGGCCAAACTCTTTACGTATATAGAAAAATGGCACCTGTTTTCCATCGAGAACTACAACGTTGTTAAAGGTTTTTGCAATCTTTTCGTGTTCAACTGCATAAATCTTATCAACAACCGAAAGCGGAATTATGTAGTGGGTATCATCAACTTTAACAAGTAAACCATCGATAATGGATAGGGTTAATGGTAGCTTAATGGTAATTGTGGTACCTACTCCCAATTCTGAATCGATTTCTACCTCACCTCGAATATCGGCTATTTTGCGCTTAACAACATCCATACCTACGCCACGTCCCGATACATCGGTAACCTTTTTTGCTGTGCTAAAACCAGGAAGGAAAACGAGATCTAGAATCTCTCTTTGGGTTAGCTTTCGTTCAGCACCAATTATACCTTTGCTAATAGCTTTTTGTGTAATCATTTCGGGATCAATTCCGGCGCCATCATCGCTAATCTGAATCATAACATTAGCACCTGAATAAAATGCCTTGAGGTTTATCTTCCCCTGTTTGGGTTTTCCTAACTTTACACGTTCATCTGCATCTTCAATTCCATGGTCTAAGCTATTCCTTAGTATATGCATTAACGGATCGGCAAGACTTTCGATAATGGTTTTGTCAAGCTCTGTTTCGGCACCTTCGGTAACGAAAACAACCTCTTTCCCAAGTTCTGAAGATAAATCGCGAACCAAGCGCTGAAAGCGCGTTAGCATATTTTCAATTGGGATTAGCACAATGCTAAAAGCAATATCTCTTAGCTGGCGAGAAAGTTTCTGAACATTTTCTGCAATGGGCATTAAGCCTGGCACTGCGCTTTCTTCGGCAAATAGGCTTAAGCGAGCCTGTGTTGTAACTAGTTCCGAAACTAGGTTCATAAGCATATCGAGCTTATCGGCCGATACCCTGATACTACTTATAGTTGTTTCTTTTGATGGAACTCGCTCCTTAGCGCCCGAAGCGACTATTTTATCTTTTATTTGTCGGCTTTTTGCTTGCTGAGCAAGCTTTTGCACTGTATTTATGCCGATATCTTTTTGAATTTCGGCTAGATTTTGCAATTCGGTTACAAACTGGCTATCTTTTAGAAGGTTTCCATCGGCAATTTTCTGGATATCTATGGTTGCTTCGTCCTCAACGAAGATAAACACATCGCTTATACTGTTAACGTTTTGTTCGGTATATACTATTGCCTCCCAATAAGTATAACAAAGTTCGGGGTTTATATCTGTGAGAGAAGGAACCCTATTTAGGTGAGCATAAACCTTAACTTCGCCAAGGGTATGAAGCTCATCGAGAAGGAAAAGCGGATTTGTTCCGTTATTAAATATTTCATTTACTGGATCGAAAAGCAGATAAAAGGTGCTTCCCTCACCTTCTCCTTCTCCGTTGCTTACATTAGTTTGAATTTGAACCTCCTCATCCTCCTCCTTTTCACCACTAATTATAGCGGAAACCTTGCTGAGCAACATGTTATGATTCTCCTGAACAGAAGCATCGTTAAAGCTGTCCTCGTCGAGAAGTACTTTAATATGATCAACCGACGCTAGCGTTAAGTCAAGAATTTCGCGGGTTACTTGCAGCTTATCATTTCGGATAAGATCGTAGATTGTCTCCATTTCGTGAGTAAAACTATCAATCTTATCGAAGCCAAACATTCCGCTGTTTCCCTTTAGGGTATGCATAACCCTAAAAATTTGCTGAACAATTGACTGGTCGTTTGGATTCTCCTCCAGTTCGAGCAATGAACGCTCTAAGCCATCAATCAAATCGGTTGCTTCCTCTATGAATTTCTTCTTAAAGTTGTCCATTAGCGTAGTACTTTATTGAGTGCTGCAATTAGTTTTGCGGGTACAAAAGGTTTAATAATCCAACCTGTTGCACCGGCTTCTTTTGCCTCCATTTTTTTTGCTGCTTGCGACTCGGTAGTGAGAAAAAGAATAGGTATGCGCTGGTATTGATCCATTTTGCGGACATGCCTTATAAGCGTTATCCCATCCATTTCAGGCATATGTAGGTCGGTTATTATCAAATCGATATGGGTACCGTCGAGAAACTTGAGGGCATCGGTGCCGTCGTTAGCAATGAGGACATTGTATCCCTCGTTCTCCAGCGTGAAGCTAACAACCTCCCTTATGCTTTCCGAGTCGTCAACTATAAGTATTGTTTTTGCCATAATACTTCAACTATTAAATTTGCTATATTTAGTTTTTTAGGGTTAGAAACGATTCGAAACCCGATCTTTCCAAAAGAATCCTATAGTCTTCGGGTAGCTTAAACTCAAAGGTAATATTTTTCTGCTCTTGCTTTGCATCCCACCAAAAACGCTGAAGCAGCTGAACTGCTGTAAGATCAATAACATCAACATTATTAACCTTAACCTGAATTTGGGAGTACTTAGCTTTGTTTTCCATTAAAAAGTTCTTTAGCTGCTGGGCATAGTCGATGGTTAATTCGCCCTGAAGAATGAGTACACCATCGCCACTAGTTTTGCCTTTGCCTTTGGCAGCCTGCGATTTTAGGATAATCTTTTGTGATTTAGCCATAGTTTCAATATCTTAAAAAAGTTCTAGGTTATCATCGTCGTCGTTGGTATCATCGTCAAAAAGATCAACGTCACCTTCATCTTCCGCTTTTTTGGTTATCTTATCGTGCACCTTGTGCTCGCTTGCCATTGTGTAGGTTTTACGGATCTCCTCAAGATCTTCCTCATTTTCAAAATTCACCTCAGTTTTTAGCAGCTGGTGTATATGATTGAACTCACCGATAATATCAACAATAACCTTTTCAAAAAAATCGTAGTATTTAACCTTTCCTATTGATTCTTTTATGTCCTTTAGTATGGTTTTGCTTATTCCGATATTTTCACTTAGTAGGGTTCCAACTTTCTCGTTCTTATCGTTTAGCTGGGCTATTATGCTACTCATCGAATCGGCTGCCTGGGCAAACATTCCTGCGCTTTTGGCTTGTGCAAGGCTTGGACTATTGCTTGGAAGTATTGATTGAGCCGTTCCCTCAACCCTGGTAAAAACACCCTTAATTATTCCTTCAAATCCTTCTACGTCGTTATATAAACTTTTAATCTGATTTAATGAGTCTTCGAGCTTTTTATCGTTTAAATCAGCTTCAGAAAAACTTTTATAGGTACTTGCCGAAACCTCTTTAAGCTTGTGAATTGAGTTAGAAAAGTTAGCAATACTTTTTGATACTTCAGCAATTCGCGCATTCAGTTTATCTGTTGCCGAAGTAAAATCGTCAGTTGCCCTTAAAAACTTGTTTAAAACTGTTGCTGAACTTTTAAGCTTGGCAATAAACCCTTGCATGTGAAGCTCATCGGAATTCTCTTGCGAAAGGTAAATTTCGTGACACATTGAGGCAATTGTTGTCATATCGGTTCCAATATCCAAAAACTTGTTGGTAATTACCTCTATTGCCTGCTGATACTCTTTGTTGGCGTATACCAGCTGTGCCGACTGAAGGTTTGCAATATCCCTAATTTTTAGCAAAAGGATATCGTTATTGTTAAGGTTTTCCTTGTTCTGTTGTGTTGCTGTATCCTCGAGCTCTGCCAAAAGCTTTTTGTGCGTATTATGCACATGCTCCATCTTTTGGCGAATAATATCGTGGTACTGAAGGTTGGTTATAATATCGGCAATGCTTTTGGATGAGTTTTGCGTTTGTTCGCTTAGCTTAGGAATTAACCGCGAAACCTCCTCATGTTTTTCGGCAAAAAGGATAATTCCCATGTGAACGCTATTCAACACTATATCAAGATCTTTTACGCTATTATCGCGAATAGCCTCGAATTTTTGTAGGGTTTCTTTAGCCTCATCCTTAAGCAATGCGAGGTTACTTTCATTTTGAAAGCTACACGTTTTAAAATCGTTAATTACCCTATTAAACTGCTGTACAATGGCTTCAAGTGCTTTGGCTGATGATGGATTTGACGAGCTAAATATTTTCAGATTAGCGAGTAGTATCTTAAGGGTGAGCAGATCTTGATTTAAGTTTTTTACAGGAAAGTATAGCTTGTCAAGCAGCTCGAGCATTTGGATTAGCTGCTTTATGCTATTATCGAGTATGCTAGAAAACTCCGATTGTATTTGCTTGATATCCTTATAGAATTTTTCTATCTCTTTTAGCAAAGCTTCAGATTCGCTTTTTGTAAGCTCGTTGAAAATTTGCGTAGCATTCTCCGAAATAAGCTTTGATTGCTTGAAATACTGTTTAAAATCTGCGTTTAACCCTAAAAAGTCATCGGAGGAGCACTGATGAAGCTGAAGTATCTGCTCATCAATTCCTGAGAAAATATCAATGAACTGATGAATGGAGAAGTCATTCGATAGTTTAATACTTGAATACTTTTTATCTTGCTTCATACAAACAGTGCTTTAATTAGCTAAGCAATTTATTGAGAACTCATTCTAAGGATAAGCTGCAAAAAAACGATTAAGCAAGTATGGTTTGCTTTACTTTGTTCACAAACAATGAGATGTCAATTGGTTTAGTAAAAAAATCCGATGCTCCCTGCTGCATACAGGTTTCAATATTTTCTCGTGAACCCACAGCTGAAACAACTATTACAGGAATAGCCGATGTGCTATTGTTTCCTTTTAGCTCTTTCAAAAAGTCGAAACCACTTACCTCGGGCATAAGCAAATCGAGCAGAATTAGCTTTGGCCTATGTTTCTCAATTAGCTTAAACGCTTCCTTTGCACCAAATGCAGTTACCGTTTCGTAACCCTCTTCCTGAAGTATAGCCTCTAACAATACTTGGTTTGTAGTTGAGTCGTCAACAATCAAAATCATAGTTAATATTGATAATTATTAATAATCAAATTTAGGTTTTCTAATCGCTTTGGACAAATTAATTTGAATGAGGTTGCTTACTAAAAAATGATGATTTACATCATTTTTATCCATTTTTTTGTATATTTAGGATTGCTTACTAAAAGTCAACAACCTATGAATCAACCACAACAAACCGAACAGAACTTTATTAGCCCCCAATCGTTACCGTTTGAATCGGTTTTGCTGCCCGACGAAAAGGATAGACTTTACAACGCAACCAACAAGGTTGAGTATGCAAAGCGCGATATTATTGTTAAGCAAAATGCCAGAGTATCGGAAATTCCGCTTGTGCTGTCGGGGTTAGTGAAAATTTCGAGAGAGATGCGACGAGGTAAAAGCGTAATACTACGAATTGCCCAACCGGGCTCGTTTTTAGGGTTGTCGTCAATATTTGGGAGCGATGTTTACGAGTATTCCGTTTTTGCTCTTGAAAACGTATCGGTTCGATTTGTCGACATTGAAACCTTTAGGTGGCTAATTGAAAACAATGGCCTTTTTGGTTTAGAAGTGGTTAAACAGCTTAGCGCCGACAATATTTTCAACATCAACAGGCTTTCGAGCTTGCTATACAAACAGCTCCCCGGACGAGTTGCCGATATTATCCTATACTTCTCCGAGGATATTTTTAAAAGCAATACTTTTACCATACCTTTAACGCGCCAAGAGTTGGCCGAACTTGCTGGTACAACCAAAGAGAGCTTGATTAGAACTTTATCGGAATTTAAGCACGATAAAATAATTGATATGAACCGAAACTATTTTCAGGTTAATAGTATGCACATTGTTAAAACGCTTAGCAGGCTCGGATAGTTTTTTACCCATTACGCATATAGCTTTATATGGAAAGAGTTTTTAATGTACTAATAGTTGATGATATATTTGTTAATCGCCTTTTAATTAAGGAAATAGTTAAAAAGATTAGCGCAAAATGCTTCGAAGCAGAAAATGGTAAACAGGCCATTGAAATATTTGAGAAAGAGAATATTGATATTATCCTAATGGATATTGAAATGCCTGTTATGAATGGAATTGAAACAACAAAATTTATTCGCATGAATATGCCTGCTTCCAAAAGAGGAGTGCCAATTATAGCGTTAACAGCGCATAATCCTGCTACATTCTTCGATGATTACAGCGATATTGGTTTCGATCAGCTTATGACCAAACCCTATAGCGTTAGCAAGGTACTTTCGTTAATTGAAGAGGTTTGCGCAAAACAATAAACTTGTTCAACCCAAGTTATATGTTGACACCCAAAATATTTGTAACTTTGATGTGCTAATTTTTTATAAACTAATTCGCTAAGCCATGACCACCGAATATCTTATTGAGCTAATAAAAAACAATACAAGGGTTATTATTCCCGAATTTGGTGCATTTCTTATTAAAGATGATGGTAGTGGAGTATTTAAGCCCGAAAACTTAACCTTCAGCCCTTTCCTTAGGTACAACGACGGTATGCTTGAGGATAATTTGGCTAGCGCAAAAAAAATTACCAAAGATAAAGCAAAGGAGCTTTTAGCAAACTACACCGAAAGCCTCAAGCAAGAGCTTACCGAAAAGGGCACCTATGAGCTACATGAAATTGGGAAACTATACCTCGACAAGCGGGGAAGCATCCACTTTGATGCCATTACAGCTACTGGTAATACTAGCACGGAAGCGCCAAAGCCAGCACCAAAGGCTGCTGAGCCTAAACAACCTGAACCCAAACCAACTCCAAAGCAAGAAGAGGAAAAAAAAGAAGTAACACCCCCAAAAGCCCAGGAGAAGAAAACGGAAGTTGCTCAAATTCCCGAAAAAAAGGTTGAAGAAAAAACTGTTGAAACTCCAACCAAAACAGAGCCTAAGCCTGTAACACCTAAGCAAGAACCCCAAAAGGAGAAAAAATTTGAAGCGGTGAAACCAACACCCACTCCTACAAAACCAAAGGTAACCAAAGAAAAAAGTTCAGGAGGAACAGGTAAAGCAATTCTTATTGGATCGTTAATTGGGTTAGCACTTGTTGTAATTGTAGCAGGTGGATGGTATTTGTACGACTCAGGTATATTTAGCTCATCCAAGAAAGAAAAAGTTGTTGAAGATAAAACCATGCCTTCAAGCGATACAGATGAACAATTGAGCGACGAAGCCAATGCCGCTGACGAGCCAATGGCTAGTGATGATAAACAAATTGAGGAACAGCAAGGCCAATTCGACGACGAGTTTAATAAGCTTAGCGAACAAATGGATGAAACATCAAACCAAAACCCCGATGCTAAACCATCTGAAACACGAATATCGTATACTGAAACACCACAGAGTGAAAAGGTTGCTGCCTCATACATAAAAGAGGGAATGTACCATTTAATTGTAGGTAGCTTCAGAAATGTGAGCTATGCCGAAAAATTCTCCGATGATATGAAAACCTCTGGGTTTAAATCGAGAGTTATTGCCCAACCTACCGGAATGCACGCCGTAACCCTCGGATCATTTATGACCCGACAAGAAGCGGTTGACTCAATGAACGTTTGGAAAGCCCAACATCCTAACATCTGGATTCTGAACCAATAAAATGCCATCATTAAGCAAGAATAAGCTTATTCTGTGGAAATTAGCAGGAGTGGGCGATATTTACATTAAGCGAAATCGAAAAGCAAAAAGGCTTACCATAAGAGTTAAACCATCGGGCCAGCTATTGGTTACCGTTCCTTCTCTCCTACCTCTTCAGCTTGCAAAATTGTTTATTAAAGAAAAGCAGGCGTGGATAATCGAAAAGTTAATCGAGGTTGAAAAGACTAAAGAAAATAAGCTGGTTTTATCGGGCTACAAAACAAGGGAGCATGTGCTCCAGTTTAGAGCAACCAAAAATACTCGCGTAAAAGTAACCTATGAAAACCAAACTATAAGCATTAACCATCCCGAAGGGATTGACTCACAAAGCAACGAACTACAAGCCATTGCCAAGGAGGCAATAATATCGACCTACAGAAAAGAGGCTAACCAAATCCTACCTGAAAGAGTAAGACTACTGGCTCAAAAGCACAACCTTAAATATAACACGCTCAGAATAAAAAACATTACCTCACGTTGGGGAAGCTGTTCAAATAGAGATAATATCAACCTTAGCCTCTTTTTAATGAAGCTACCCGATGAGCTAATTGACTACGTAATTCTGCACGAGCTATCGCATACCATCCATAAAAACCATAGCCCACTATTTTGGAGGTACCTCGACAACCTTGTTGGGGATGCTAAATCGCTTTCGAAACAGATGAAAAAATATAGGACGGGCATTTAAAAATTATACCCATCCCACGATACTATCTCGCTTAGCGGTTTGCGACTTACATGTCGGTCGGTATAGTTATCCTTTTCGGCAGGATACCCAATTGGGATTAGCGCTATAGGCGCTACGTGTTTAGGAAGTTTTAAAATTGATGCACACTTAATGGCATCAAACTTACATATCCAGCACGTTGCTAAGCCGCTATCGGCCGCAGCAAGAGTAATATGGTCGATGGCAATGGCCAAATCAATATCGCAATGATCTTTACCGTCGGCTCGTCGCCACGATTCGGCATAATTACCACACGCAACAATAATTGCAGGAGCAGTGGCTAGCCATGTTGCTGCATAGCAAGATGCTATTTGACTAATTAGTGGTTCCTTAGTTACTATTACAAAACGCCAAGGCTGAGCGTTGGTAGCCGAAGGGGCAATGCGAGCGCATTCCATAACGTTGGTGAGCAATTCTGATGAAACCTCAGCATTTGAATAACTTCTGCACGAGTATCGACTCTTTGCAATATTTAAAAAATTGTCCATAGGTAAAAACGTTTGCTAGCTAGCGGAGATTATATTTAGTAAGTAAGAGAGTTTAAACGCTCGGTAAGCTCAATTATGCTATTGTAAAAGCTGCCGCTAAGGTTACGGTAGTAGTACTTCAATTTTTTACCATCAATAGGTTTTGGGTTGTTAATTTTTGCAAGAATTTCCTGCTCAAGCATCATAGCATCAGAAATAATATCCAACACGTTTTCTTGGTGTAATGGGGGTGAATAGGCAAGATGAATATAGCACTCCTGTATAAAATGCTTTACCATTTGCTTAACATCCTTTTTTAAATCCCTAATATTTGCCATGATGTTTGTCGGATATATAACGGCCAAAAAATTCAATATTCACTGCTTTTGCATTACTAATATATAGCTTTTTATAATCTATGTAAAGTAATATCATTTTTTTTCCAGAATAATAATTCAAATAAATTTCCATTGTACCATTTCAATCGTTTGATAATAGTAAATTAAAAAAGCCACTTCAGCAAAAAAAAGAAGTGGCTTTGAAAAATAAATATAGATATTGGCTAAATTGTCATACCAATTATCATTATAGCGGCCATAATAGCGGCAAAAAGCAGAATGCTTAGCCAAACAGGCATTGATTTTTTCTCAACTGTATTCATTGTGTTTTTTTTACAATTAGCAACTTATTTACTCCTTCATCTGCCAGCAAACCTGAAACAAAAATTACATTTATATAACTTATCCACTAAATACGGTAAGCAATGTAAAGAAGTTTTAGACTTTCTTCAACAGATGGATTAAAGAGTGATTTTTACGTATTGGCAAAACGATGCTGCTAATCATAAACGAAGGCAAAGAAAAATACCCGTATGTGAGCAGATTTGAGGTGAGGGAAAAAAATAGCGTTCTACATTTGGTAAATGGCTAAAAAAATGCTGAGAAGGCTTTAGCTTAATATGAAAATCTTTTGGGAAAGGGGCTACAAGAGGTTCGGCAGATTCTGAGATAGCTATTGGCTCGGACTTAGCCAGAAGCTGATCAACAGCCTCTATATCGTCGCTAGAAAAAACTGATAACCATGTACTACCAATAGCTGAAGAATTGGCCAACATAAGCAGCAAACCAACGCCAATGTACATGCTAAATGTAGCAATCATTAGCATTACTAATGCTTGTTTACATGCTAGTCTCAGTGTGTTCATCGTTTATGTTTCTAGTGCAAGTATGCTCTTGACTCAACCTTATCGATTGCAATCTCAAATACTGCAACATTTTCGAGAGCTGGCTTTCCATAGGTAAAATCGTTACGCCCCGAGTACTTCTGCATAATAACATTTAAAATACGGGCTTTTTCATCTAAATCGGTAACCGACTCAACCTTACCGTAAACCAAAACGCTTTTGTATTTCATTGAGTAAGAACATGCAACATTCTCATGACGAATATTCATTTCGTAGTTGGAGCTAAATGAAACGCAAACCTTAGGATTGCTTTTCCAAATATCGATCTTTTTCCCTTCGGGGCCTGAATGGATGTATAGCTTACCATTGGTATAGCCAAAATTAAAGGGAAGAACATAAGGATTACCCTGTAAATCAACCATAGCAACCATACACGCATCGCAGCTATTGATAATTTCATCAATCTCGTTTTGAGGAAGATTTACCCGTGGTTTCATATTAAGACGTTTTTTAGTTCACAGCAAATATCAAAATTATTTCCTTATTCTCGAGCTCTTTTCCTAAATATAAATCGATAAATCTCCCCGAAAATTAGCACTAATGATGTACTAAAAAATATGGTTAGCCAATCAGCTAGGCTTAATGGAACTGTTCTAAAAAAAGCACCCCCAAGTTGCACAATAAGCACCTGCCCAAGAAGGATTACAATGGCTATTGCAAAAAAGCTAAGGCTTTTGCCTAATGCAGAAAAAGCAAAATTCCCTGATCCCAATGCTTTTGCATTGAAAAGATTCCAAAACTGAAGCATTACAAATACGTTAAAGAATATGGTAAGCTCATGGACAGAAATGTCTCCATCGGCATTTAACAGACTTAGTAAAACCATTAGGATTACGAAAAAGGATAAAGCAGAAAATGCAATCCACCTCTGCATTGGCTGGCTTACTATAAAGTCGGAAGTCTTACGGGGTTTTTGCTTCATTACCTCCTCGTGAGGTGGTTCTGTTGCCAATGCTAAAGCAGCAAAAGTATCCATAATTAGGTTAACCCAAAGCATTTGAATTACCGTTAAGGGTAGTGTTACTCCAACAATGGGCCCCAGCAGAACAATTGCTAATGCTAGCAAATTAATAGTTAGCTGAAAAAAGAGGAAACGTTGAATATTTTGGTAAAGCGAACGTCCCCACCGAATAGCATTAACAATGCTGGTAAATGAGTCGTCGAGCAAAATAATATCGCTAGCCTCCTTTGCAACTGATGTTCCCGAACCCATGGATAAGCCCACGTTTGCCTTATTAAGCGCAGGAGCATCATTTGTTCCATCGCCGGTAACGGCAACAACTTCGCCGATTTGCTGCAGTAGCCTTACAAGCTTAAGCTTGTCGGTTGGACGAGCACGATACATCACCTTGAGTTTAGGTAATAGCTCCAACGCTTGCTTATCGCTCATCTCGGCAAATTCAGTCCCCGAAATTAACCCACTCTCGCTGTCTCGAGCGCACAAGCCTATTTGGCAGCAAATTTCTTTTGCCGTAATGCTTGTGTCACCAGTTACAATTTTTACATCAACACCCGCTAGCTTACACTCGTTAATTGCATTGGGTACATCGTGCCTAATGGGATCGGCAATTCCAACAAAGCCAAGAAGTACCATTTGGTTTATTGAGGTCTTATCAACTTTTTCAAGCTCTGCCTCACTCTCAACAAATCGATAAGCAAAGGCAATGGTGCGCATAGCTGCCGATTGAAGTTCGGCAATCTTGCTATCGTATTGGTCGGCGCTAAGCCGATCGATTGGTAATTCACCTTCAGCAGCTAAAAAATGAGTGCACTTCGACTTAACAATTTCGGGAGCACCTTTCAAAAGTATTACGGATTGTTCAAACTGCTTTGCAGTACCTGCTGTAGCCATAAACTTTGTTTCCGACGAAAACGGAATCTGGGTTACAATACTAAAATTTGAACGAAGCTGCTCATAGTCCTCATCGTGCTGATTTAACCAAAGTAGCAATGCTGCATCAGTGGGGTTTCCCAATGGTTTTATACTTTGCCCCGATGTATCGAGAAATGCTTTAGAGTTAACTGCCATTGATACAGCAATCAAGCTATCTACCTTGGTTGAAGAGTCAATCTTATCCACGAAAAAATTAGTGCTAACCACTTGCATCTGATTTTGAGTAAGCGTACCCGTTTTATCAGTACAAATAACTGTAGTAGCGCCCATTGTTTCGGTAGCTTGCATTCGCCTAACAAGGTTGTTTGTTGCTGTCATCTTACGCATGCTATAGGCTAGGCTAAGGGTAACGCTCATGGCCAAACCTTCGGGAACGGCAACAACAATGAGGGTAATTGCAACCAAAATAAATAGCAATATTTGCTCAGCAGTCTCAATGCTAAACCAAGCGGTTGCTGAAAAAAGGTTAATATCGTATAGCTGTCCAACGCCATAAAAAACAGCAAATAGTAGAACTGCTCCTACAAATAGTTTAGGAAAAGCTTTCCAAAGCTTACTTGAAAGAATTTGGGGTGGGCTTATCGGCTTTCCAAGAAATTGCAGTAAGTCGAGCACAATTGGAAGCCAAACCCTAACCAAAATTACTCCTAATGGGATTAATATTGCAAACAGGCTAAACCAATTGTGTGGTGTAAGCACTAGCTTACCCGAAAAGTAGTCGAAAAGCATAAATCCCCAAAAAGCAATAAATGCAACGGAGAAACCAACCACGCCAATAAGCTTGCTTAAACGCTCAAGCTGAAGGCTCAATGGGGTTGGATCGTTAATTTGAATAGATGCTTCACGGGCTGTTTTCCCAATTTCGGTTGAGTTTCCAACTGCAGTTACCTCAAAAGTGGCATTGCCCTCCATAATGGAAGTTCCACGGTAAAGCATATTCGATGGATAGGTGTGCTCTTCGGTAATGCTATCGGCATTAGCATGTTTGTATACAAGAAGCTCGCCCGTTAATGTTGATTCGTTAACTCCAAGCGAAATGCTACTTATAATCCTTCCATCTGCAGGAACCTCTTCGCCAGTATCAACAATAACAACATCGCCAACAACAATATCGGAAATAGGAACTGCAGTAACTCCGCCATTTCGCATAACCTTTACAGGTTGCCTATCGCTTACCTTATTTAAAATATCGAACTCTAAACCTGCCCTAAACTCATTAAAAAAAGCCATAAGGGTAGCCAACAGTATGGCTATAATTATACCTATTCCCTCAATAAAATTTCCATGAAAAAAACCAACTATAACTGCTATGCCTGCTGCAATTATGAGTATTCGAATTATTGGATCATCAAATTTTTCGAGCAGTAACTTCCACCACGGATCTCGTGCGGGAGGAGTAAGAATATTATTTCCAAATTTTCTCCTACTTTCATCTACCTTCTCTAAAGTTAAACCTTTTATACTCTGATGATTATTTGACATTTGCTATGTGCTTAAATTTGTTTTGTATTTGGTGTAAATATAACAAGTTGAAATTTAACAAAACACAAATAGCTAACAGTATTAAAATATGATATACACAAAATCCTATTAAATGTTGACTCTCTAAAATTGAATGTTTATAACAAAAAGGTTACTTTTACACAAAAAAATACAATGCTGTTCGGAGTTGTTAACCAAAGTGTAATTGCCCTTAGAAAAGAACCGTTTGAGCGAAGCGAAATGGTTAGCCAAGTGCTGTTTGGCGAAACATTCGCTGTTATTGAGGAGCATAAAGATTGGCTTAGGGTAATGCTTACCTACGATTCGTACGAAGGATGGATTGATACCAAAAGCTGTATTTTGCTCGATCAGGAGCAATTCGATTTGCTGACTCTCGATGGCGTATCTACAGTATCGAGTAGGCTATTTAGCGCTAAAGCACAGGATTGTAACCATCCAATACGTCTTTGCCCAGGATCAACCCTATACAACTACGACAACGATTTGGGTAGCTTTTCTCTGGTAAACACACACTACAAAACCTATAATATTCCGTTCGACGGACCTTACAACAACAACTACGAGGGAATTGATGCTGCTGCCAAACAGTTTGTAAACTCTCCCTATCTGTGGGGAGGTCGAACTCCTTATGGCATAGACTGCTCGGGCTTGGTACAAGTAGTGTTTAAAATTCTTGGTATAAATATTCCGCGCGATGCAAGTCAGCAGGTGCTCATTGGCCAAACTGTTGAATTTGTTAGCGAATACAAAGTGGGCGACTTAGCCTTTTTTGATGATGAGGAAGGAAATATTATACACGTTGGAATTGTGCTAAACGATAACAACATTATACACAGCTCGGGTTACGTTAAAATTGATAAGCTCGATCAGCAAGGAATTTTCTCAACAAAAAGCAAACGATACTCACATAAGCTTAGGGTTGTAAAACGCTTACTTGACGAATAATACCCAAAGTGTAACTCCCCCTAAAACTTAACCATATGATTAAACATCAAATACTTATTCTGCTTGCTGTTATTGCCTTTGCAATTTGGATAGTATACAAACTCCGTGATAACAAAAAGAACAAAGAGAATAACAACCAATAGCTTAGCCTATGCTTTACTCATACAATTACCCTCGAATGCTGGTAACTGTTGACTCGTTAGTTTTTAAGCCACATGATAATGACTCGTACTTAATATTGCTTGTAAAAAGAGGCAACGAACCGTATAAAGGACAATACGCTTTGCCAGGTGGGTTCCCCGAGATGGATGAGCTACTTGCCGATGCCGCAATTCGTGAACTACATGAGGAAACAGGCTTAAGCAAAATTAGCCTAAAACCTTTATCAACGTTTGATGCAGTAGATAGAGATCCGAGGGGAAGAAATATTTCCCTAGCCTTTTATGGCTTTGCCAATGCCAACGCTGAAGCAACTGCTGGCGACGATGCTGCTGAGGCTGAATGGTTTTCGTTAAGCAATCTGCCTAAACTGGCATTCGATCATCAACACATAGTTGAACTTGCCATTAACAGACTTGGGCTAAAGTAGCCCA
>Ga0334896_1000884_pt1 | contig 29982 bp, 25 predicted proteins | sample GraSluR3_MG_8_FD_207734 | JGI IMG/M metagenome (GOLD analysis project Ga0334896, IMG submission 207734) | Sludge microbial communities from methane-producing bioreactor in Wageningen University, Netherlands - Granular Sludge_27_06-R3 | ecosystem: Engineered > Bioreactor > Anaerobic >... | reverse complement strand
CGTAGTATTCATATCCCCAAACCTTCTCAAGAAGCTGCTCTCTTGTAAAAACCTGTTCTGCACTCAGGGCCAAAAACTTTAGGAGCTCAAACTCCCTCAGTGTAAGGTCGACAACCTTACCTCTTTTTCTTACCTCGTATTTTGTGAAATCTATCTCCAGGTCCTCGGATGTGATCTCAGCAGCACCATTGCCTGCTGAAAGGTCGTAATCCAGTCTCCTGATGTTTGCCTTGACCCTTGCCACAAGCTCCCTCATGCTGAATGGTTTGACCATGTAATCGTCCGCACCAAGCTCCAGACCAAGGACCTTGTCAACCTCCTCTTCCTTGGCAGTAAGGACTATCACCGGAAACCTGAAGGTTGGCCTTATTTCCTTGAGCACCTGGAAGCCATCCTTTTTGGGCATCATTATATCCAATATTAGAAGGTCTGGCTGAGTAAGCTTTATCTTATCAAGACCCTCCTCACCGTCATATGCCACTGTAACCTGGAAGCCTTCCTTTTCCAGATTGAACTTTATTATATCTCCTATAGCTTTTTCATCATCGACCACAAGTATCTTGTTGTTCATATGAATCACACCTTTTTCTCATTTATTTAAGTAAATTATCCCTTAATCGGTCCAATAAGTCAATGCTTAGGAGCTCTGTGTGCAATTTTAGATTTATCTTGCTTTTTAGCTTTTTGAGTACTATAATAGGTCTAACAAAAGGGAGTAGCTAATCTGTGATAATCGTCATTACGGCCTGGCCCGGTTATCACCTTCATTGAAGTAGCAAGACTTTTGTCCATTTAAGGGTGGACGAAAGTCTTTGTCATTTTTTGGGTATATAGTTACTGCATAACAAAGTGAAAGAAGGGATAGAATGGAATGGTACCAAAAGAAACCTCAGGAGATAGCTGAAGAGCTGAAGGTCAGTCTGTCTGCCGGACTCTCAAATGAAGAAGCAAAGAATAGGTTAGACCAATACGGTCCCAATGAAATGAAGGAGGAAGAGGGAAAGAGCCTGCTATCAAAAATCATTGCTCAGTTTTCCGATTTTTTGATACTTATACTTATGTCAGCTGCACTCATATCTGTTTTTGTGGGTGAAACAAAGGATGCAATTGTAATCATGTCCATTGTTGTAGTAAACGCCATGCTGGGACTCTATCAGGAGGGCAAGGCAGAGAAGGCATTGGAATCCCTTAAGAAGATGGCCTCACCCACAGCTAAGGTAATAAGGGGTGGAAAGACCCAGGAGATTTCAGCATCAGACCTTGTACCGGGTGATCTAGTTGTTCTTGAAACCGGAGACATTATACCGGCAGACCTGAGACTGGTTGAAAGTTCAAACCTAAAGGTGGAGGAGGCTTCCCTAACAGGAGAGTCTGTTCCCTCGGAGAAAAGGTCAACAATGGAACTTACAGACGAAACTCCCCTTGGAGACAGGCGGAACATGGCATACATGAGCACAATTGTCACCTACGGACGTGGTATCGGCCTGGTTGTTGAGACTGGTGCATCCACAGAGATAGGCAAGATTGCGACCATGATACAGTCCATAGACGAGGAGAGTACACCACTTCAGAAGAAGCTTAACCATCTTGGAAAGATTCTGGGAATAACAGTTATTCTGGTGTGTATAGCTGTTTTTGGAATTGGAATGATCCAGGGAAGGGACCTGCTGGAGATGTTCATGATTGCCATAAGTCTTGCAGTTGCTGCAATTCCTGAAGGTCTACCTGCCATTGTTACAATCGTTCTGGCCATCGGCATGAACAAGATGGTTGAGAGAAACGCAATTGTGAAAAAGCTCCTTGCAGTTGAGACTTTAGGGGCCACCTCTGTCATTTGTACTGACAAAACGGGCACACTCACCCAGAACGAGATGACAGTTGTCAAGCTTTATACCAACGACCGGGTTGTGGATGTGGAAGGAAGGGGTTATGAGCCTGAAGGAAAATTCCTTGTAGACAGCAATGAAATTAAGGTTGAAGAACTTAAAGGCCTAAACCTTCTCCTTACAATCTCAGCCCTTGTAAACGACGCAAAGCTTGAGGAAAAGGATGACCAGTTCAAGATCCTTGGGGACCCTACAGAGGGTGCACTACTTACCCTGTCAGAAAAAGGTGGCATCAGGTCTAAGACCATAAATGGCAAGTATCCCAGGGTCAAGGAGATCCCATTTGATTCCGACAGGAAGATGATGACAACCTTCCATGAAATGGCTGGCAAGGATGAGATTGTTTCCTTCACCAAGGGAGCTCCTGATATTATAATAGACAGATGCGACAAGATACTCCTTGACGGGGATATAGTAAAACTTACGGATGAGGTCAGACAGAAAGTTCTGGATCAGAACACTGCCTTCTCCAGGGATGCCCTCAGGGTTCTGGCCCTGGCATTTAGGGAGTACCAGAGAGTTCCAGAAGACCCCACCTCTGAAGACCATGAAAAGGATATGATATTTGTAGGTCTTACAGGTATGATTGACCCTCCAAGACCGGAGGCTAGAGAGGCAATTGCAAAATGCAAGAATGCCGGAATCAATACCATTATGATTACAGGAGACTACAGGGAAACTGCCTTTGCTATTGCCAAGGACCTTGGTCTTGCGGACAGGGAAGACCAGGCAATCATGGGGAGTAAAATTGATTCCATCTCAGATGAGGAACTGAGGGAAGTGGTCAAGGAGACAAAGGTCTTTGCAAGGGTTTCACCAGAGCACAAGGTGAGGATTGTAACAGCTTTAAGGGCAAACGGCGACATCGCTGCCATGACCGGCGATGGGGTGAACGATGCAATGGCCATAAAGAAGGCTGACATTGGTATTGCCATGGGTATAACCGGAACAGATGTTGCCAAGAATACCGCAGACATGATATTGACTGATGACAACTTTGCCAGCATAGTTGCAGCGGTTGAAGAGGGGAGAATAATATTTTCCAATATCAAGAAGTTTGTCTACTTCCTCCTATCCTGCAACATCGGAGAGATTCTCCTGGTGTTTGTCAGTATCCTGCTTAACCTGCCTGTACCCTTGCTGGCCATTCAGCTTCTGTGGCTAAACCTTGTTACAGACAGCTTCCCTGCATTGGCACTTGGGGTTGAAAAGGGTGAGCCCGATATTATGGATAGACCGCCAAGAGATCCCAATGAAGCGATTCTCGACAAGAGGATGCTCCTTGGAGTCTCCTTCCAGAGCCTTGCAGTTGCAGGAGCTTCGCTGGCAGCATACCTTACTGCACTTGGAGCTTATGGTGTGGAGAATATAGTTGAGGTACGGACAATCACCTTTACAACCTTGATATTATCAGAGCTGTTAAGGGCATATTCAAGCAGATCTCAGAAGTATACACTATTCAAGATAGGGTTCTTCTCAAACAAGAAGATGCTGCTTGCCACTGCAGGGGCCTTCCTACTCCTGATGGCGGTTCTATATATACCTTTTATGAACAACATTTTCTACACCTTCCCACTAAATGGTGGAGATTGGAAAATTGTTCTAAGCTTTGCATTTATACCTCTTGTTGTTGGGGAGCTTTCAAAGATTGTATTTCCAATGATCTTAAAGGAAGAATAGGTGGATATTACAAAGCCCGGATCTTGAATGATCCGGGCTTGCCTGCAGTCAAATATATAATTGATCATCCCCTGATGATTCTTGTTCCTGTATCACCATGGATGGCTTGTTTTGCCTTTTCCAGGGAAGTTATTATTGATTGTCTTCCGTCCTTTGATTGGACAAACTGGACAGCAGCTTGAACCTTTGGGAGCATGCTGCCAGGTGCAAAATGTCCTTCTTCCATAAATTCCTTGGCCTCCTCAATGGTCATTGTCTTCAGTTCCCTTTGATTTGCAGTGGCAAAATCCAGCGCTATGGTTTCAACAGCCGTCAATATGAACAGGATGTCGCAATCCAGCATCTCAGCAAGCTTTTCACTTGCAAAATCCTTGTCTATTACAGCGGCAACCCCCTCCAGACTTCCATCTGGTCTTTTAAGGGTTGGAATACCTCCACCTCCAACTGCTATAACAACGTGTCCCCTGTCGACCATATCTCTTATCATATCTATTTCAACGATGTCAACAGGCTTTGGGGACGGAACAACCCTCCTGTAGCCTCTACCTGAATCCTCTACCATTGAATAGCCCTTTTCTGCTTCAAGTTCTTTGGCTTCCTCCTGGGTGTAGAATCCTCCTATTGGTTTTGTTGGTTTTTCAAAGGCCTTGTCAGCCCTATCCACAACGACCTGGGTAATTATGGTGCCGACTGACTTCTTGATTCCCCTTCCTGCAAGCTCATTGCTTATTGCATTCTGCAGATGGTAGCCTATGTAGCCTTCGCTCATTGCTCCACACTCTGGGAATGGCATTTCAGGAACCTTGATGTCCTGAAGGTTTGCAGTTTCGAAGGACAGGTTTATCATTCCAACCTGGGGACCATTCCCATGAGCAACAACTACCGTGTGCCCTTCCTCTATTAGGTCTGCGATGGGTTTTGCTGTCTTCTTAACCAGGTCAAGCTGGTCTTTTGGATTGTTTCCTAGGGCATTTCCACCCAATGCAATCATTACCTTGCTCATATCAACCACTCCATTTCTTATGATTTACTTATCTGAAAATACCGGTTGTGAGTCAATCTACTTTATCTGTAATATTTTATCACACCCAGGTAGTTCATTCACCAAAAATTATTGTCAGATTTTGTGGTTCACCTGGAAATTCCCGCAAAAAAGGAAGTGTGGATTTTCCACGCTTCCCTTGTCTTATCTATTTATAAATCTGCTTGGGTTCTGGTGAGACCCATTCACTAGAATCTCAAAATGCAGGTGAGGACCTGTTGATCTTCCTGTGTTACCCATTTCAGAAATGTGCTGCCCTCTGTAAACCCTTTCTCCTGACTTTACCAGAAGCTTGCTATTATGTGCATATCTTGTTACATATCCATTTTCATGGTTGATTTCTATCATATATCCATAGCTTCCCTTGTAACCTGCAAAGGTAACCCTGCCACCGTCGGCTGCGAATATCTTTGTTCCCGTGCTGTTTGCCAAGTCTATTCCCCTATGCATGCTGCCACCTCTCATGCCATATGGAGATGATAGTCTTCCGCTTGTGGGAACCATAAATGACCCTGTGGCTGCTGTTTTCGGTAGCTCCTTTGTACCTTGAACCACAACTTCGGTTACTGGTTCAACTATTACTTTCTCATTAATAATTTCCTTTTCTTCAACTATTCCATTAAGTTTTGTAACATTAGCAACTATCTCTGACTTCCCTTTTTCACCCTTGGTCAATATCTTTTTCTGATTCTTATACATTGAGTCATCTGTCTTTACTTCCGTCTCAAAATCTGTGTCCTCTGTGTATTGTATTTGCTCAACTGTTCTCACTGTCAAAAGCGGTGTCGGAACAAAGAGGTTAACCTCATCCCCAGGCTTAAGTGACTGTGAATCCTGGCCGGGATTTGCACTTAGCAGTTCCTCAACCGTAGTATCATACATTCTTGCAATAATCCAGTAGCTTTCCCCTACCTCTACAATGTGGGTTCGCATTTCCTCTTTACCTTCCCTGATCCTGGCTATTGTCTCGTCAGGGTCAGCAAGTTTGTTGAAGCTGGTTTCCACTTTCACTACTTCTATATCTTCACTAAAGTCAACTTCCTTAATATCTGCATCCTTGTCAACAACCGGGAAGTCATTCTGTACCTTGACCTCATCTTGCGCTTGTCCGCCTTCAGTTAGGTTGATAATATCTCCCGGCTTTAATCTTGAAGGGTTTACCCCAGGATTTGCCTCCTCAAGGGCTGTTGCCGTCATGTTGTACTGTCTGGCTATGGTCCAGTAATTATCGCCATCCTCCACAGTGTGTGTCCTTGGAGCTGATACCTCCTCCACCTGGTTTCCTGCAGCTACTATAGCCTCTTCCTCTACAACCTGGGGAAGATATGAGGATTTTATTGTATCCAGTATATATTCCACTTCCTGGCCTGATCTGAAGATCCCAAAACTTTCTCCATCTACGACTAGCTCAAATCCAGCAACGCTTACATTTATATTGTCCTTAATATTTGATTTGATTTCATTTGCCGTTGACAAGGCCTCATCCTTGGCGTTTGTCTCTTTAAACTCTAGCTCTTTGTCAAGTACAACTCCCATGTCATATGTACTCTTGAGACTTTCTTCCAGGTCCCTGTAAACCTCCAGTGCTTCTTCTTCAGTCCTGACAACCCCTATATGGTCATCTCCAAGATAAACATCGAATGCCTTGGTTCTGGTGTCGTTTACCGAGTAGCTTACATAGCTTACACCAACAACAGCCACCACAGTCAAAACTGCCAAAAATCTCCTGAATCTATTATTGTTAAGGTTCCATTTTCTATTTTTCAAATTTATGTCTATTTTGGTCATCTTCTTCATAAAGTCAAATACTGAGGAATCAAACTTCATCAATAAATCGCCTCCGAGCTGCGCCCTCCATCCGGGCTTTTATTTGTATCCGATAGGTGGTTACAATATTTGTAACCGTTTTGTAACATTAACATAAACATTATACCAATTGGGCTACATAAATACAACCTGCCTAAGGCTGTTTCGCTGTGCAGTGGTAATGAAAGTGTTTTCCCGTAAAAAAACCCCTTATCACTGTCATAGTGTGGGGTTTGTGCATGTCAAAATATGGAATTTCCTGAAAATTAAATTTATGAACAAAATTTAACATTATTTCATCACACTATCACGCTTAGCTTCTGGTGGGATATTTCAAACTCAACCACCTCGTCCTCCACCTCAAAAAGCTCTCCATCTATATTGAGAAGCTCTCCCTTGTTCAAGGACACCTTGATGTTCCTGCCCTTGAAAAACTCAACATGCTTCACATACCTGGTATGCTCACCCTTGAAAATTGATGGAAAAAGGAACAGGATCTTAAGGTTGCTGATATCCTTAACCACGCACACGTCCAGCATATCATCGTATATGCTTGCCATGGGAAGTATCTTCATGCCTCCCCCATAGGACTGTCCATTCCCCACAGCAACAAGGGTCGCCCTCCTTTTGATGGACTCTCCATCTATTTCCAGGTGAACTTCTCTGCTCCTATAGGTCAGGAGGCCCATGAGAACTCCCAGTACATAGGATAGCTTTCCCTTGATGACCTTCTTTATCCTGTCAGTCTCCTTCACAACCCAGGCATCAAATCCAACACTTGCAATATTGAAGAAGTAGTCTCCCCTGACCATCCCAAGGTCTATGCTTGCCACTTTACCCTTAAGCACCCTTTCCATGGCCTTTTCCCTGTCCATGTTAAGATGAAGGGCTTGGGCAATATCATTGCCTGTTCCGGAGGGAACTATTCCCAATGTCCCGGACCCACGTTTAAGGATCCCCTTTGCAACCTCATTGGCTGTACCGTCTCCCCCAACTGCCACACAGATATTGTATTGTGGAAACTTCATTACCAGCTCCGTGGCTTCCAGTGGCTTGGTGGTAACTTCTACCCTGTACTCCCTACCTGTGCTTGACATGTAGTTCTCAACAAAGTCTGTATATGCCTTTGTTCTTCCACTTCCTGCAGTAGGATTTATTATAAAAAGATATCTATCCATAAGCTTCTCCTGTTACAGTATTTTTTCAGCGCTCTCCCCCATAAGTGCCCTGTTTATGGCTGCCATCTCTTCAGGTGATAATGGCACATTGCAGTTGGCATTTTGGATAGGCTTGGCAAACATCACTGCCTGGTCTCTTCCGTATATGCTGGTAAGTACAAATCCATTGTTGTAGGCATCAAGCAAGGCTATGGAGAAGCTAAGCTCACTTCCGGTATCTGCGAATGCATTGTACCTTACAAAGCCCATCTTCTGAATGGTGAAGGTGAGCTTTGTCTCAAGAGCTTCAATATTGTCCTCTATCAGGTTTATATCCCTGTTTAGGCTGCTTAGTTCAGTATTTATTTTTATGAAAAGGTCCTCGATATTGGCTCCTGACAATCCCCTGGTCAGGGAATCGTACCTTTCCTTGTGCTTATGATATTCCCTGATCTGTGTAACATATAGGATAATCACAATTAAAAGTGCAAACAGTGTTCCCATGATAAAATAGGTAGAGTTGTATTCGATAAATTCCAGAACCTGTATCATCCCATCACTCCTATAGTTCTTTTGAAATTCTATGGAGAGCCTTTATGGCATATTCAAGCTCATCCTTTGTATTCAATGGACCAAAACTGAATCTCACTGCTCCCTGCTCCAATGTCCCAATGGTCTCATGTGCCAAAGGTGCACAGTGCAGCCCTGGCCTTACATATATTCCGAACTCTTCATTCAGGACATAGGACACCTCTGATGAGTCCAGGTCCCTGATATTCAGAGCAACAACTGCTCCCTGCTTGGATGTATCAAGTGGACCATATAGGTTTATTCCGTCAATTCTGGATGCTTCATCAATGAAATATCCTGTAAGGTCTTCCTCGTGGTGTCTGATATTGTCAATTCCCCTATCCTTGATGTACTGAACACCCCTGCCAAGTCCAATTATTCCAGGAGCGTTGGGCGTTCCACTTTCAAACTTATCAGGCATTTCCTCAGGCTGTTTCAAGGAATAGGATGCACTACCAGTACCACCTTGGATAAATTGATCTACATGGAGCCCTTCCCTGATATAGAGTCCTCCCGTACCCTGCGGGCCAAGAAGTCCCTTGTGTCCTGGAAAAGCAAGCATGTCAACTCCCAAGTCTTCAACATCTATTTGATATACTCCCGCAGACTGGGCTGCATCCAAAAGATAGGGTATTCCATGTTCCCTTGCTATCATGCCTATTTCCTTCACAGGCATGATGGTACCGGTAAGGTTTGATACATGGGTTGTCACAATCAGTCTTGTGTTCTTCCTGATGGCATCCCTAACCGCTGCTGGGTCGATCTGCCCATCCTTGTGTGCCCATACAATCGTGTTCTGGACACCAATCGTTTCAAGGTGCTTAATGGGCCTAAGAACGGAATTATGCTCCATGGATGTTGTGATAACATGGTCCCCTGGCTTAAGCAAGCCCTTTATGGCAATATTCAAGCTCTCGGTGCAATTGTAGGTAAATACAATATTCATGGGGTTGTATATGGAAAATAGCCTTGCAAGCCCTTCCCTGGTCTCGTATATCCCCCTTGAAGCCCTTAGGGCCAGGTCATGGCCTGATCTTCCAGGGTTTGCACCATACTCTGTCATTGCCTTGTATATCTCATCATACACTTCCTGTGGCTTTGGAAATGTGGTTGCTCCGTTATCAAAATAGTACATATGTTCACCTCTGAATGGTCCTAATCAATCTTACCTGCTTATTTTACCACTTTAGAAGCCTCCTTACAATCTATTAATAGGGTTGGCTTCTAGAAAAAAAGGGCGAAGAATTTAGTTCTCTTCACCCCTGGCAGTCATTATATCTACCTTTAATCTAAGCCTTTAACCTGCCGTAAACAACCTCCAGCAGGCTGTCCCTTAAGGCCTTCCCATCCATTAACAGAGTCTCAACCCTTTTTTCCATCTCGTTCTTATAATCCTGATCCTTGATGCTCTTAAGGTTGATTGTCACATTGAATAGGGCTCCTTCAAGCCCAGCATATGCTAAAAGTGTTCCAACTCCAACATCTGTAATGGCATTGATGTTTCCATGCTCTGCAAAAATATTTTGAAGCTTCAATACATCATGGCATCTTTCTCCACATCTCAAGGGAACCTCAAGGGCCTTCTTATAGCCTGACTGTATTGCCTCTGACCTTATCTTCTTGTTCCCATCAGTGTCCTTTGGCAGCTTGAATGCCTGCATTACATCATCAAATGCTGTGGAATCCTCATCTACAAGGTCCAAAAGCTCATCTACAAGGACTTCCAGCTCCTTGAAGTTCTTTTCCATTGTTGCCTTCTTGTCCTCTGGTACATCGGCGTAGATTTTCTTGTCAATGGTCAGGTTTCCCACCATGTTTGTAAGGGCTCCTCCAAGGCTGCCCACTAGGGCTGCCACGCTTCCGCCACCTGGCGTGGGACTCTCACTGGCTACATCGTATACAAAATCCTTTGCTGTTCTTTCAATTAACATGTTGCACCTCCATAGTTATTTAAAATTTAATTATTCCTTCCAATATTATTACTGCGGATCCTCCTACTTTGACTGAGTATTTACCCCCTTTTTCTTCAATATAACAGTTGATCATACTGGGTCTCCCAAGGGACTCCCCCTGATGGACAAGAAGATGGTCTCCCTCCAGGTACCCATTCTTCCTAAGATAGTATATCAGTGCTCCGTTGGCTGTACCAGTAGCCGCTTCCTCATCTATACCCACTGCTGGTCCAAAATTTCTTGCATGTGCCATTTCCTGTGAGGGGTCATAGTAAAATGCATGGACACCTGTCACTCCAAGCTTGTTGCTAAGATCTCTCAATCTACAGAAGTCAACCTTCATATCCATAAGTCTCCTCCTGGTCCTGACCGGTAGGATTATATCAGGCAACCCTGTGGATACTATCTCTGGTGAGGCTTCACCTTGGCCTATCCCAACTTCATCAACCTCTAATCCAAAGCATTCCAACAGCTCACTGAGGTTCTCCAGCGGTCCCATGGACTGGGGTGTGTCCTGCTCCATGGCAATACTAACTGGAGAGTAGTTCTCAAACTGGATTTCAACCTTTAAGGTACCTACTCCAGTTTCAATGTTGGCTATCTTTCCACCCTTCTCAATTGGTTTTATATAACCTTTGTTTGCAAGTGTATGGATTGCAGCTATTGTTGCATGGCCACATAGGTCAACCTCGCAGAGTGGAGTGAAATATCGTATCTTGAAGTAGCAATCATCAAGCTGTCTAACGAAGGCTGTTTCTGAAAGGTTCATCTCATTTGCTATTTTTTGCATCTGCTGGGACGAAATCCCCTTGGAGTTTGTGACAACGCCTGCAGGATTCCCACCGAATGGTTTGTCTGTAAATGCATCAACCTGAAATATGTTTACTTCCATTGAATAACCTCCTTTGTGTTCCACGTGGAACATTAGCTTGTAATCAAGTCAATAAGCCGCTCCAAGTCATCATCATTGTAGTACTCAATTTCAATCTTTCCTGACTTTCTACCTGTGTTCAAGGTGACCTTTGTTCCCAAGGCACTCATAAGCTGCTCTTCCAGGTCAAGTATATAGTTTTCCTTAGTTTTTTTACTTCTTACTTTCTTCTTCTTTTTAACTGTGCTTTCCGTATCTCTCACGTTAAGTCCAAATTGAACAATCTTCTCTGCAGCCTTTACCTGATCTTCCTTGTTCTTGATTCCAAGTAATGCCTTCCCATGTCCACCGGATATCTTTCCTTCATATATATACTGGACTACCCTGTCATCCAAATTCAGAAGCCTCATATTGTTGCTTATATATGACCTGCTCTTTCCCACAGCCTTTGCCAACTCATCCTGCTTTAGGCTGTACTCCTTCATTATCCTTTTATATGCCTGGGCTTCCTCTATTGGATTAAGGTTCTCCCTTTGGATGTTTTCTATAAGCGAAATCCGGTCAGCTGTAACGTCATCTATCTCTCTGATAATGCATGGAATCTCTTCAAGGCCTGCTTCCTTGGCCGCCCTCCATCTTCTTTCACCTGCTATGATTTCGTGGCCTTTCTCCAGTTTTCTAACAATAATAGGCTGGATAATTCCATTTTCCCTAATGGATTGGGCAAGGTCATCCAATGCCTCCTCCTGAAAGATCTTTCTGGGCTGGTTTGGCTTTGGAATTATACCATCTAGGGGCAGGGATACAACCGTCTCATCCCTGTTGGAGGAATCCCCAATAAGGGTATCCACCTTTTCCTTATCCTGGATCAATGCTGATAATCCCTTGCCAAGACCTCTTTTCTTGCTGGTCAATAGCAACACATCCTTTCTGAACTGAATAGACTAATCCTGCAAATATAGAAATTCTTCGGCCAAATCCATGTATGACTCCGAACCCTTTGACCTTGAATCGTAATCGTGTATTGACAGCCCATAAGACGGCGCCTCAGCCAGTCTTACATTTCTGGGAATTATACTTGTGTAAACCTTACCCTTGAAGAAGGACTTAACCTCCTCAACAACCTGGATGGAAAGATTTGTTCTTCCATCAAACATGCTCAGTACAACACCTTCCACTTCCAGGGACGGGTTGTAGTTTTTCTTGACCAGCTCAATTGTCTGGAACAGCTGGCTTACACCCTCAAGAGCGTAGTATTCACATTGTATGGGAATAATTACGCTATCTGCAGCAATAAGGCCCATTACACTCAATATTCCAAGTGAGGGAGGGCAGTCTATTAAGATGTACTCGTACTCATCTCTTACTTGGTTTATGATCATCTTTAGGGACTCTTCCCAATCTCCTCCCCGTGCTAGCTCGATTTCAAGGCCAGCCAATTGGTTGTTGGAGGGAACAATGCTCACATTTTCAGCATTGGTTTCATATATACCCTCTTTTATGTCCGCTTCACCAGTAAGGATATCATACACCAGTATTTGGGCTTCATCCCTGTCTATGCCTATACCTGAGGAACAGTTGCCCTGGGGGTCTATGTCCACAAGTAACACCCTCTTGCCCAGCTTGCCAAGACCTGCTGCCAAGTTGATGCTGGTGGTTGTCTTTCCCACACCACCTTTTTGATTGAAAACAGCCATGGTTTTTCCCATATACACACTCCCCAATCCGTATGTTCATTAATCACTCTTTAAACCTACCAAATTTATTCCTTAGATATATAATAACATATAATATTGAATTATAGACAAAAATGTTCCACGTGGAACATTTTTGATGTTTCACGTGAAACATTTCCCTGTATCTGTTTGTTTTCAACGGTTCTATGGATTTCTGAAATTATATTTCCACTTATATTTCCTGCTTACCTCTATTTGATAGGTGATTTCTTTGGTTTTCCTCCTGCACGAGGGTACTTCTTCGGAGTGTTTCTAATCTTCCTTATAACCACCAATGAATGGACTATGTCGCTTTCAGGAATCTGTACATGTTTGATTTCTTCCACCTGGCCACCCAGTGTTTCAATGGCTTTAGTGCTCTCCTTGACCTCATCATCCACCTCAGGCCCCTTCATTGATATGAAGTAACCTCCAACCTTTACAAAGGGCATACAATACTCACTTAAGGTATCCAGTGATGCCACTGCCCTGGACACGCAAACATCATACTTTTCCCTGTAGTCAGGTTTTAGCCCCAGCTCTTCAGCTCTTCCGTGAACAGCAACAATGTTCTCAAGTCCAAGCTTGTTGATAACCTGATCCAAAAATATGATTCTCTTGTTGAGACTGTCCAGTAGGGTTACCTTCAGATTTCTGTTTCTTATCTTCAAAGGAAGTCCAGGGAAGCCTCCACCGGTTCCGATATCGATTATTTCCTTATCTTCATCAAATATCCCGGTCAGTGCGGGGGAGAGGCTGTCAACAAAATGTTTCTTATCAATTTCCTCGTCCTCTGTGATACTTGTTATATTGATCTTCTCATTCCATTCCTTTAGCATTTCCTTGTAGACTGTGAAATCATGAAGCATCTCGTCAGTCAGTTCAAGGCCCATTGAAGTGGAAAGTCTCTTAAGTCTATCATCATTCATCCTTTTCACCATTCCTTCGCCTTTGTTCAAGATGTATCAGCAGGACGTTTATATCAGCTGGTGAGACACCCGATATTCTTGAGGCCTGACCCACTGAATCCGGTTTTATGGCAGTAAGCTTCTGAAGGGCCTCGTTACTCAATCCCTTAACCCTTGAATAGTCAAACTCCACCGAAAGCTTCTTGTTCTCAAGTTTCTTAAACTGTTCAATTTGAATCATCTGCTTCTTGATGTATCCTTCATACTTGATCTGGGTCTCAACCTGAAGCCTAATCTCCTTGAAGAGCGGTTCCCGCTCAGGATCGAAAACAAGAGTGCTGTCATAGGAAACCTCCGGTCTCTTGATAAGGTCGTACAGGGATGTGGCATTCTTGATTGCAGTGGATCCAATACCCTCAAGAGTTCTATTATTGTCTGAATTGGGATTAATAATTAGCTTTCTGAGTCTCTTAAGCTCATTTTCTATCAATTCTTCCTTTTCAACCGTCTTTCTATAGCGTTCTTCAGTGACAAGACCCAGGTCATAACCCTTCCTGGTCAGCCTCAGGTCAGCATTGTCCTGTCGAAGAGTAAGCCTGTATTCAGCCCTTGAAGTCATCATCCTATAGGGTTCTTCGGTTCCCTTTGTTACCAGGTCATCTATCAATACCCCAATGTAGGCCTCTGACCTATCCAGGATAAAAGGTTCCCCGCCCTTTATGTTTTGTGCTGCATTAATGCCTGCAATAAGCCCCTGGGCTGCAGCTTCCTCATATCCTGAAGACCCGTTGATCTGTCCGGCGAAGAAAAGATTCCTTATCTGCTTGTGTTCAAGGCTCCTCTTAAGCATTGTCGGGTTTATTGAATCATACTCAATTGCATAGGCAGATCTCATGAATTGTACATTCTCAAGGCCCTTTATCTTCCTGTACATGTTTATCTGGACTTCTTCAGGCAGGGAAGAGCTGACACCCTGCACATACATCTCCTTGGTTGACAAGCCCTCTGGTTCAATGAAGACCTGGTGCTTGTCCCTATCTCCAAACCTTACAACCTTATCCTCTATGGATGGACAATACCTTGGACCCACACCTTCTATATAACCTGAAAACATTGGTGATCGGTCAAGGTTTTGCCTAATTATTTCATGAGTGTCCTCTGTTGTGTAGGTAAGGTAGCAGGGGACCTGTTCAAAATCAAAGGTCTTTCCCATATTGAGGAATGAGAATGGAATAACCTCCTCATCGCCTGGTTGAATCTCCATAACGGAGTAATCAACACTGTCCCGGTGCACCCTTGCAGGGGTGCCTGTTTTCATCCTTCTCAACTGAAACCCCTTTTCCTTTAGGGAATCGGATAGGAGGAGGGAGGGGAACATTCCATCAGGTCCTGATTGGTAGTTTACCTCTCCAATGTAGACCCTGCCTCCCAGGTAGGTTCCCGTTGCTATTATAACCGCCTGGGTCTCATACACAGCACCTGTCCTGGTTACAACACCCTTAATGGCTTCCTCATCAAACAGTATGTCTATTGCTTCACCCTGTCGCAATGTCAGGTTTGGTTCATCTTCCAGAATCTTCTTCATTTCTGTATGGTAGACCCTCTTGTCAGCCTGCACCCTAAGGGAATGGACTGCCGGTCCCTTTGAGAGGTTGAGCATTCTACTCTGAATAAATGACTTGTCAATATTTAAAGCCATTTCTCCCCCAAGGGCGTCAATTTCACGTACCAAATGCCCCTTTCCAGTACCTCCGATATTGGGATTGCAGGACAGGGCGACAATGCCATCAAGACTGATGGTCAGGATCAGGGTCTGCAGCCCCATTCTGCTGGCTGCAAGAGCTGCCTCAACACCTGCGTGTCCCGCACCTACAACTACTACATCATATTTGCCACCTAAATAGGTTTTTGTTTCAATCATAATGCTCACCTTTCTCTGTTTGTCTACTTGCCTATGCAGAACTCACTGAATATCTTATCAAGAATATCCTCAGTTATACTTTCACCGGTAATTTCTCCCAGATTTTCCCAGCAGCTCCTTAAATCCACCTCTAGACAATCCAGTGGAATCTCATGGGCCAGGTCATCCAATACACTTCCAATATTTACCATTGCCTTTTCTAGCTGGTTCTTGTGCCGTATATTGGTTATTATCATTTCGGAATCCATTTGTATGTCTCCACCGTAAAACATGGCTCTAATGGCATTCTCGAGCTCATCAATTCCGACACCCTTTATCATGGATGTGCTGATTATCTGATTTGCATCAAAATACTCCCTGAAAAGCGCCTCGTCATATTCCCTTGGAAGATCTGTCTTGTTCAAGAGTACTATGGTCTTCTTATCCTTAATAAGGTCTATAATATGGTGATCATCCTCAGAGAGACTTCTTGAGATGTCAAAGATTGCAATTATCAAGTCAGCCTTTTCCAAGGTTTCCTTAGCCTTGTCCACACCTATTTTTTCAACCAGGTCCTCAGTATGTCTTATACCCGCTGTATCCATGATCCTAAGAGGTATGCCATCGATGTTGACATACTCTTCAATTATATCCCTGGTGGTACCTGGAACATCCGTGACAATTGCCCTGTTCTCCCTCAACACGGCATTGAGAAGGGAGGACTTTCCAACATTTGGCTTTCCAAGGATAACGGTATTCAAGCCATCCCTGAGTATCTTGCCCCTACCCGAGGTTGCAAGGAGTTTTCCAATCCTATCCCTAACCAGATTTCCATCCCTTATCAGGTCCTCGTAGGTAACCTCTTCGATATCATCCTCAGGAAAATCTATGGAAACCTCAATGTGGGCAATCATGCCAAGCAAGACCCTCCTGATCTGTTCAACCTCCCGACTTAAGCTTCCTTCAAGCTGGTTGAGGGAAACATCATAGCTCTTTTCCGTCTTGGACTTTATGATGTCTATTACAGCCTCTGCTTGTGAAAGATCCAGTCTTCCGTTTAGGAAGGCCCTCTTAGTGAATTCTCCAGGTTCTGCAAGTCTGGCACCGTTTTTCAGAAGCAGCTCAAGTGTTTTCTTGACAGGTATAATACCTCCATGACAGTATATTTCAACCATATTTTCCCTGGTGTAGGTGTATGGCTCGTGCATAAATGCCACAAGCACCTCATCTATAATTGAATCGTCCTCAAGTATGTGTCCATACAAAAGTCTTTTATTATCCTTTTCCTGTATCTCCTGGTCATTGGATCTTGCAAAAACCCGCTTTGCAATTTCAAGTGACTCCCGTCCGCTCATTCTGACAATTCCAATGCCCGCTTCGCCTACGGCTGTTGAGATGGCAGCAATTGTCTCTGACATAAAATCAACTCCTCCAACTATTACTATTATCTTAACTATTCTATTCCATTATAACAATAATTCAATATACTTTTTGAATTTTTACAAAAAACATTCACATATCCCTGGATAGGGTAGGGGAGTGGGCAAAAAACAAAAGCCCAACCTGTGGGCTTTTTAAAATGTAATTATAGGCTTTATTTGGATACTATTACGACTCTTCTATAGGGTTCATTTCCCTCACTGTAGGTACTAACGCCATCAAATTCCTGCAATGCTGAGTGAATGATCCTTCTCTCGTATGGATTCATTGGTTCCAGCTTAACTGGTCTCTTGCTGTACTTGGCCTTTTCAGCCATCTTGTTGGCAAGTCTCTTCAATGTTTCCTCACGCTTTGCCCTGTAGCCTTCTGCATCAAGAAGTACCTTGAGATAGTTCTCTCGGTCCTTGTTAATTGCCAGACTCAGCAGGTATTGGATGGAATCCAGAGTGTTTCCTCGTTTTCCAATGAGTATTCCCATATCTGATGATGATATGTTGTTTATCTCAATCTTCATGATATCATCCTCAATGGAGATGTCGTGAAGGGCTATTATTCCCATTCCCTTCAATACTCCATCAAGAAACTTGTCAGCTGTCTCCTCTGGATCATTCTTAAGTACAACCTTTATCTTGGCTTCCTTTGCACCAATAAGTCCAAACAATCCCTTTGACGCTTCCTCAATAACCTCGTATTCAACATCCTTCTCAGTAGCTTTTAGCTCAGTCAAAGCCTCTTGGAGGGCTTCTTCTAGAGTTTTGGCAGTTTTTACAACAAATTTCATACTATTTTGCCCCCTTAATTTTCATTAAAGACCGGTTTGTAATAACTTGCTGTACTATTGTGAAAAAGTTACTTACTACCCAATAAAGTGCCAGGCCGGCTGGAAAGCTTCTTGATGCCCAAAAAATCATTACTGGTAGCATGTAATTCATTATCTTCTGAGTTGATTGAGCCTGTGGGTCCGTTGATGAAGACGTGCTCATGGTCTTACTCTGCAGGAAAGTTGTGGCTGCAGCCAATAGTGGCAGTCCCCACAGTAATGGATCCGGATTTTCCAGGTTTGCTATCCATAGAAAGTTCTTCGCCATGCTTTGATACATTCCGGGATCACTGAAAGCGTAGGTTTGTGGCTCTCTAAATACCGTAAAGAAGGCAAATATTATTGGAAGCTGAACAAGCAGTATCAGGCAGCCTGAAGCTGGATTGTACTTGTGCTCCTTGTAAAGCTCCTGCATCTTCTCCTGCATCTTCTGAGGATCTTTCTTGTACTTGGTCTGTATTTCCTTCATCAAGGGCTGCACTTCACTCATTTTACGTGTGGACCTTGTCTGCTGTAGATTTATCGGCAAAAGCATTAGCTTGAATACTATGGTAGTCAAGATAATAGCCAATGCATAGTATGAAATTGACTCGGGCTCAGAACCCAAGGTAGATGAGACAATATCATATACAAATCTCAATAATGATCCCAGTATGTTACCTAGAAATCCTATCATTTGTTAACCTCCCATTATTTAAGCGGATCATATCCTCCTTCATTGAAGGGATTGCATCTTAAGATTCTCTTGGCTGACAGGTATGAACCTTTTATAAATCCATACTTCTTATATGCCTGTAGTGAATATTCAGAGCAAGTGGGATAAAATCTGCAGTTGTTCCCAGTAAGAATATATCTTGAGATAACTCTTTGGTAGAATCTTATCAACAATATCGCTATACGTGTCATTTAATCACCTTATTTCCAAACACCCGATAGCTTATAGATGTGCTTCAAGGCACTTTCCAAATCCTTAAAGGATAGGTCGACAGCGTTTTTTTTAGGTATGATAACAATATCATACCCTTCCTTTAAGCTTTCAATATATCTTCTGTTAAGTTCCTTGATTCGTCTTTTAAGCTTGTTTCTGACAACGGCATTTCCAACTTTTCTGGTGATTGATACTCCAATCCTGGTCTCTTTTGTTCCATTCCTTTTGATATAAAGAATCAGATTTCTGTTCCAGAAATTCTTTCGTGCTTTATAAACCTTTTTAAACTCCATATTTTTCCTAAGTCTGTTTTTCTTTTCCATTATAATTCCACCTTAAATGGCCTTTACCTGCCAGAAGAAAAATCTTTCCCTTTCGTTAGAAAAGGCCACTAACAAGCGGCCTTATGCAGAAAGTCTTTTTCTACCTCTTTTTCTTCTAGCTTTAAGTATGCTTCTGCCAGATTTGGTTTTCATTCTTTTTCTAAAACCGTGTTCCTTGCTTCTTTGTCTCTTTTTTGGTTGATACGTTCTCTTCACCCAACACACCTCCTTCAAGTAATAAAAGTTATTACCTATATATACAATATAGAGTTTACTAATTGAAATCACAAAACACTACTATAAATTATATGTATTAAGCCCTTGTGTGTCAAGGATTTTAATTGACTAATATCCACAAAACACGATTTCCACACCATATTGCCTCTGTGGATAATTTTATTGAATATCCACCGTTTATTTGATAAGATAGTAGAGGATGTTGATAAGTTTTTAATAGCAGTGGATAAGTCGAAGTTATTCACATTTTGTGGATAGATTGTGTATAACTTTTAAATAATCACTGTTTTTATATTACAGAATCGTAATTTGTTTAAGTTTTTATCCACAATATGCCCCTATGGATAGTGTGGACAAGAAATATACTTAAGCTTTTTTTTACTTAATCAACAATGAGTTGATATTTTTATCCACAGAGACCATTATACATCTTTATATGAATAGTCAATGGTTTTCTGTTGATAAATTTGTTGATAATTTTTAGGGAGGTTATTATATGGAAAGGAATTTGGACCAGATCTGGGAGGATGTCCTCAATCTTATCAAGGTTGAATTGACAGAGGTCAGCTTCAATACATGGCTAAAATCAATTGAACCCATAAGCCTGACAGACGAAGAGATTGTGCTTGGAGCCCCCAATGATTTCACCAAAGGAATACTGGAGGGGAGGTACTTCAATCTCATAAGAAATGCAATCAACCAGATAAGCGGAAGTAATTATAACATTAAATTTATTATACCCGGGGAGGAAGTGCAGCCATCACCCCCATCGCCAAAGGAAGTTGAAAATGAGGATATTCTAAACAAATCCAAGCTAAATCCAAAATATTCCTTCAGTACCTTTGTTACGGGTAAAAGCAACGAATTTGCCCATGCGGCATCAGTTGCCGTTGCAGAGGCACCAGCTCAAGCATATAACCCCCTATTCATATACGGTGGGGTAGGGCTTGGAAAAACTCACCTGATGCATGCCATTGGACATTATATTCTCAGCCAGAATCCAAACTCCAAGGTGGTTTATGTATCAAGCGAAAAGTTCACAAATGAGCTTATCAATTCTATCAGGGAATATAGGAACGAGGAGTTCAGGAATAAATATAGAAATGTAGATGTTCTTCTAATAGATGATATTCAGTTTATTGCAGGAAAGGAAGGTACCCAGGAGGAATTCTTCCATACCTTCAATGCACTCCATGAATCCAACAAGCAGATAATTATCTCAAGTGACCGGCCACCCAAGGAAATACCAACCCTTGAAGACAGACTTAGATCAAGATTCGAATGGGGTCTAATAACTGACATACAGGCTCCTGATCTTGAAACAAGGATTGCTATATTAAGGAAGAAAGCCAATCTTGAGAACATGCACATTCCGGATGATGTAATGCTTCTTATTGCAAACAAGATACAATCCAACATCAGGGAGCTTGAGGGGGCACTCATAAGGGTGGTTGCCTACTCATCACTTACAAACAAGGCAATAACCGAGGAACTTGCAGAGGAAGCCCTTAAGGACATCATCTCAAACAACAAGCCTGTTGAAATTACAGTGGACCTTATAAAGGACAAGGTTTCCAAGAGATTTGAAATCAGAATGGATGACTTTAATTCCAAGAAACGGACAAGGGCAATTGCATATCCCAGACAGATTGCAATGTATCTCACCAGGGAGCTTACAGATCTCTCACTGCCAAAGATTGGTGATGAGTTCGGTGGCAGGGACCATACAACTGTAATACATGCCTGTGAGAAAATATCTACTGATATTCAATCTGATTACCAGCTTAGAAATAAAATAGACAATATAATAGAAGAACTTGGAAAGTGATTTTTTGTGGAAAAGTTCTAATAATTTTTTAAACTTATCCACATGTTATTAAATCCCGACAAACAAGAGGACAAATGATTTGATGGACTTATCCACATAATCACATGTCCTACTACTATTACTACTATAGTTTCTTATTCTATTATTCTAAAAGAGGGGGATAAAAAATGAAATTCAAAGTGGAGCAAAAAGATCTTGCAAGACATATAACAATAGCTCAAAGAGGTATCTCGACCAGATCAACACTTCAGATTCTGGATGGTATTCTTATTCAGGCAAATGACAATGGTTTGAAGCTTACTGCAACGGATCTGGAAATAAGCATAGAAACCTTTATAGAGGCTTCTGTGGAGGAGAAGGGAAAGATAGTACTTAACTCAAGAATTTTTGGGGATATTGTAAAGAAGCTTCCAGACGATACAATCAGCTTTCATGTAAAGGACAACCACGTTCATATCAAGTGCCAGAATGCTGAGTTCAATATTATTGGAAACTCAGGTGAGGACTACCCTGACCTACCAATAATAATGGAGGAAAACCAGTTTACAATTTCAAAGGACCTCTTAAAGTCTGCAATAAGACAGACTGTTTTTGCAACAACCCAGGATGAGACAAGACCATCACTCACTGGAGTGCTTTTGGAAATCTCCAACAAGGAAATTTCATTTGTATCCCTTGATGGGTACAGACTTGCACTTAGAAAAATGCCAACCCAATCTGATATAGATGAGAAGATAATAATACCCGGAAGGTCACTGAACGAGTTGAACAAAATTCTTGAGGACAAGGAAGAGGACCTTACAATAAGCATTTCCCAGGGTCAGGTGATATTCAACCTTGGAGATACAATAATGTATTCAAAGCTTCTTGAGGGACAATTCTTCAACTACAAGGACATTATGAGGTCGGACCACAAGACCAAGGTTGTTGTAAACAGAAGAAGCCTTCAAAATGGTCTTGAGAGGGCATCACTTCTCGCCAAGGAGGAGAAGGCAAATCTAGTGAAGATTTCAGTCACAAACGGAGAACTGATCATAAAGTCAAATTCCGAGATGGGTGATGTATATGAGGAAATCAACTCATATCAGGATGGAGATGACTTGAACATAGCATTTAATTCAAGGTATATACTTGAGGGAATCAAGATAATGGACAATGAGGAAATTGTTATGAACTTTGTTGGAAGCCTAAATCCATGCATCATAAATGGTGTGGATGATGATACCTACACATATCTTGTGTTGCCTGTGAGATTGGCACAGGATGATTTTTAAGGGAGTGTTTACGATGGAAGAAATAAGAATTGATACGGAATTCATAAAACTGGACCAGTTTCTTAAGCATTGTGGCATTGCACAGACTGGTGGACAGGCAAAAATGATGATTGCCGATGGAATGGTAAAGGTCAACGGACAGGTTGCCCTGGAGAGAGGCAAAAAGATCAGGAAGGACGACAAGGTTGAGATAGACGACCAGTATCGTTTTCTTGTGGTATAATATATATTGTTAAAATTCCTAAGTCCTGGGGAGTGTAATAATTGATTGTAGAAGGAATAAGACTGATAAATTTTAGAAATTACAATAATGTGGGAGTTGGTTTCAGTCCTGGCATAAACATTCTGATTGGTAAGAATGCCCAGGGAAAGACAAATTTACTGGAAGCAATCTACATGTGCTCTACAGGCAGATCATTTAGAACCAACAGGGACAGGGAAATAATCAATTTTCAAAAGGACGAAGCATATGTAGGAACCCAGCTAAAAATAGGTGAGAGGGACAAGCTCACTGAAATAAAGCTTGAAAGGGACAAGACTAAGCGGATAAAGGTAAACAAGATTGAACTTAAGAACTACAGGGAACTTGACACAGGACTTAAGGTTGTCCTGTTTTCACCGGAGGATTTGAGGCTCATCAAGGAAGGACCCAATAACAGAAGGAACTACCTTGATATGAGCATTTCCCAGATAAAGCCTCTTTACCACTATAACCTCAGAAGATATAACAAGATTCTATTCCAGAGGAATAATCTTCTGAAATCCTTCAGGTTCAAGGGAGACTTGTCAGGCTTGCTTGATGTTTTTGATATGCAGCTTGCAAAATCAGGGGCATTGATCATGCTTGAAAGGGACAATTACCTTAAGCTGCTTTTAAAGGAAGCAACAAATATCCACACCATTATTGCCAATGGTAAGGAGACCTTGGATATTGAATATAATTCAAGCGTAACCATTGAAGAAACCTTAAGTCAGGTGGAGACCAACCTTTTGGAATCTTTAAGAAAAACCAGACAGAAAGATATTGAGGTCCGTACTACTGAAATTGGACCCCACAGGGATGATTTCAGTATTTTGATAAATGGAGTTGATTCAAAAACCTATGCATCCCAGGGACAGCAGAGATCAATCGTTCTGACACTAAAGCTGTCAGAGGTTGAAATACTTAAGAAAGATACAGGGTATTACCCTGTTCTTCTTCTTGATGATGTATATTCCGAGCTTGATGAGGACAGAAGAAGATACCTTACAGAATTGTTCAGCAGGATGCAGACATTTATAACAACAACTGACGCTGTTGAGATAAATGGTTTTGAAAGATTTGATAAAGAGTATTTTTATGTACAGGAAGGATGTCTGTATAAAGGAATTAAAACTTGGAGGGAAGTAAATGGCCAATGATATTAATGTAAATGAAAACGGCAGACATTATACTGCCAATGAAATACAGGTTCTTACGGGGCTTGAACCTGTAAGGAAGAGACCTGGAATGTATATTGGCAGCACGGGACCCAAAGGACTGCATCACCTTGTATACGAAGTGGTGGATAACAGTATAGACGAGGCTCTCGCTGGTATATGCGACACAATAAACGTAACGATACTTGAAGACAACTCTGTAATGATTGAGGACAACGGTAGCGGTATACCGGTTGAAACCCATCCCCAGACCGGGAAATCAACTGTGGAAACAGTACTTACAATACTTCATGCAGGTGGAAAGTTCAATAATTCTGCCTATAAGGTATCGGGAGGACTTCACGGAGTAGGCGTTTCTGTTGTAAACGCACTGTCAGAATGGTTGATTGCAAGGGTTAAAAGGGACGGTAAACTATACGAGCAGTCATTTAAAAGAGGAGAGCCGGATGGAGACATCCAGTGTATTGGTGAAGCAGATTCAACCGGTACACTGATTCATTTCAAGGCTGATGATGAGATATTTGAAACCACCGTGTTCAATACGGATACACTTGAGCATAGGTTCAGGGAAATGGCCTTCCTTAACAAGGGAATAAAGATAACCCTTGAGGATAGAAGAACTGGTACAAGCAAGGAATTCCACTATACAGGCGGAATTAAGTCTTTTGTTGAATATATAAACAAAAACAAGACTGCACTTCACAAACAAGTAATTTACTTTGAAAACGAGAAGGACTTTACAACAGTGGAACTGGCCATCCAATATACGGACGGATACACTGAAAACGTCTTTACCTTTGCAAACAACATAGGAACTGCAGAGGGAGGAAGCCATCTTTCAGGACTTAGAACAGCACTTACAAGATGCATCAATGATTATGCGAGAAAATATAATTTCCTGAAGGACAAGGACGACAATCTTTCCGGTGAGGATATCAGAGAGGGAATGACTGCAATCCTTTCTGTAAAGCTTCCTGAACCCCAGTTTGAGGGACAGACCAAGGGAAAACTTGGAAATAGTGAGACAAGGGGAATTGTTGAATCCCTTACCTATGAATTTTTGAACGACTACCTGGAGGAGAATCCAAAGACCTCAAAGGTGATCCTTGATAAGGCCATAAGCTCAAAAAGAGCAAGGGAAGCTGCTAGAAAGGCAAGAGACCTCACTAGAAAGAGAAGTATTTTCGACAATACAACCCTTCCAGGCAAGCTTGCTGATTGCCAGTCAAATGAGTCCAGTGAAACCGAGATATATATAGTCGAGGGTGATTCAGCGGGCGGAAGTGCAAAGCAGGGAAGGGATAAAAAGTTCCAGGCCATACTGCCACTTCGAGGAAAAATCATGAATGTTGAAAAGGCAAGACTTGACAAGATACTAAGCTTCAATGAGATAAAAGCAATGATTACAGCTTTTGGAACGGGAATAGGCGAGGACTTTGACATTGACAAGCTAAGGTATGGAAAGATAATAATCATGACAGACGCCGATGTTGACGGTGCACATATTGCTACCCTTCTTCTGACCTTCTTCTATAGGTACATGAGGGGACTGGTTGACAATGGAAACATCTATCTTGCTCAGCCTCCACTATACAAGGTATCAAAGGGCAAGCAGGAGTATTACTGCTACTCTGACAAGGAACTGGACACCCTGTTAAATGAGCTTGGTAGAAATTCCAACTATAATATCCAAAGATACAAGGGTCTTGGAGAGATGAATGCAGAGCAGCTATACGATACAACCATGGACCCTGAAACCAGGACACTGATAAAGGTAAACATTGAGGATGCAGTTGCTGCAGATGAGATATTCACAACCCTAATGGGTGACAAGGTTGAACCGAGACGTGAATTTATTGAAGAAAATGCTAAGTATGTTAAGAATCTTGACATCTAGGAGGAGAATATGGAAAACGAAAACGTAAGAGATAAGTTGATTGATGTAAATATAGAAGACAAAATGAAAAGCTCTTATCTGGATTATGCCATGAGCGTAATAGTAAGTCGTGCTCTCCCTGATGTAAGAGATGGACTTAAGCCTGTTCACAGAAGGATACTCTATGCCATGGACGAGCTTAACATGACACCTGACAAGCAGTACAGAAAATCTGCAAGGGTAGTCGGAGACGTACTAGGTAAGTATCACCCACACGGTGATAGTTCCGTATATGGGGCAATGGTAAGACTTGCTCAGGATTTCAATACGAGATACCTGCTTGTGGACGGTCATGGTAACTTCGGTAGTGTTGACGGTGACAGCGCTGCGGCAATGCGTTACACAGAAGCAAGAATGACCAAGCTTGCAACTGAACTGCTTAGGGATATAGGCAAGGAAACCGTGGATTACAGACCAAACTTTGATGAGACCCTAAAAGAGCCAGTTGTGCTTCCAAGCAGATTCCCTAATCTTCTTGTAAATGGTTCATCAGGTATTGCAGTTGGTATGGCCACAAATATTCCTCCACATAACCTTAGAGAGGTTATTGAAGGAATAGAAATGATGATTGAGGATCCAGATGTTGTAGTAGATGACCTTATGAAGGTTATAAAGGGTCCTGATTTCCCGACAGGTGCAACAATCATGGGAAAGGAAGGCATTAGAAAGGCCTTCAGAAGTGGTAGGGGAAAGGTCAAGATGAGGGCTGTAGCTGAGATTGAGGAATCAAACAGAGGAAAGCACAGCATAATTGTTACAGAGATTCCATATCAGGTCAACAAGTCAGCTCTTATTGAAAAGATTGCCGAATATGTAAGGGACAAGAAGCTTGAGGGAATATCAGACCTTAGGGATGAATCCGACAGGGAAGGTATGAGAATTGTAATCGAGCTTAAAAGGGATGCAAATCCCAAGGTTGTTCTTAACAACCTTTACAAGCAGACCCAGCTTCAGACAACATTTGGAATAATAAATCTTGCTCTTGTAAATGGGGAACCAAAGGTCCTTAACCTTAAGGAAATGCTCCATCATTACCTTGAACACCAGAAGGAGATTGTAACAAGAAGGACTCAGTACGACCTTACAAAGGCAGAGGACAGGGCCCACATCGTTGAAGGATTGAAGATAGCCCTGGATAACATAGACCAGATAATTAAGATAATCAGAGCCGCAAGTGATGACCAAAGCGCAAAGAACGCCTTGATGGAAAACTTTGCACTTTCAGAGAAGCAGGCTCAGGCAATACTGGATATGAGACTTAGAAGGTTGACAGGTCTTGAAAGGGACAAGTTGGACGAGGAATACGAGGAGTTAATCAAGCTAATAAACAAGTACAGGGAGATTCTTGCAAGCGAAAGACTCATCCTTAATGTAATAAAAGAAGAACTGATTGAAATCAAGGACAAGTATGGTGATCTTAGACGTACCCAGATAAAGTTATCAGAGGATGAAATAAACATAGAGGACATGATAGAGGAAGAGGATGTTGTAATTACCCTTACTCACTTCGGATATATCAAAAGGATGCCTGAAGGTACCTACAGACCTCAAAAGAGAGGCGGAAGAGGCGTAATTGCACTTTCCAAGAAGGATGAGGACTTTGTTGAAGACCTTTACATCACATCAACCCACAGTACAATCCTCTTCTTCACTAACAAAGGAAAGGTCTACTCCCTTAAGGCATATGAGATTCCTGAGGGCAGCAGGACTTCCAGGGGAACTGCAATAGTTAACCTGCTCCAGCTCAATGCAGATGAGAAGATATCTGCAATAATACCTTTGTACAAGCAGGATCCCGACAGTAACCTTGTTATGATCACAAGGGAAGGGACCATCAAAAAAACTGAGCTTGACCAGTTTGTAAATATCAGGAAGAATGGTCTGATCGCAATTTCACTACATGATGGTGACGAGCTAATAAGCGTAAGACTAACTGATGGAAACAAGGATCTAATTGTTGTTACCCATGGAGGAATGGCAATAAGATTCCATGAAACTGATGTTAGGAACATGGGCCGGACTGCAATGGGTGTAAAGGCAATGACACTTAATGAAGAAGATGCAATAGTTTCAATGGAAATTGTCGAGGAAGACAAGCATCTGTTGGTAATTTCTGAAAAGGGATTTGGAAAGAGAACAGAGCTTTCTGAGTACAAGGCCCAAAACAGGGGCGGCAAGGGGCTTATTACCTACAGCATAAAGGAAAAGACCGGTGAAATAGTGTCCGCAAAGGTAGTTAGCGAGCAGGATGAGGTAATGATGATAACCATGAACGGTACAATCATAAGACTGGCCGTAAAGGATATAACCATAATGGGAAGAAACACCCAGGGTGTAACACTTATGAGAACAAAGGACGATAAAATAGTTGCAGTGGCAATGTATATGGAAGACTAGGAAACGAGGCTTTTCCTTTACATTGCAATATATATGTTATAAAATGAACTAAAATAACACGAGATGGAGGGAAGAATGAATGTCATTGAATACGAAAGTTGATTTTAATTACGACGACAACCAATGGGTAATCAAGCCAATTGGTGAGATCGATATCTATACCTCATCTGTATTCAAGGAGGAGATTGTAAACGCCTTTGAAAACAGGAAAGCGGATCTCGTAATAGAAGGAGAACACCTTGAATACATTGACAGTACGGGACTTGGGGCACTTATCAGCGTATTGAAGATGCTCCAGGAAACAGAGTTCAAGATCTACATTGACAATATTAAGCCTAATATCAGAAAACTATTTGATATAACGGAACTTGACAAGCTTTTTGTCATAAGAGGTGAAGGAGATGAATAACGACATTATAGTTGTGACCATTCCAAATAAGCCTGACTACACCAGCATGATAAGATTGATATCCTCATCAATTGGAAACAAGGCGGGGTACAATATTGACCAGATAGAGGACCTCAAGGTTGCCATGGGAGAAGCCTGTATCCTTTCTTATGGGAAATCATCCGATGAGTCCATCCAGATTGAATTTGAGATTCATAAGGATAAGCTTGAGGTATCCCTCCATTGGGATACTCTCGGTGATGGCGAAGAAAGCAAAGAGGCGGCACTTGGCAGGATGATCATTGAATCATTGATGGATGAAGCCTATTATACTGATGAAGAAATCAGATTGATTAAATATATAGATTAAGGATGGTTGTCCTATGGCAAACAAGCAGCAACACGACAAAGAAAAGAACAACGCTTCAGAAAAGGCAGAGCTGAAGAAAATGTTCAGACAGTACAAGGATAACCCTAGCAGAGAGCTAAGGGATGTGCTGATCGAGAGACATCTTTATATTGCTGAGATCTTAGCCAAAAAGTATGCCAACCGCGGGATAGATTACGATGATATCTATCAGGTTGCCAGCATAGGTCTAATTTATGCCATAGACAGGTATGATATCGACAAGGGTTTTGAATTCTCGAGCTTTGCTACTCCAACTATCATAGGTGAGATCAAGAAGTACTTCAGGGACAAGGGCTGGACAATAAGGGTTCCAAGAAGGATCCAGGAGCTTTCAAAGAAGATAAACAACGCAAAGGTCCATCTTAGCCAGGAGCTACAAAGAGTTCCAACGGTGGAGGATATTGCCGTATATCTTAATACCTCAGAGGAGGATATACTTGAGGCTATGGAGGCCAGCAAGGTATACACACCTCAATCACTGGATGTGACCTTTGACTCACACAATGACGACAAGGAGGTCAATCTGGCTGAGCTGATCGGTGAGGATGATCTTTATTTCAGCAGGATAGAGAACAACGACTTCCTGATGAAGACTATGGAGAAACTCAATGAAGTTGAAAAGGAAATACTGATTGAAAGGTACTTCAACAAGAAGACCCAGGTTACAATAGCAAACAACCTGGATATTTCCCAGATGACCGTTTCAAGGATTGAGAAGAGGATCCTTGAGAAGCTGAGGAAGGAAGTTGAAAGGACACTGATGGATTAAAACCCTCAATATATATTATGGAATCTGGATAAAAATCCAGGTTCCATTTCTATTTATGGGGGTAAATCTATACTTTTATAATTATTTTCCTAAATTGTGTTGACAGGGACACAATTTAGGTGTAATATAGACAAGTTGTCTCTTTTCAGAGGACCACCAGGGAAACGACATAAAAAACTTCAGAAAAGATGTTGACACAAGGTTGGTATACATGGTATACTAATCAAGTCGCCTCAAGAGAGCGCGGCAATGAACCTAGATAACTAAACAGCAGTGAGAACTTTGAATAAACCAAAGATTCAATTTTTTAAACAACAAATAATGAGC
>Ga0334896_1000877_pt1 | contig 30134 bp, 17 predicted proteins | sample GraSluR3_MG_8_FD_207734 | JGI IMG/M metagenome (GOLD analysis project Ga0334896, IMG submission 207734) | Sludge microbial communities from methane-producing bioreactor in Wageningen University, Netherlands - Granular Sludge_27_06-R3 | ecosystem: Engineered > Bioreactor > Anaerobic >... | reverse complement strand
GAGAGCAACTTCAATATGTTCGCCCTGATCCATAAGAGCAAGAGCACCCGCAAAGAGCGCAAGATCACCTTTCATGAGCAGCAGTATCTGCTCAACAAGCTGCTCAGCCCCAACCGGATCAAGATCGGTTCCGCCATCGTCAATATGAAGCAGATGTCCAGGCAGGGCTTTCTGGATTCACCAACCCATGAACGGACCCTAAGACGCTGGTGCGAGGAATGGGCTGAGACCCATCCGGCTGAGTGGTATCAGGCCAGAGAAGGCAGTAAATATGTATCCGAGCGAGTCATCAAGTCCATCCGCAGAGACGATAGCAGCTTAGCTGTGGGCGAAGTATGGGTGGCCGATGGACATACCCTATCCTTTGATATCATCAATCCCCAGACCGGCAGAGCCCAACGCATGACCATGATCATGGTGATGGACTGGGCAAGCAGGTATCCGGTGGGAGCATCTTTGGCCTTTACCGAGGATAGCCAGCATATCCTAACCGCCTTCCGCAATGGCTTCATTAACGCCTCGCAGATCGCCGATAATGACAGGCAGACTATGGCGGTACTTCCGCAGTACGTCTATCTGGACAATGGCAAGGCCTTCAGGTCAAAGCTCTTTCATGAACAATGGGAGGATCATGATCTCAACAAGGAACTGGGCGGCATCTTCCCCCGGCTTGATATAGGAGTACGATTCGCGGAGAGTTACAATGCCAGGGCCAAGATCATCGAACGCTTCTTCAAGACCTTCCAGGAGCAGTTTGAGCGGTTTATATCAACTTTCCGGGGAGCCAGTGTTGCCGATAAGCCAGCCCACTACGGCAGAAACGAGAAGTGGGCTAAGAAGCTTTATACCGGCAAACCACCTACCATTGAAGAAACGATGCAGATGATCAACTTCTACGTGCGAAAATGCTATGGCGAGACTCCGCATGGCTCATTGCAGCATCGGACTCCCTATGAGGTCTTCAGTGCTGCCAGGATAGCCGAGAATCGCCAGATCGAGATCTCCAGGCTCAACTTCATGATGATGGCAATGGAGCGCAAGAACATCCGCAATGAAGGTATCCGGCTCAACAAACTGCTATATTGGGACAGGAAGCTGGTCGATCATGTGGGACAGCCCTGCATCATCAGGTTCGATTACAGCGATGCCAGGTGGATCGTGGTCTATGACAAGAACGACACCTTCATCTGCCAGGCGGCGCTGCGGCAGACCCAGCATCCCTTCATTGAGGTCTCGATGGACAAGGCAGTCTCGCACAAAGCACTCAACAAGGAATATAATGAGATCAAGAAGCTGAGGCGGGATAAGGAACGCAGCGCTCAGAAATGGGTGATGTCTGCCCAGGAATCGGTGGATGTGCTCCTGAGGCAACATGCGAAAAGACCAGAAGTGCCAGATGAACTGGAAGACAAGGAATCGCTGTTCAATAGCCCACCCATGCTGGAAGCACCGCCCAAGGATAGTGACGAGATTATTGAGGAGATGACCAGAAAGATGATGATGAGACTGCCGAAGCACCCGGATATGCTGAGCCCTGAAGAGCAGGAGAAGCTTGATGCGGATGAGAAAGAGAGACTGGCAGAATTAGAGATTAACCGCATAATAGATCAGGAAATGAAGGCTTCATTCGACAGGATGGGACTCGAATATCAAGGCAATGATGATACACCTTTATCCATCAAGATGGCTTTTAGTAAGACAGCATGCGAGTATTACTCATCGAAACATAGAGCATTATCAGAACAAGCTTCTGCAGAACAAGATTCCGCAGATCAAGTTGGAACTGCAATAACCGATGAGCTGAGTCCCATAGCTGAAGAGATCGATCATTCTGATGCCACTCTCGACAAAACAGAATTGACAGAAGAGAATAAACAAACACCTTATGAGGTAGAGAATGAGCAGTCACCATTCGCACACCTCTCCAGAGCAGAACTTCTCAAACGTATCGGGATAACCAATTAGGAGGTAATAATGAAACAGGGAAAACTAGTCAGGACACAGAACGTAATAGCTGCTGATAAATGCATAGAATACCTTCTAACCCGACCCAAACTGGAGATGGTCGGGCTTGGCTTGCTGTATGGCAGACCGGGACTGGGAAAGACCACTTATGCCAGTCGTATAGCTTTCAGTAAGGGCTATCTCTATCTCAGACTGGAAGCCACTACCACGCCCAAGGCATTTGCCTCCAAGCTGCTCTTAGCCTTATACAAGAGATTTGGCATGGGAGAGTACATACCATACGGCACAGCCAATGACCTTTTTATGCTATGCTTATCGATCCTGGAAGACCATCGTGATACGATAATAGTGGTTGATGAGATCGACTATGCCTTCCGGCATCCACAGCTTATAGGTGCGATCAGGGATATCGTGGATGAGACCACAGCGATAGTGATCCTGGTCGGGATGCAGAATGCCAAGGATAAGCTCAATCAGATCAATGAGTATTACTTTGATAGATGCAATTTCTTCTATGAATTCCAAGACCTGCCCAAAAAGGACATTGCCCAGTTATGCAGCGAGGTTCTGGAAATCAAGTTCCATCCAGATATTGTCGAATATGTCCACTTCCACTCTTGCGGGAATGTCCGAAAAGCCATGAAACTTATCCGCTCAGTGGAAGAGATAGGGAGATACAAGAATCTTGAAGTAGTATCCCAAGCCGATCTCGATGATTGAGGTCAAGATGACGGACAAAGAACTCATCCTCAATTTCATCAATCAGTATGACCGACCGTTTAACGCTGAAGTAATCGCTCAGTTAACCAATGTTAGCATGGATGTTATAGAAACACACCTGCCTGAACTTATCCAAAGCCAGGCTATCAAGCAGATAGAATACAGTCCTCCAATCTACGTCCGAGCCAACCGCTACCAAGCCAGGATCGGTTATCAGCATTACAAAGGTTGGACTTTCAGCATAGCAGATGCCCATAAGCTTCTTGATATCCTGGAACAAGGCAGATACAAGTCCATCCGAGAGATTGCTCAAAGCATCGGTAAGTCAAGACAGTGGGTTTATATCTATCTGGAGGCTCTGGCATCAATTGAAGTGATTGATCTGAGGAGCTTCATATATGTAGTTATTTCCCGCCAAAACGTGCCCAAAATCGGCAGAAAAGTCCAGAAAGGTATCCTGGGTCAACTACGGGGTTTGAATAGGAGTGGGTGCTATAGATTGCTTGAGTAGATCGAAGTTTTATGAAACAAGGGCCACATTGACTAATGGCCAGACCATACCAATAGTTCGCATAGCTACTCGTTATTGTTTCTTGCTTTGCTGTTGATATGGTTTTTCATAGCTTGTAGAGATTTAAAACCTAGAGATCGGGCAGCTTGAGTTAGGTTCCTATTAATTCGGATGCTCTCATTTATGGCTTTCATCTTAATCTTATTCATCTCACTCATCAAATCAAAATCTCCATTCAGTTTGCACTTGATATCGTCCCTAATTGGCAGTTGAAGCTCTCCCTGATCTGGACAAGCATAGAATCTTTTAAAGCACTCTTTTTGCATGGTATCCTCATTGATAATTGTGTCTGAATTAAGGATACAACACCTCTTGATTACTGTCTTCAATTCCCTGACGTTACCACTCCATGGGTAGCTCAAAATAAAGTCATAAGCTGATTTATCAAATGACTTAGGGATATAGTTTATCTGCAGTCCTTGCCTGCTAATTGTAATGCGTTTTAACTCGTCGTTGGTAATTTCTAGTATCTTCTCTGCTATCAGGATTGAGTCCTTTCCACGTTCTCTAAGAGGAGGTAAATCTATCACCCCTTCAGCGAGCCTGTAGTACAAATCTAATCTTAGTTTCTGGGGGCTGTTTGTTGCTCCGATTACTCTCACATCTACTTTCTCATATTTATTACTACCTAGGGGCTTAACAAGCCCATCCTCTAGCACTCGTAATAGTTTGGCTTGAAGGTTATCAGATAATTCCCCTATCTCATCCAAGAACAAAATACCCCCGTCTGATATCTTAAACAGACCATCTTTATCTGTTTTCGCGTCAGTAAAAGACCCTTTTTTATGACCAAACAATTCAGATTCTGCCAATTGGTCAGATAGATTGGCGCAGTTAAAAGCAAAGAACTTTTTACTATCTCGTACGCTAGAGCTTTTAAACAGCGCAGCAAAAAGCTCTTTACCAGTACCGCTTTCACCTACAATCAAGAGGTTTCTATCAAATATAGAGTACTGGATGGTATCCCTTTTAGCATCTAGAATTTTTTCACACTTACCTATGATAACATTGAGAGATTGATTATCATAGAGAATTGCTCGCTTGGTTTGAGTATCGCCAGGAAGCTGTTTTCGTAGGATATCATAGCTTATCTGAAATGGGAAGTTTACTTCTTCTACACCAGACTTACGTTCAGCCACATCAGCCCAAGTTTGGAGCAACGTTGACTCATAAATGGTTCGTCCTAGCATAATCAGGGACACAGTTATAGCGTTTGTCCCTGAGGAAGTATTGATAAAAAGCCTACTGATCGACTTCTTGTAATGAAGATACATTGTTATCTCTTTCTTGAGAATCTCGTGCATCTCACCTATATCTGAAACCTTCACATCATCGTCTATAGCCTTAGAAAAGACTTTACAACCATACTTTTTATTAAGTTTGGCTGAGTAACGGCGCATGTCAAAATCAAAATCGTCTACATAACGGGCCTGATAAAAGCCATATATCTCATCAATATGGTATTTCTCCGATGAGACTATGCTCTCAATAGGGCCAAAAGGCTCTACCTGCCTTGTCGAGCTTTCGCAGTCATGTCGACCTATCCACGAAATCAGTAAGTTCATAACAATCTCCATGTCCAGTCAATTGGAACTGCCCTAACTGTCAATAAATACTTTAGCATAAACAACTAATTCTTCACGTTGCGTTGATAGCTCAAAATGCAATTAACTGCATATCAACGGAATAGGTATCTGAACGAATTGTTGGAATCCATTGCTTATTACATAGTCATCATAGATGTGAGGTTGAGTGTGGTAAACAGCCCAGGAATCATAAAAGGAGGAAAGATGAAAAAGAGCATCTTACAGATAGTGATCAGCGGCGCAATATCTATTGCCGCCGCTATTGCAAAAGAAGCAGCTAAAAAAGCTATCAATGCAAAATAGTTAGTTTGTGATTATTTACCGTTGAGTGGGAACGGATTGGGGGTTGACAAAAAACTCTCATCGAATAGTAAAGTAAAAAGCCAAAAATTACCAAGGAGGAACAATGGCTGAATTGAAAGATCTAGTTGCTCAGGAAGCACGACCTTTACCGGTGATACTGCTTCTTGACGTATCGGGCAGCATGGCTGGAAGAAAGATCCAAAGCCTGAATCTGGCAGTGAAAGAAATGCTAAAAACATTTTCTGGCAGTGAATCGATTAGGGCAGAGATACATGTTGGGATAATCACATTTGGTGATAAAGCCTCGATTCACACAAAAATTCAACCTGCATCGAAAATCGGTTTTACCGAGTTCATGGCAGATGGGATGACCCCTATGGGAGAGGCTTTCTCAATCTGCAAATCAATCGTTGAAGATCGAGACCAGATACCCAGCAGAGCTTATAGACCATCGATTATTCTCGTAACTGACGGTCAACCCAATGATTCCGGCTGGGAGCAAAAGATGTCTTCACTAATAAACGACGGAAGAAGCGCAAAATGCTTTCGTTGGGCCCTGGGTATTGGGGATGACTGTGATGAGACCATGCTAAGGCTCTACTTAAACAGCTCAGACGCGAAAGTGTTTCACGCTGAAGATGCGGCAGAAATAGTCAATTTCTTCCGCTACGTAACGATGTCTACTGTACAGCAATTAAAGAGCTCGGACCCTAACAAGCCAGTTACCCAGAAATCGATCCCTGATTTGAAGGATCCTTTCGATCCCAGTACAATAAGGTTCTGATTCCAGGATGAAATTGACTTATGCAGTGTTTTCGGAAAGATGCTCCAGACTAAAATCGGACAATACCCTCAGTCAAGGTGCCAGAGTATTCAGAAATAGGCTTAGAGATTTGTGCGAGTTGTGGCTGATGGTTGGTGAAGTTATCAGCATTCCCAAGTCTGCTTAAGAAAAAATAAACCAGCTGTAAAGGTGTCAGATCTATGAACGCTTTCAATGAGTCCACGGGAAAGGCATCCGTGGTACAGTGGAGCCTGATGAGCAGAACAACAAGGTCATGATGGTGCCTTTCAGCATGAAGGAAGATATTGGCGCGGCTATGGACTTGCCCCTTACAGCCGTATTTAAAATAAGAGATAGAAACTCTGGTGTCCTGATGAAAGAATATTGGCAGAGTTAATGGAGGAATCATGCAAATACGCGTTCATGAGTTAACCATAGAACCCGTGCAACCAGCTAAAGAACCAGTAAGCAAGGAAGCACATCCAGACGACGAACTGATGAATCTCCTCGAGGAGTACGAATCCAGTTTCCGCCGCGGCGAGATCAAGGAAGGCATGGTGGTGAGCATCAACGACAAGGATGTTGTGGTGGACATCGGCTTTAAGAGCAACGGGGTCATCCCGCTCGGTGAGTTTGAATACACCGGCATCCCGGAAGTCAACTCCCACATCATGGTCTTCATCAACGACCTGGACAACGGCGAAGGCCGGCTTTCCCTATCCAAGCGCAAAGCCGATTTCATCAAGAGAATCGAACTGATAAAGCAGGCCGCCATCGACGGCACCATCCTCACAGGCACCATCCGGCGCCGTGTGAAAGGCGGCATGATCGTCAACGTGATGGGCATCGAAGCCTTCCTGCCCGGCTCCCAGATGTCCCTCAAGCCCATTCCCAACCTAAACCAGTTCATCGATAAGGAACTTCAGTTCAAGGTGATGAACATCGATGAGGAACACCGCAATATCATCCTCTCCCGTAAGCTGGTGCTGGAAGAAGAAGCCAGCTTCAAACGCCAGGAACTGCTCGCCCGCATCAAGGTGGATTCAGAGCTTGAAGGAGAGGTGAAGAATATAACCAAATACGGCGCTTTCATCGATCTGGGCGGCATCGACGGCCTTCTCCACATCTCCGAAATGAGCTGGGGCAAGATCAACCACCCCACAGAAATGCTCAGCATCGGCGACAAGTTGAAGGTGAAAGTGATCAAGTTCGATCCTGAAACCAACAAGATCTCCCTTGGCCTCAAACAGTTGGTACCCCCTCCCTGGGAAGAGGAATATTATAAACGTTCCAGTGTCGGAAATTTTGCGGAAAAAAACAGTAGTAAGCTGATGGAATCGCACCAACAGGCAAAAAAGCATGCAAATTCCTCATTACAAGGCATAGAAGAAGCAGTTACCGAGCCTGACCAGGAGATATCCGATGCAAGCTCAGATCCGAATAAAACACCAGATCATAATGCAATCCCTGATATTAAAGACCCTTTCGATCCCAATGCAAACAGGTTCTAATACCAAGATTAAACTGACTTATGCCGGAGCTTCGACAAGAGGCCCCGGACATAAGCTTGATAGTATCCCCAATCAAGATGCCTGGATATTCAGAAAGTTTTCATGGGGATTTGTAGGAGTTGTAGCTGACGGCTTGGGAAGCCATGTGCATTCCCAGATAGGCTCCAAGGCTGTTTGTAGAGCGGTCGTAAAAGCTCTAGATATATGGAAACGTTATCCTGATTCTACAGTGGAGCTTCTTTTGCGCCTTATTCATAACATCTGGCTACTAGAAATAGGTAATTTTGATCCAAACCTGTGTGGCACAACATGCCTGTTTTCCGCCGGCATTACAGATCTGAATAGGCTTGTGGTTGGCCAGCTTGGAGATGGCATCGTCCATGTCCAACTCGATGGAGTATCAAGAGTAATAGCAGATAAAACGGATGAGTATACCAACTTAACTAAATCAATCCATAATTCAATGAGCTCAGACTGGATCTGCGAGTCTTTCAGTATGGAAAATCGAAATATCAGGTTGATGTTAGCAACTGATGGAATAGCTGAGGATTTGATACAATCGAGGATTAGCGATTTCGTTGATTATGTTGATAGTGGTTCGATGCATAAGAAGACACAGGTAGAGAAAAACAAGTTTATTAAAAGAATGCAGCTAGAATGGCCTACTCCTATGCATTCAGACGATAAAACACTGCTTATGATTAAGGTCGGAGATCAAAATGCTATTTAAAGCGTCACAGGACAAGGAGAAGATGGAAAACTCTTCAGTCAGAAAAGTCCTTGATTCCAAAGGGCAGATCCATATAGTAACTGGAGAATTAGGCAGGGGAGGTCAAGGTGTTGTTTACAAGACTATTGATCCTAACGTTATTATTAAGATGCTCGTTAACGAGTTAGGGCTCCCAACAACTGATGATAAATTAAAACACTCATATGAAGAGAAGATCAACAGAGTTAAGATAGTCCCCTTCCCAAAACAAGTCAATATTGCCACTCCCGTGGATACATTGGCCCCTCCGCATATTGGTTATACAATGCAAATGTTAACTGGCATGATTCCTCTCGAAAAGAGCATGAATCATAAGGAAGGATCGTTATCGAAAAGCTACCTGAACACTGGGGGGCTAAAGAGAAGACTGCTGATCCTGAAAAAACTTGCGTCAATACTCTCATATCTCCAAATGAACAATCTTGTATATGGAGATTTATCGCCAAACAACGTATTTGTCTCAGGTGTTTTTGACCAATCTGAGGTCTGGCTCATTGATCCGGACAATATATGCGATCAATTGGATTTTACAAATAGTGTACAGACTCCAGGTTATTCATCTCCTGAAGTGTATTCTGGTTCCATGCCCAATACCATATATTCAGATGTTTACAGCTTTGCCGTACTCGCGTATGAATTGTTAACTGCCAGACATCCATTTGAAGGAGATAGAGTGATTAATGGAGGGGGTTGGGAGGATGAAGGACACGATTTATATGATCTGGCATATAGGGGAGAGATTCCCTGGGTAGACGATCCGGATGACACTAGCAATGCTCCTATCCAAGGCGTGGGAATTCCGCATAAATGGGTGATTAGTCCAGTTATGCACGATTTGTTCGAGAAAACATTCAGTTACGAAGGCAGGAAGAAGCCTCTAGCAAGACCCTCCATGTTAGAATGGCATCAATGTTTATCAAGGGCTGTGAAGATGGTTGTAACATGTGAGGGATGTGGTTCTACGTATTTCTTGTCCAATAACTGCCCATTCTGTGATACTAATCGGAAACAGGTATTTTTCGCTACAATCAAGTCATTGATTACAGATGAGATTGATGGGAATCTCTGGAAAACGATTGAAACCTTGGTCTTAGATGGAATGGAAACAGTTGGAAAAGATACTATTAAGATCAGCAGTTTCGTTCCTCGTCTAGCTCATGAGCAGGATACTGATGTTGTAGAGCTATTCATTAAAAACGATAGGTTAATGGTAAAGAATATACTTAGGTCCAATAATCTGTATGTTAAAGTAGATGATAAGTATAAAAATTTCAGTATTGAAGCATTCGGAAGATCCGGCACAATATCTCTTGCTTATCGGGGCGAAAGCGAGTTTAGATATTTAACCATCGATAGAGTTTGAGGCAAATCGTCGTGAATGTAAAACAGATTAATTTCTTGAAAGCCACGATAGTGGAAGTAGCCATCAAAGATGTTAGAACTATTAACACAAATAGATTATGGGAAATAATCAGGCTTGGGGATGATGTGTTTATCACCAGTGAAAGCGAGATATTTGAAATCAACCCAACTACTCAATCGTACCAAGATGATTTAAATCTGGTGATAACAAGGGGGCTATCGAGGCTAGTTTCTGTAGAAGTCACCAGCAAGCTTAAGAATGAAGCCGTACTATCGATTTTTGAGTTCCAAGAGAAATACTACACTGAGTTTTCTATAGGTATTCCAGATAAGCTTGCAGAGGCACTCAGCAAAGTCATTGGTAGACGGAACCTGAGCATCGATGATCAAATCAAATGGCTAGTCGAACATACTACCATTGAGAAGAGTAAAGACTTACGAGTAATTATCTTAGGGAAACACATACAATCTCATGATGAAAAAGACTCTGGGTTTATAATAGCTGGGAACTCCGTATTTCTACAAGTTAATAAGATGGTTAAACAAAACCAGGATGGCGTGCCTTACAATGTGCTGATTCTTGAGAAGATTACTAGATCAATAAAGAAAGAAAACTATGTGTTCACACTGTGCGAAGGATCATTGGATTTCACTGATGAGACTACAGTGGCGGTTTTGAAAAGAGAAACACAAGCCGCTTTAGCACAGCAGGAAGACTCGATCACAAGTTACCTGAATATCTGGAATAAGTATAGCTTAGAAGAAGAAAAAATCTACCTCGAAAGGATGTATCGGGTCGGCTATGTAGAGTACGAAAGCTTTGAGCAGGAAGATGACAAAGTAACCAGGCTAAGTTTGAAGCCTAATCAAGCAATTGAAGGATTTGCAGATGATACATCTCAGGGTGATCTACTGGAGATAACTACTGTAGAGCCTGGTTTTCTCAATATCTCGATTCCAGACATAAAAGCATATAGTTCTTTCACAAAGGCGAACAAACTAAACTGTTTCGTGGTCAAGTTAGCTCGCAAAATCCGTGAAAGAGACTATGCTATATATGTAGAATCAGAAGAAAAGATACCTATGGCAGGCTTTATATTCTTGTCAATCAGAGGTGATAGGACAATTCAAGAAAGACGAAACAAAGCTAGGTATCTGATTGACAATCTATCCAACCCCATGCCTCAGCTGAAAGCCCTTTTACAGGGAGCACCAGTAACAAAACCTCAACAAAACCATTATGATCCCATTAGTCCCGGAGTGAAAGAAGAGATATTCCCTAAATATGATCCGACCTATCAGCAGAGAAAGGCTATCGAGATTGCCTTAAATACGCCTGATATTGCGATTATTCAGGGTCCTCCCGGCACTGGTAAAACGACTGTCATCACAGCTATTTTAAAGAGGCTCAATGAGATTTCATCCGCTGAGAAAGGAATAGCAGGCAGTAATCTTGTTACCGCATTTCAACACGATGCTGTTGAAAATGCAGTCGACCGAATCTATATTCTTGGATTACCCGCAGTGAAGTTTGGGACCAAATCTGGGGCAAATACTACAGACGTCGAGTTGATCAAGAGGAGAATAGATGAATGGAGGCTAGACAAGGCCAATCAAATCAGAGCACACAATCCTGAGTTATCAGACAAACCATATTTATCAGAAATATCTGACATGATGATCGGTTATAAGCTATCACCTGGAACAGCTGAAGAAACTGGGATTTTCTTAAAAGAATTGCTTCACAAATGCAGTGGGATGATAAGCCCGGAAACCTTATCCGGTCTCATGGGTGTTATAACATCGCTCGAACTAGAAATGAAAGCTACAGACAACCTGGAGCGAAATCTTCTATTAAAACAGGTTAGGCGAATTCCTACTAATATAAAAGCATTCAATGATGGAGGCTCTAATCAAATCAAACTCGCCCTATTAAGAATCTCGGAACTGAATTCTACTGATCTACAAGACATGATGATTGAGTTGAGTAATCTAGCGAAAATTAATAAACCAGATAATGAGACTCTTTTAGAATTAAAGCATGTCAGAGAGAAGTTACTGCTCAAGCTTTCAATTACTCGTAACCCATATGCTAAGCCTAAGAATAGAGATGGTATCCTAGAAATTCTAAACTGCATCGCAATTGAAGTAAGTGCATACGAAAACAAGCTGCACTCTCCAGAACAAAGAGTTCTGTTAGAATATCTGAACAGCTTTGAAAACTATCCAGTCACAATCCAAGAAGCTGTTGAAGACTATACATCAGTCTATGGTGCGACATGTCAACAAACGTTTGGTGAAGAGATAGTGAAAAGGAAAGCAGATAATCTGGTTTATGAGAACGTTCTGATAGATGAAGCTGCAAGAAGTAATCCTTTGGATATGTTCATTCCTATGAGTGTCGCAAAGAGCAGGATCATTCTAGTTGGAGATCATCGCCAGTTACCTCATATGGTTGATCAACAAATTGAGGAGAGGCTTAAAAACGAACTAAAGGGTGCCAATAATGGCGAAACTGACCTAAGTGAGTTCATAGATGAATCCATCAAGAAAAGTCTTTTTGAGCATTTGATCAGCATTGCAAAGAAGCTTCAAGAAAAGGACGGAATACCTAGAACAATAACCCTTAATGAACAATACAGAATGCATCCAGTACTTGGAGATTATGTAAGTAGGGAATTCTACGAGTGCCATCGGGATACAACCATATTGTCTCCACTACCAGCAGACGGATTCTCACATTCCATTCCTGGTCTCGAAAACAAAGCTGCTGTATGGCTAGATATACCTCTGAATATGGGAGCAGAATGTATAAGTAAAAGCAGATCTATATCACGACAATCTGAAGCCCAAGCAATAGCCAAACACCTAAAGCAAATTCTCGACAATCCAAAACAAGAACTACTGAGTTATGGTGTAATAACTTTTTACAGTGAACAGGTTAGCCAAATCAGAGAGTCATTGACTGATGTAGGAATACTATCCAAAGAATATGAAAACTACGTTGTATCTGATGAATATATTCCAAAGATTAAGTGGGGGACAATGGGGCTCAGAATAGGCTCAGTAGATGCTTTTCAAGGCATGGAATTCGACGTTGTCTACTTATCGATGGTTCGATCAAATCCAGCCGGGAATGTAGGTTTCCTTCAGTCTGAGAATAGGTTATGTGTAGCAATGAGCAGGCAGAAGAAAATGCTTATCGCTGTGGGTGATAGTACAATGTTATCCAAGCCAAAAGCCCAGAAGTCGATTAGACAGCTTTGTAACTTTTATGAATTGTGTAAAACAGAGGCATTGTATGGGTCAGTTATTCAACTCTAATACTCAAGTGGTTCATTACGAGCCTTCAGCCGGAAAATACGTTAAAACAAATAAGTGGCTGTTGTGGCCAGTCATTGCATATAGAGTTATGATCCCCTACCCAACCCCAAAAGATCTTAACTTGTTTCAAGAAACAATTCTAAGGCTATTCGAATTAGGTATAAACGATAAAACTCTTATTGCTCACAAACTATCATTGAAGCATGAATTAGTTGAATTCATTGTAAGGCAGCTTAAAGATATGAAGCTGATTAGTGGATTAAAACTTACAGATGCTGCTAAGGCCAAACTGCAAGATGATGAAGATACCTATCAAGAAAAAATCGGGTATGTCTTCTATGATTATATTGGTCAATTCTACTGGGACTTTTTCGCCGAAGAACTTCAATCAGCGGATTTCGATACAGGATACATGAACAGAGTTGTTCGATTCGGAGATATCGGTAATCCGATAGTGTTTCGTGCGTTAGTTGTTAATCCCAAGGATATGCTACCCATCAATAATACTCCTGATAACTTGAAGATAATGGAAACAATAATTAGGCATAAGAGAAGGTTATCAAGAATAAGTAAAATTGATGGAGACGAAACATACACTAATAAGCGCCTTACTGGGTCTGTTGAAAGAATAAGATATCTGAACACCAGTCTGCCAGTCTTCGTTTCCACAAGGTTTACTCAACCTAAATTGGAAGATAACGTTATCTCATGGCATATATGTCATCCGTTTGGAGGTGGAACAAGCAATAAACTAAAAGAGATGGTGTTACGATTGAACAATGACCCGGCTTATTCTCAGCTAAAGTTCTTATGCGACTCGATACTACAAGAGGTGGCTGAGGAATCAATAGCAGATATAAAAAACAAGAGGAAAAAAGGAGCATCTGCTGCTGAGATAGCGTTAACCCGAATTTTTTCAGAAAGAATCAACACGTATCCATCTCTTGTAGAAGTAACTACTTCTCTGATCACGAACTTCGCAAGCATAAAGGAAGATTCATTTCAAGATTTGATAGGCATTAAAACGAAACTTGAAAGGTTTGCGGATTCTGCCTACAAAGCCCTATCAGAAGCCTTGTATTTATTAATTAGCACAAATAGGAGCAAGCTCAATATTGGAAATCTGTTCCCGAATACAACATTGAATGCTCAACTCCTGGTTCGGATAGCAAAAAACTGTGGTTTCAATGGGAGTTCACAACTATATCGTTTTTTGGCAGTTAAGATAGGGACGATCAGGCATTTGGATGATGCAAAACAAATGCAAGGCTTAATCGCTGCAAACTTGTTAATTGCTGTGGAGATGCCAGATCATCCATTCTACGCAATAAGCGAAGTGTCTAAGGATTTCTTGCTATGGCTAAAGGGTGTAAGAGAGGTTAGAAACATTGCTGATCACTCTGATCAGGAAGGAATCAACTTTAAGGATGTGAAAAGCTTCCTTTACTCTATATTAAAGGCTATCCACATTCTTTTACCCGATCTGACTTTTAACTACAGTGATAACTTGAATGAGATAGCTCAAGATGACTTTTTAGGCGCAAGATTGTTGGCAGAGCAAAACATCGGTAACGAGTTTAATGAGCTAAAGCAACTAAGTCCCCAGTTGAATGATCTAATGATCGATGCAGAATATGAAGCTATCGTAAGCACCAAGAACAATGAAGAAGAACTACTTCCAGAAAGCTCCATAATGGGGTTATCCAAGATTTGTGAGGAGTTACTCAACCTGATCTACGCAAATGTGGATCATCATCAGACACCACCAGTTACTGCAACTGCCTCCAGTCTGACCGATACCTTGATTGAACGCATTGAAATGCTTGGATTTGATCCGATACCAGCTTCCTCATCGATAAGGAAGATAAACAACAACAAAGTAGAATACTGCTTCAAAGACTTTTCTAAGTCAACTCTGGAGCCAAGATTAATATGCCTCTTTGGTGGTTACAACAAGGATAATCTGATCATTCTGATAGCACAAAAGGTATCTGGATTGGTGAACTTCTTGGTCGCTATGAGCAATAAACGGGGACATCATGGTACCAAGCTGTCTCCCCGAGAGTTTATGGAACACTACCAGAGGATAAAAGAACTGAGTAAATCAATCATATCAATATTAGGAGAAAAGCAAGATGGCTAAAAAGAATAAGAAAGGGTCGAACAAACCTGGAATGAAATCAAATTCCCTTCCAGATGCTCAAAAGACTAATGTGATAGCAAATGATTATGTCGAAGATGTCCCTACCATTGTAAACACTAAAATTGAACGCGAGAATGCTGATCCATCTGTAATCCAAGAAGTTGACACGAGCCAAAAGGATTACGAGCCTAAAGTGAAGGATAACAAGACTGAAAAGGATAAACAAACTCAACGCGAATACTCCCAGAATAAGCCATCATCACCAGATCTCGTTTCCCTGCAGTCCAAGCTCGATCAAAAAGAACGAGAATTGGATAAGAGGGAAAAAGAATTGATTATCCGTGAAACTAATGCCGAAAACGAGTTTCGTTTGCAGAATGAGGAAGCACTAAAAGCTTTAAAAACTGAGAAAGAAAAGCTTGAGCAAGACTTAGCTCAGCGTATTAAGCAAATATCTGACATGGAGGCAGAGAAATCGGCTCTCCGGGCAAACCTGATTGACTATGAAAAAACTGAACGTGACAAGGTCAATCAGGCTATTCAAGACTTCTACGACAACAAAAAAGGACAAGTTGAGAAAGAGTATGAAAGTATGCGAGCAACTTTTCAGGAGGCACTTGACAAGGTCAAAAAATCTCACGAGGATTTTCTAGATATCCTTAAGCAGAAGTTAGAAGAAGAAATCAAAACAACAGAGGAGAGGCAAAAGATCCTGAATGAAGAAATTTCTTCCTACGAAGCTAAGCTAAATGATCTTGAGATAAGAGAGCTAAAGATCAAAGATGATCAACGCCGAATAACATCTCTAAGGGACGAATACCTTGCTGAAGCCCGTGAATTAGTTCAATCTGAGATAGATATGCTAAAGTCGAAGCTTGAAGTGCTACAGGACTCTTTGAGGCAAAAAGAGATAATCATCAACGAATTCCAGGATAGAGAAACAGCTCTTGGAGGCAGGACTATACAAGAAGTAATCGAAACAAATGAAATTCTGAAAAGTGAGAATGAGAATCTCAAAGCAGAATTAGCAAGAAGACCTACAAAGGAATTGTATGCTCAGTTCGATAGCTTAAAAACTGCACTTGATAAGATAAATACTGACTACAACAAACAGATGATTGACCTAAATGAGTTGAAATCTCAGAAACACAGATTTATGATGACCCAGGCTGAGTTGGAACAAGCAAGGCAAGCAAAAGAGATATCAGAGAGACGCAGAGAGGTTTTATCGGCAGAATTAGATAAGCTTAATGAAGAAGTCGAAAAACTTAAGAACTTGTATGAGAAACCAAAGGAGAGAAGCTCAAGAGTGGGAATAATCGAAAAGCCAATTCATCTTGATTTTAATCGAGACTCTCGCTCTGAGGTTAACGAACTCGAATGGCTCGAAGGTATTGAAACTAAATGTCTTGAATCCGGACTATTATTCCCCCGTAGGATTCTCCACGCTTTCCATACATCTTTAAAGGTTTCCGAATGGTCACCATTGACCGTGATGGCTGGCGTTAGTGGCACCGGAAAATCAGAATTACCTCGTCTTTACTCGAGGTTTGGCGGCCTAGTATTTCAATTGCTATCCGTACAGCCCAACTGGGATAGTCCTCAATCATTGTTTGGGTTTTTCAACTCAGTCGATAACCAATTTAATGCGACTGACCTGTTAAGAGCAATGGTTCAGAGTCAGAATAGTCCGGGATTGTCTGAAGGTTTCGATGATCTACTTTTACTGGTTCTTCTGGATGAGATGAACCTGGCTTACATAGAACTCTATTTCAGTGATTTACTCAGCAAGCTCGAGACCAGAAGGGGTATGCAAGATGTTCCTTCCTTAAGCATAGATCTGGGAGCAGGTTTAGATCCTTATCCGTTAAAACTGGGTAGGAATGTACTTTGGACTGGTACCATGAACCAGGATGAAACCACTAAATCCCTCTCTGATAAGGTCATTGATAGAGGTAATATCATCAGCTTCCCACGACCCAAGTTGCTGAAAAGGCGACAACGTACTGAGCTCGCTTCAGAGAGTCCCCTGCTACCCTTATCAGTTTGGCAATCATGGTACGTTGATGCAAGCCCATTTGAAGACGATGAGATAGGAGATTACAAGTCATTCCTCGAAAAAATGAACTCACATTTAGAAAACGTTGGTAGAGCATTAGGTCATAGAGTTTGGCAATCGATTGAGGCATATATGTGTAATTATCCTTCTGTATTGCATAGCACAGATAACGATATACGTAAACAGGCATTAAAAAAAGCCTTTGAAGACCAAATCGTTCAGAAAGTTATGCCTAAACTGCGTGGCATTGAAACTACCGGGCAAGCAAAAACCAGTTGTCTGGACCCAATCAAGAAGCTTATTGCAGATTTTGGCTTGAATATCGGTCAAGACTTCGATTTAGCGTGTAAAACCGGATATGGGCAATTCATCTGGAACAGCGCCAAATACTTGGAAATTGAGGATTAAGCTCAATGCTTAAATACCTTGAGTACTTGGATGCATCTAAAAGCCAGGAATGCGTTTCTGATCCTACAAACACCGTGTCCAGTTCCTGGGTAGCGACTAGGGAGGCTATTCACATTATCTATTCAGCAGCAAGGAGGGACCCCCAAACCGGAATTTGTCTTCCCAGGCCGCTTACTGAAACGCTTAATGATATCAGCCTTGCACTAAAGCAAGGTAATCCTAAAGTGTTCAACGACAGAGTATATCAGATTTGTCTACTCTGCCAAGAGCCACTCAAGAAGATTATACAATCCCTTCGCTCAAACATTCGTCGCAATTATTCAATGCAACTGATATCTCAAGCTAAAGAGATAGACGGTAAGTCGATAGAGTGGATATCACGTATTCCAGGCCGCAATATCAGGGAAAAGCTATCTGGAAAAAGCCACATACTAGCTGTGAAGAGAGAATTGTCTGTTGACACTCATGAAAACCGAATTTTAAAGTCTTTTTCATCTTTACTAATGGGTTACATCGAAGAGAGGCTTGATCTCGTGGATGAACCAGATCAGTTAAAGGGAAGCGATAAAGACCGTTATAACGTACTAAAGCACACTCTTGATCTAATAGATAGATTCCAACACAATGATGCTTATCCACTAATTGGTAGGCAAAACCATAGCATGCCAAACAATGTCCTGTTGAGTGATAAGTACTATTCAAGGATTTGGAGATGCTGGAAGTGGTTACTAGCTTACAATGATGAGCTTGATCAATTTGCATTGGAGGTTAACAAACTAGTTCAATCATCCGTTCTATGGTCAATTAGTGCAATGATCTATGCGAAAACAGATATGCGCGTCCCAGAACAGCCGTGTTACCTAATTGAGGGCACAGATGGTTTTGGGTTCTCCACTTTCAGATTTACTCAGAACGAGTTTAAGGGGTATAATGACCTTCTCCCAGCAACTGTTGCCAGCATAGACTTTGAACAAAAGAGTATTACGGCGAATATCCTCAAGGTTGATGGACTTGAAGATGTCACTCTAAATAGATCTGTACAATCCCTCGATAAATTAAGTATTGGAGACACTATCTGGGTTAGGAAGAACGAGCAAGCACCAAATGGTTATGATGTGTCAGGAATGCTGGATAACAAAGTCCACATTACTACTCACGAAGACACACTCGATATCCAGGTGTTTGGCAGTGTTAAGAAGATCTACATTAGACGGGATCGTTGGGGGATGTACTTTATCCAAGACATCACAAGCGAAGACTCATCAATCGCACAAGGATTTCCATCAATTCACGATGTCTGCTGTCATATTTTCAAGATATTGTCCATCCCAATTCTTGATAATCCAGCCACAAAGCAGGATAAGATTTTTAAATCACCCATAATCGGACTTGATCTTATCGAACCACAGCTTCGATTAGCGATAAAAGGGCAGGAGATTTCATTAGATAAACGGCTGCTAACACAAAAATGGATAGGAAAAGAGGATACTATCTGGATCGATCTTGATGAACAAAAGTGCATCGACATCGGTAGTGATTTGTTATTGTTTGGCATGCAAGATGTTCTTTATCAGCCCGAACAGAGTCTTATTGGCGAATACAAGTTGGCTGCTGATCGTATAGCGGGCTTGATTTCAGCATCTGTAGAATGTAACTATCTTGGGTATGCATATCCTGATATAGTAGATGAATTCGGATTAACCACTATCAGAAGTTCTTTAGGATTGGCGATCAAGAATGCTCTACCGATACCACGAAGTATCTGTTCGGTTCTATCGTGGCAATATTCGAGTACCTTCATCAGCACAAGTATCAAACCAAACGATAATGTCATAGTTATTGATGGGAGCAATAAATCTGTTAGTATAACAAGGCTGGTAGCTCGCTTTGATCGCAAGGTTCAAAACTACCAGCCAGATTCCAAGGGGCTATATTGGGAAAGGCACCCAAGTATTGAGTATCAGGATTTATTGCCTGACTTTGACACAGATTCAGAACATTGTGCAACATTGATTAGTAACAGAAGCAAATTTGCAGAAATTGACGGAGAATGTGAGGCATTTATTGACGAGGCTGGAGGTTATGTTTCAAGTCTGAAAGGTAAAGAACAAGGATCGATTATTGAAGGACGTGAATATTCAGATATCATCAACACATACATTAGGGAAAGACCATTAGGTGCCAACAAACAAACGTTTATTATCATTATTGATAAGCGGTTAACCTCAGAATCCTACCGGCATATTGGCAAAGGAATCAGGGCAAGGAATACGATTCTTGTCGATCATCAAATGGACATAGCTTCGGGTGCTTATAGATACGTAAATAGAGCGATAAAAAAGAAGCTTTCTACTTGGGTTGAATTCATGCCGGAACTCTCTATTGAAGTTGTTAAGAATGGAATTTACGATTTACTGTATTTAGTTAAGGATAAGGTAATTAAACCTGTTTATGGGGAGCCTCAGAATCTTGAAATAGATGAACCCTTTATGCTGGCAGCAGGTTACGATGATTATCACTTTCCAGTGTATGTTGGAAATGGTTCTTTACAACCGACTAGGTATGAAGCTGTACTAAAAAGCCCTGTGTTCCCGTTAAAAACTGATTTACAAGTCAGTCTGAAGCTAGTTTATAATTATGCCGCTGAAGAGACTTATGACCTGCAGTTTATTCCTGATGTTCCTATATCTGGCGCTCCAATATTCAAACCTCAATGGGAAAAAATCTACCTCGCAGATAAAATCGAAAGTCAAGAAATTGCTTTTAACCGCAAAGCATTTTACACCAAGCCACTGACAGAAGAAGAAAAGAGCGCCTTATACAACTTTGCTGAGGAATTTGCTAGGATTTGTGATCGCAATTTATCGAATACGTGCAACTATAAGGAAGGTGCTATAAGGTACATTCTATACGGGTTCATTGATAAGGATACGGGAGTACCTCATTATGGTTTAACAAGGCTGTCTTTTCTCATGATGAGATTGACTAAGTATGGAACAAAAGAAGATATCGAGACCATTCACAATCAATTTCTCAGATACAGAGTTTATGAGTTCCTGGGAGATCTAACGGGTATCCAAAGGTCAAACCTTATCAAGGATGAAATTCTTAACATTGACCTAGCTAAAAAACTCTCCAGCCAAGCGCTTGTCTTCCTTAGCTCATTCGGCAAATCAACCTTTAGCTCCGTTAAAACATATATCTGCTCTCGAATTTCTGAAGATTATTCCAAGATTAGCTTTATTGATATAATCTGCTTAGGACATTTAGCCGGCGATAACCTAGAAGACGAGTCAGTTAGATCAAAATTTGAGTTTCTCATTGAGAATTATAGGAATGTGATCTCTGGTAATCAGTACATATACAAAGAGTTTCTACGGCAGTTAGATAATGTGGTTTGGTACGAGCCATTCAATATGGAATGTCTTGCAAAGCATAAAAAAACCATAGCTACTATGGCTATGGAAATGTTAAAATACATGTATGGTCGGCTGGTTTTAAATAGAAGCCATGTACTTCAGTATTATGAAAATCCCGATCCTGCGAAAAGAGATAGAAGCCTGGCAAATGCATATCGAATAGGCTGCGAGCTTCTCCTTGCGTCATTGTATATGGGCTCTTCCGAAAATGAGAAAGATAATATTCTATTTTCGTCATCAGAAATGGTCGAAGCCGCATATCTGATTCGTAGGTTAGACAAGGCCATGCTTGATAACGGCATTAAGCGAGAATCAAGGATAAACTTCTCATTAGACAAACCCAAAGCTCTTCAGAATATGTCGTCACTTGGATATGTGCTGAATTGTTTTTTAACTGGCAGCAAGGAATCTGCTAACATAGAAATAAGGGAAGTGGAAAGTGAATTCTAACATGCTCATGCTGTTTGTACAGATAAAGATGTTATCATCAAAAGCTATAGAGTTGATATCAGTTTTTGGAGTTAAAGAATAATGGCACTAAAGAAAAGTGAGCTTTACAGCTCGATCTGGCAGGCATGCGACCAGCTCCGTGGAGGCATGGATGCCTCTCAATACAAGGACTACGTGCTGGTCCTCCTCTTCGTAAAATACGTATCGGATAAGTATGGCAAAGACCCCGATCCGGTGATAGTGATCCCCAAAGGTAGCGAGCCCGGCAGAGGTGGCAGCTTCGAGGATATGCTCTTCTGGAAGGGAAAGACCGAGATCGGAGACCAGATAAACAAGATCATTGGTCGCTTGGCGGAAGCAAATGGCCTCAAAGGCGTGATCGACGTAACCGACTTCAACAACACGGAAAAACTCGGTAGCGGCAAAGCCATGGTGGACCGCCTCTCCAAGCTGCTGGCAATCTTCGATAAACCGGAACTGGACTTCAGCAAGAATCGTGCCGAGGGTGATGATCTGCTGGGTGATGCCTATGAATACCTGATGAAGAACTTCGCTGTCCAATCCGGCAAAAGCAAAGGCCAGTTCTACACTCCGGCAGAAGTATCCCGGGTGATGAGCAAGGTGATCGGAGTCAGCAAAGCCAAAAGCGCCAGCCAGACAGTATACGACCCCACCTGCGGTTCCGGTTCTCTGCTCATCAAAGCCGCTTCGGAAGCGGAAGTGGAACTCAGCGTCTTTGGCCAGGAGATCGATAACTCCATGAGCGGTCTCGCTAAAATGAACATGATCCTGCACAATATCCCCACCGCGGTGATCCACAACGACAATACCCTGGCAGCACCATACTTCAAGAACACTGATGGCAGCCTTAGGGGCTTTGACTTCGCGGTCTCCAATCCCCCCTTTTCTGAAAAGAACTGGCGCAACGGTCTGACCCCCGAAAACGATGAGTTCAAGCGCTTTGATGGCTTCGGCATCCCACCTGCCAAGAATGGTGACTACGCCTTTCTGCTGCATCTGATCAAGAGCCTAAAAAGTACCGGCAAGGGAGCCATCATCCTGCCCCACGGTGTCCTTTTCCGGGGCAATGCCGAAAGCGAGATCCGCAAGAACATCATCAAACGCGGCTACATCAAAGGCATCATCGGCCTGCCGGCAAATCTCTTCTACGGTACCGGCATCCCCGCTTGCATCATCGTGATCGATAAAGAACAGGCTGCCAGCCGCAAAGCCATCTTCATCGTCGATGCCAGCAAGGGATACGTGAAAGACGGCAACAAAAACCGCCTCAGGGAACAGGATATCCACAAGATCGTGGACGTCTTCAGCCGGGAACTTGAGTTGGAAAAGTATTCCCGCATAGTGCCCTATGAGGAGATCGAGAATAACGAGTTTAACCTCAATATCCCCCGTTACATAGACAACAGCGAACCCGAAGAGCTGCAGGATATCGAAGCCCATCTGATGGGTGGCATCCCCAGCCGGGATGTGCATGCCCTGCAGGATTTCTGGAGCGTGATGCCCTCCCTCAAAGCCAAGCTCTTTTCCTGCTATGGCAGAGATGGCTATATGAAGCTGAATATAGAGCCCACAGAGCTGCGCAAAACCATCCTGGAGGATAATGAGTTCGTAGCCTTCAAACGCGGCGTAATGAGCCATTTTGAGGCCTGGAAAGCCAAAACTGCTGAGTTCCTCAAAAAGATCCAGCCGGGAGACAAGCCCAAGCTGATCATCGCTCAGATCTCGGAATCCCTGCTCAGCTGTTTCTCGGAGCTTCCTTTGATCGATACATACGACGTCTATCAACTGCTGATGCTCTACTGGGAAGAAAGCATGCAGGATGATGTTCACTCCCTGGTGGTGGATGGCTGGACAAGTGATCTGATCGCTCCCGAACTGATCGTGCAAAGATGGTTTCGACACACGCAGGATGAGATCAACAAGATGACGGATCAAAGAGATGAGATCAGCCAGAAGATTGAGGAGATCGCCGAAGAACAAAATCCGGAGGATGATCTGCTGGCAGAGGTAAAGAACGATAAAGGCAAGATCACCAAAGCTCTGGTGACTGTTCGAATCAAAGAAATCAAGCACGATCCCGACAGCTCAGAAGAAATGAAACTCCTCAATGAACTGACGGGGCTCTTTGAGCAGGAAGTAAAGCTGAAAGTCGTCCAGAAATACCTTGAAAAGACCCTTGAATTACAACTCAAGCAGAAGATAGCCAAGCTTAGCCAGGACGAGATCAAGTCCCTGCTGGTGGAGGATAAATGGCTGGCAAGGCTGCAATCCGAACTCATCGATAGCATCGATCTGATATCCCACCGCTTCAGTTCACACTTGCAGGAACTGGCAGAACGTTATGCCGAACCCCTGCCCCAGATCGAGCAGGAAGTAACAGAGCTCAGCAAGAAGGTGGAAGAACACCTCAACAAGATGGGATTCTCATGGAAGTGAAGCCCGGATACAAGCAGACTGAGATTGGGATAGTTCCGGAAACATGGGAAGTGGTCGAGTTAGGTAAGCTGTTCAGTTTCAAAAACGGTCTCAACAAAGCAAAACAATTCTTTGGGTATGGTACGCCCATAGTAAACTATATGGATGTTTACACAAAAAGAGGCCTGAGAAAGAAAGACATTGCTGGAAGAGTATCACTCAGTTCTCAAGAAATTGATAATTATAGGGTAATGATAGGAGATGTGCTTTTTACACGGACCTCAGAAACTTCAGAGGAAGTGGGAATCAGTTCAGTGGTTCTTGATGAATTGGAAGACACCGTATTCAGCGGTTTCGTTCTACGTGCAAGACCGATAACTACAAAGTTACAACCACTGTTCGCACAGTACTGCTTCTCTCCAACACATGTCAGGAAACAGGTCATTTCAAAAAGCACTTATACGACTCGTGCATTAACAAATGGAAAATCATTGTCATCCGTTGTTATTGCCATCCCCTCAACCAACAATGAACAAAGTAACATAGCTAATTCGATATCCGATATAGATATACTCATCACATCCCTCGAAAAGCTTATCAAGAAAAAGAAGCTCATCAAGCAAGGGGTGATGCAGGAACTCCTGACCGGGAAAAGACGCCTCCCGGGGTTCAGTGGAGAGTGGGAGACAAAAAGATTGGGGGATGTATCGGTTGTGATAATGGGACAATCTCCTGACTCAAAGTATTATAACACTGATTCTAAAGGAATACCTCTAATTCAAGGAAATGCGGATATTCAGAATGGTAAAAGCGTTTCCAGGATTTGGACTAAATCGATAACAAAAGAGTGCCAGAAAGGTGCAATATTGATTACAGTTAGAGCACCGGTTGGGAGTGTTGGGATATCTTCAAGTAGAGCTTGTCTGGGGAGAGGTGTTTGCGCTGTTCAGCCATACTCCGTAAATGAAAGATACTTGTATTGGCAACTCAAATTCTCGGAGGATAAATGGAATGAGTCTCAACAAGGAAGTACATTCACCTCAGTTAATTCAAACCAAATCAAAGATTTTTGTATCTTGTGCCCAACAAGCTTTGATGAGCAGGCTGCAATAGCCGATGTAATCGAGGATATTGAGATTGAGATAGATCTGCATATCAAGCAACTGAACAAGCAAATTCTACTCAAACAAGCCATGATGCAGGAACTACTCACCGGGAGGATTCGATTAGTATGAACGAACTCGGACAAATTGAGCGCAGAACCCAAAACCGTGTTATCAAGCTCTTCACAGAGAAGTTGGGCTACGAATACCTGGGCAACTGGCAGGACCGGGAGGACAATCAGCCCATTGAAGAGCAGTATCTGAAAGCCTGGTTGCTTATGCGGGGCTATTCTGAGATATTGATCAACCGTGCCATCTTTGAACTCAAGAAGCTGGCTTATGCCGATAACAAGAGCCTCTACGACATCAATAAAGAGGTCTATAGCCTGCTCCGTTACGGGATCAAGCTCAAGCCTGAGCACTCCGAAAACAGCGTCACTATCGATCTGATCGACTGGCAGCATCCGGAGGCCAACTACTTTGGCATTGCCGAAGAGGTGACGGTGAGCGGCATCCACAACAAGCGTCCCGATCTGGTGCTATATATCAATGGCATCGCTCTGGGATTGTTGGAGATCAAACGCAGCACCGTTTCGGTGGCGGAAGGGATCAGGCAGAACATCGACAGCCAGAAGCCGGAGTTCATCAAACGCTTCTTTTCCACTCTGCAACTGGTGATGGCTGGCAATGACAGTGAAGGCTTGCGCTATGGCACCATTGAGACCAAAGAAAAGTATTACCTGAAGTGGAAAGAGCGGGGCGAAACGGAGTCTTCGCTGGATAGCCATGTGGCGGCTTTATGCAATAGAGAGCGTCTGCTGGAGCTGATCCATGACTTTGTGATCTTCGATTGTGGCACCAAGAAGCTCTGCCGGCATAATCAGTTTAATGCAGTTACTGCTGCCCGGAGCTATATCCAAAGGCGTGAGGGTGGCATCATCTGGCACACCCAGGGCAGCGGCAAGAGCTTGATCATGGTCTGGCTAGCCAAGTGGATCAGGGAGAATGTCACCGGTTCCAGGGTGCTGATCATCACCGATCGGGATGAACTGGACAAGCAGATCGAGAAGGTCTTCAAGGGTGTGAATGAGGATATTTACCGTACCCAAAGCTATGATGATCTGATCGAAAAGCTAAATGCCAATGAGGAGTGGCTGCTCTGCTCATTGATACACAAGTTCCGTAACCGGGACGAGGGCGATTATCAAGGCTACCTTGATGAGCTATTCAAGAGTCTCCCAGAGGGCTTTGAAGCCAAAGGCGATATCTATGTCTTTGTGGATGAGTGCCATCGCACCCAGTCCGGGGATTTTCACAAGTCCATGCGCTCCATCCTGCCCAAGGCATTGTTCATCGGCTTTACCGGAACACCGCTCCTGAGGAAAGACAAGCGTACCACTCTGGAGATCTTTGGTAGATACATCGATACATACAAGTTTGATGAGGCGGTGCGGGACAAGACCATCGTTGACCTGCGCTATGAAGCCCGGGATATCGACCAGCGCTTGACATCCGAGGATAAGATCGACCAGTGGTTTGAGGCTAAGACCAAGGGCCTCAAGCCTCTTGCTAAAGCTGAACTGAAACGTAAATGGGGCACCATGCAGCGGGTCCTGAGCTCCAAGAGCCGGCTGGAGAAGATCGTGGCAGACATCCTGCTGGATATGGAAACCAAAGACCGCCTGGCTAGTGGCAGAGGTAACGCTCTGTTGGTCTCCGGTTCTATCTTCCAGGCCTGTAAATACTATCAGCTCTTTCTGGAGCATGGTTTCACCAAGTGCGCCATCGTTACCTCTTACGTCCCCAACATCAATGACATCAAGAAGCAGTATTCTGGAGATGATGACATTCCTGACGAGCTGCTGCAGTATCAGATCTATCAGCAGATGCTGGGTGGCAAGCCGGTTGAGGCATTCGAGGATGAGGCCAAAAAACGCTTTGTGGAAGAGCCAGGGCAGATGAAGCTCCTTATCGTGGTGGATAAATTGCTCACCGGCTTTGATGCACCAAGTGCCACCTATCTCTACATCGATAAACACATGCAGGATCATGGCCTCTTTCAGGCGATCTGCAGAGTTAACCGGGTGGATGATGAAGACAAGGAATATGGCTTTGTGATCGACTACAAAGACCTCTTCTTCAAGCTGGACAAGGCGGTGATGGATTATACCTCTGGTGCCTTTGACAACTATGATCCTGAGGATGTAAGCGGGCTGCTGACAGACAGGCTAACTAAGGCAAAAGAGCATCTTCTGGAGGTTCTGGAGAGCGTCAAAGCCCTCTGCGAGCCGGTGCAGCCACCCAAAGCCGAGAAAGACTATATCCGCTATTTCTGCGGCAATCCAGACAACGCGGACGACTTGGAAAAGAACGAAGCCAAGCGCCTTTTGCTTTACAAGACCACTGCATCACTGGTGAGAGCCTATTCTGAGATCGCTTCAGAAATGGCAGAAGCTGGCTTTTCTGACGAGGAAACCGCCGGGATAGTTAAAGACATCAGTTTCTTTGAGAATCTGCGCATGGTGATCAAGCTGGCGAGCGGAGACTATATCGATCTCAAGATGTATGAGCCTGCCATGCGGCATCTGATCGATGCTTATATCCAGGCTGAGGACAGCGTAAAGATCACCGTCTTTGACGATCTGGGCTTGATCGATCTTATCATTCAGAGGGGTCCGGCTGCTATCGATGAGCTTCCTGAGGCTATCAAGGACAATCAGGACGCCACTGCCGAGACCATCGAGAACAACGTCCGCAAGACCATTATTGACGGTATGCCCGGCAACCCCATCTACTTTGAGCTGATGTCCAAATTGCTGGCAGAGATCATCAAGCAGAGACGCAATCAAGCTATGAGCTATCGGGAATATCTACACAAGATCATCGATCTTGCCAGGCAGGTGCGCAAGCCGGAAAGTTCCCAAAGATATAGCCCCAGGCTCGACACTCCGGCAAAACGTGCTTTCTATGACAATCTGGGCAGTGATGAAGGGCTTGCCGTATCCTTGGATGAAATCATCAGGAGAACCAAGAAAGCCGATTGGCGGGGTGACCTGATCAAGGAGAGGGAAGTGAAACGGGCTATCCGCAGCCTGGTGAGCGATCCTGAGCAGGTGGAACAGGTTTTCGAACTGGCCAAAAACCAGCAGGAGTATTGATGCCCAAAGCTGTTGCTACCAAAGCATCGAAAGATATCACCAGCCAGATCACAGTAGGCGACTACAAGATCGATGTGGTACGCAAGAGCATCAAAAACCTTCATCTATCGGTCTATCCACCCAGCGGGAGAATCAGGATCGCCGTTCCCAAGCAGATGGATGATGAGAGTATCCGCTTGCACATCGTCTCCAAACTGGGCTGGATCAAAAAGCACATCGCCAGGTTTGAGCAGGTGGAGCGCCTTTCCCATCGAGAGTACATCACAGGGGAAAGCCACTATCTGGAGGGTAAACGCTACCTATTGAACGTGATCCCGGACTCCAGCATCAACCGGATCAAACTGAGAGGTGGCGCTTACATCGATCTCTACGAAAAGCCCGGAACCCCTATCTGGCATCGTCCTCTGATGCTGCAGGAGTGGTATCGGGCCAGGCTCAAAGCCAGAGTGGAACCTCTAATCAGCAAATGGCAGGATATCATCGGAGTACAAATCAACGAGTGGGCGATCAAACAGATGAAAACCAAATGGGGCACCTGCAACATCCTCGCCAAGCGCATCTGGATCAACCTGGAACTGGCAAAGAAGCCAGAGGACTGCCTGGAATACATCATCGTCCATGAACTGCTGCATCTCTTGGAAAAGCACCACAACGACAGTTTCAAAGCCCTGATGGATAAATACCTCCCCGACTGGAGAGTCAGGAAGGATATCTTGAATAGGTTCCCACTCAGCCATGAGGAATGGGAGTATTAGATGGAACACAGTGAATTCATTGATGGAGGTAGATATGGCCTTTGATTCAACTAACTGCTGGATTTGTGGTGAGCCCGCGACCAAAACCCCAGATGGTGGCCGTGACGTCACAAGAGTAAACTGTCATTATTGTGGAAACTACATAATCAGCAATACTCTTGATGCATGCGAGGATTGTTTGGATGACGGTCAAAGATGGAAGTTGCGATGTGCTACTCGAATCAGGCACAATCAGGGTGAATCTGTCTACCTTGATACCGGTAATTACTTGGAGTACATTGAGAACACCTTTTTCCCCAAGAATCCAATCGAATTAGTCGATGAGTTATTGAAATATCTTTACAATAAGAACTCCGATATTGGGGGAGTAATAACATACAACGCAACGACAGACTACCCATCCATTCCGGTTAAAAGCGCAAATCAGTTTCACAAAATCACACAATATGCTAGGGATTTAGGATTTATCGTTTTCCCCGCTAACCAACAGATGGAGATAACTCTGGATGGTTGGAGTAGGCTAGATGAGATTAAACGGACCGGAATAGACTCAGATAAAGCGTTTGTAGCGATGTGGTTTGATAAAAGCATGTCAGAAGTCTGGGAAAACGGCTTGAAGCTCTGCATAACAGAATGTGGATATGATCCTATCAGAATCGATCAAACAAACTACAATGAAGGGGTCTGTGATGAGATTATCGCACAAATCAGAAATGCGAGATTCATCATAGCAGATCTTACTGGGAACAACCAAGGTGTATATTATGAGGCGGGTTTCGCACATGGCCTTGGCAAGCCTGTGATATTTACATGCAAAAAAAGTTATTTTGAAGACCAAAAAGTTCATTTTGATGTTCGTCATTACAACTTCGTCCTATGGGAGAATGCAGAGGATTTAAAAACAAGACTATTGAATCGGATTAACGCAACCATAGTCAAGGGATCTGGTTGTTTGTAAGCAATCGCTACAAGGGTTCCTCTACGGTTGTCTTTCTAGTAACGGAAACAAAATATCTCTTGCAGAAGTCCTGTCAGAATTTGTAATTTTCGGTGATCTAAATTGCAGAATTCCTGTCACAAACCTCTCAAAAGGATCTTGTAAAGGATGTCCTACGATGTATAAGGATGCGACAGTTTGCAGTTATCGCTGCACTTTTTGCAGATTTCGTTGTCATGTTGCAGTAGTGCGGATATTTTATCGAGCATATCTTGCGATTTGGCAGATTTTCATTGACAAAATAAGCACTAAAGAAAAAAGTGACTGAACAGTGTGCGCCGTTAGCTCAATTGGATAGAGCATCTGACTAC
>Ga0334896_1000871_pt1 | contig 30318 bp, 27 predicted proteins | sample GraSluR3_MG_8_FD_207734 | JGI IMG/M metagenome (GOLD analysis project Ga0334896, IMG submission 207734) | Sludge microbial communities from methane-producing bioreactor in Wageningen University, Netherlands - Granular Sludge_27_06-R3 | ecosystem: Engineered > Bioreactor > Anaerobic >... | reverse complement strand
GCGTAGGCATTGTTGCCAAACTCGATAGTATTGGTTCTGGTTCCGGAGGCATTTGATAGATGGAGCTCATGCACCAATTCAGCTACCGCAGGTTTCGGTACATTGTGAATATACTCAAAAGACGAGTTGTCGACCATACTTATGCGGTAGACATAGTGCTCACCATGCGGAAGATCAGTGTCCCAATACTCATAGGAGCTGCTTCCCGAATTGAGGCTTGAGTTGGTTTCCCAGGAGTCAATCATTTCCCAATCACCATCGATGGCTTTGCGATATAGGTTAAATCCCACGAGCCCGCTGGCAGTGCCGACCGTCCAATAGATCCTGACGGAATTAGTCATACCATGCGCGGTGAAGCTTGTGATATTTGCCGGAGCTGGGATGGTGGTCACTTCATAAGACGGTTCTGAATAGTTCCCGTTTTTGTCACGAGCACGGATCTTGAAGTAGTAGTTGTAGTTGCTATTTAGGCCGGTGACATTCACGGAAGTGCAAGCCAAAGAAGCCAGGATGGAGGAATTGCTGCGATCAAAGATCTGATAATTGTCTTCGCCGATGGGTTCGGTAGCATAGAGGATCTCATAACTGTCAAAATCATATGAATCACTCATATCCCATCCCAATGAGACATAATACATAGAGCTGTTGATTACCGTGAGATTATCCGGTATTGTGGGATCCACCCCATCATCAAGAGGGAAGAGATCATCATATAGCTCATCAAGATCATGCACCCATCTGGCATAGTACTGTCTCAGGTTTGTATAAGTATTGTCATAATCCCATTTTCCGATATCTTCATTCCAACCATAAAACCACTTATAGTTATTCTCAGTTTCATCATACGCATTGGGCAGCTCATCCATCTCAATATGGAAGAAGGGACTGATTGTGTCATAGTCATTCCAACCGCTAAGTGTATAGAGCATTTGACGATTCAGCGAATAGCCGGGCAAAGTGATAGCGTCGCTGACCGGATATTCATGCTCACCATCTGAGAAGGTGAAATCAAAATTCGAATAGTATACAGAGTAATAGTCATTCAGATACACATCATCATGAATCCCGATGGTATTAGCCGGGATCATGAGATGGTCACCCTTGTTTATGAGATCATTCTTAGCGCTGCTGAAGTCTCTGATGGGAAGATTGGGGCTGAGCCGATTGTATCCTGCAGAGATCTGATTGTCAGTCATGCCGACATGACGATTCCAGTCGTAGGAATGGATCTGGAAAGAGAATTCCCTTCTGCCGTGTTCTGCGCGGATCTTATCGGCAAATTTCTGATAGGCAACGTTGAAGGGATGAGCTTCCACACGGGTTGGGTCAGAGAGTGACTTTGCATTTGTGTAGGAGCCGACATTTGTCCATCGCACTTCTCTTCCTGCTCCGGAGATCAGCAAGAATGGCGCTTCCCAGACTGTGAGAGTCTCATATCCCATGATTGGAGTGGGGAAGTCGTCATTGGGATGCGGCACTGTGATGATGATGGGTCTCTGAGCATCGGGATTGTAGATATACAAGCCCCAGCCATAGTCAAAAGCACCGATCTCATCATCGTAGGGATCATCTGGCGTGCCATTGTCGTCATAATAATCCCAATCCGGGATTTCACGAAGCATATAGTAAGTTCGATCGGTATCGATATCGTTAAATTCTACTACCTGATATGGGAATCCGGCTTGATCCACCGCATCTTGGGCTTCTTGGAGCATTCCCATAAGAAAGAGATCTACGATGTTTCCCCATTGATTTAGCTCAGTGGAATTTGGGATGCGATAGTTGCCAAAACCATTGGTTTGTCTATCGTAGGGAGCATAAAGATTGTAGTTCGGAACCGCGATACCTTCAGCGATGTGTGAGACCCAATTATCATAGTCACAGTTTTCTTCGCTTCCGATCATAAACATCTCCAAAGATGCAGTTTCGGTAAGATAAGCGGAAAGATGAAACAGGATAAAGATCATCCCGATCAAGAGTAGTGCTTTTTTCATGATTCTCCTCTATGGCTTCGTATTTATTTTATCAAAGATCTAATCATTCATCAACTGCGATCACTATTACTATTCCGTCAAGCATTATTTATTCCAGATTTTTGAGATTGACAGAATCCGGCTCTTTATCAAATGATGACAAATCAAAAAAGACTTGGAGTTTTGGTTTGATTAATAGATTATTAAAGGCATCTTTGATGCTATCATTATTGTTGATACTAGCAGCAGGCTTGCATGGCGAGATTCCCGCGGCTGCTCAGTTGATGGATACGGATATTCCGGCACAGGAAGAAATTCATGAGCAAGGATTTTCAGAGACTGTCGTGCATTGGCTTCAGAGTCGGGGCTTGGATCCGCGGATCATCGTGATGATCATTTCCATGCTCCCCATCATTGAGCTTAGAGGCGCGATCCCTTTTGCCATCTGGGTCTTTAGAATGCCATGGCAGGAGGCAGTGCTGCTATCCATCATCGGAAATATGATCCCCATCCCGTTTCTGCTGCTTTTTTTGGATTGGTTCTTCATGCTTATCAGCAAGGTTCCTCTAGGTGCAAGATTTACAAACTGGATCTTTGCTCGCACACGACGCAAGGGCAAGGCAATCCAGCGCTATGAAGCTATCGGATTGGTATCATTTGTGGGCATTCCTTTGCCCGGCACCGGGGGCTGGACAGGATCTTTGGCTTCCAGGATCTTTGGCATCAGTTTTTGGAGATCCATGCTGTTTATCTTCCTTGGAGTTTTGGTGGCAAGCGCAATAGTCACCCCGCTCTCTCTGATGGGACTATTGGTGGTGCACTAATGGATAGATTGACCTCGATCTTTTGGCTCGCGGGAGAAAGCAGCGGCGATCTTCATTGCGAACTGATCATGAAAGCTCTCTCAAAAGAAGGCAAACGCTATCATCATGTGGGCATTGGTGGGCCCAAGATGCAGGCACAGGGGCTTAAAACTCTCTTCCCTTTCGACCGCTTTTCTGTTATGGGATTTGTCGAAGTCATCCGTCATCTTGCTTTTTTCCTCAAGGTAGAGCGGCGAATAAAACAGTATTTTGAACATGAAAAGCCGGATCTGGTGATCTTGGCTGACTATCCGGGGCTGAATCTCAGAATTGCAGCAATGGCGGATGAGATGCGCATCCCTGTCTTATACTACATAGCCCCCCAGTTTTGGGCGTGGAAGCATGAGCGTGTCTTCAAGCTCAAAGCGAATGTCAGGCATACCGCATGCATTCTTCCTTTTGAGGAAGATCTGCTCTCGATCCACAATATCAATTGCAGCTATGTCGGACATCCCATTTCTGAGGAAATTCACCACAAACTGGACAGAGAGTCTTTTGCCAGATTCTATCATCTGAATCCAAACAAGAGATGGCTGGGCTTCTTTCCGGGAAGCAGAAACAGCGAAGTAAAAAAGATGCTTCCCGTCTTCTTGAAAGCAGCACGTAAATGGGCTGAAGAAGATTATGAGATCTTGATCTCAAAAACCCACAGTGTCAACCACCAGCTCTTTATGGATCTCGTATCGGACACGGGAATGAGGAATCTAAACATCATAGACGGTTATAACTATGATATGATGAAACACTGTGATGCATTGGTCTGCACATCAGGAACAGTGACTTTGGAGGCTGCATATGTGGGCACACCCAGCGTCATCTGCTACAAGGCCAATCCGCTATCATATCAGATCGGAAAACGCCTCATCAGAGTGTCCTATATCGGACTTCCCAATATCATATTGGACAATGATGTGCTGCCCGAATTGGTGCAAAACGATATGAATCCGGAGATGATTTTCAGACACGTCAATGAGCTCTTGCCGGATAGCCCCAGACATGATGTCGTGCTTTTGGAGCTACGCAAACTCAGAGCCATGCTAAGCGACAAAAAACCCAGCGAAGAGATGCCCAAGATCATCTCACACCTTTTGACCACCTATGGTTAAACTCACGAAACTGGTCTATGGTAGATTGGCGGCGTGCCTCTTGCGGCTGATTCGCTTTAGCTTGCGCTTTGATGTGAAAAACCAACCGCTCGATGAACCGGTGGTCTATGGATTTTGGCATAGAAATCTGATGTATTGCGCTCTACAGAGAGCCGGGGATAGGGTGGCTGTGATTGTGTCACCATCCAAAGATGGCGATCTCATCGCCATTCCGATCGCAAGACTTGGCTATGCCATTGCCCGAGGATCCAGCAGCAGACAGGGATCTCAAGCCCTGAAGACGCTTCTGAGATTTGGCAAAACTCACTCTCTGGCGATCACCCCTGACGGCCCCAAAGGACCTGTGGGCACCATTCATCCCGGAATCTTTCAGCTGGCTCTCTTGGGAAAGATTCCGATCGTAGCTGTCGCTTGTGACGCTGATCGGGAATGGGTGTTCAATTCTTGGGATAAATTTCGTTTTCCCAAGCCATTTGCCAAAATTCGGGTAGTTTATTCAGATCCCATATATGTGACAAAAAAGGAAGATATACCCTTGGCAGAGGAGGCGTTTAGGGACTTCTTAGCTGAAGCTGAAGCGTCATTTTAGTCATAGTCGTAAGTCATTGATTTCTCACCTCTTGCACACCTGAGCGGTGAGCAAGGGGTGAGGGAGGCATCTGGACTGCACTTAAACCGTTTAAAGCAAAGCTTTTATCCGGATCCTCCCAAATCAGATCTAATCAGGGAAGAAGCTACAGATATTTTGACAATCTATTGCAGCTTTCTTGGATACCCAAGATGCCGAGGATCGTGGGCAGATCCGGACCATGCGGCTGTCCCAAAAGCGCGAGTCTGAGCGGCATGTAATATGCTTTTCCTTTGATTCCCAGCTCTTTGATTCCAGTATTTGTTATCTCCTGAATCTTTTGTGCGTCTTCGGCGAAGATATCTGCTATCTGATCCTTGTACCAGGCAAGCACTTTTCGGGAATCTTCTGAGCGGATAAGCTCTAGATCATTTTCTGATAGTGGATCCGGACTAAAAAAGATCTTCGCATATTCTGCAAGATCAGGAAGTAGGGTGCTGCGCTCACGGGCAGCGGCGATGATCTTGTGATAGCGTTGTTCATCCGCAATATCCTGCGGGTCAAACCAGGCCGCTGCTCGCTCTGCGACTGTCTCAAGTGGAAGTGAGCGTAGATATTGTCCATTCATCCAATCAAGCTTGGTGAGATCAAAGACGGCGCCTGATTTGTTTACCCGATCTAAGCTAAACGCTTCGCAGAGTTCTTCCAAACTGTAGAGCTCTCTGTCATCAGCAGAATGCCAACCCAAAAGGGCGACGAAATTTAGCAGAGCTTCCTTGAGGTAGCCTTTGGTGAGGTAGCTTTCGACCGAGACATCGTTCATGCGTTTGCTGAGCTTTGAGCGATCAGTGTTTAGGATCAAAGGCAGATGCACCCAGATGGGCGGCTGCCAGCCAAAGCATTCATAGAGCCAGATGTGTTTGGGCGTGGAAGAAAGCCATTCTTCGCCGCGGATCACGTGGGAGATCTTCATATAGTGGTCATCCACAGTGGCGGCAAGGTGGTATGTGGGGAATCCATCGGACTTGATCAAGACTTGGTCGTCGGATTGAAAGCTATTCATCTCGACATGGCCGCGCACCTCGTCTTCAAAGGCGAAGATCCTTTCATTCGGCATTCTAAGGCGGATCACGTGCGGGTTGCCCTCGGCAAGCTTCTTTTGTACATCTTCTTTGGAAAGGCTCAAGCAGCGGCGATCGTATTTGACAAATTCCCCTTTGGCCTGTTGCTCTTCGCGCATCTCTTGGAGGGTCTCAGAGCTACAAAAACAGTGGTAGGCATGTCCTGAATCCAGCAGGATCTTGGCATGTTCGTGATATAGATCAAGTCTTTCGGATTGCGTATATGGAGCATAGTCTCCGTGTTTTAATGGGCTTTCGTCAAAGTCAATGCCCAGAGAGTGCAGGGTCTCAATCAGGCTTGCCGCTGCGCCTTCGACTTCTCGGCTTTGATCCGTGTCTTCAATGCGCAATATGCATTTCCCGCCTGTGTTGCGGGCATAGAGGTAATCATACAGAGCAGTTCTGAGGCCGCCGATGTGAAGGTATCCGGTGGGGCTGGGGGCAAATCTTACTCGTGTTTCAGTCATGTATTAAGCTCCAAAAAGATTTCTTTGTGTTTGGTTAAGTTATGATTTATGAGTCGATAATGAGGTTGATAGTGTTTGTGAAAAGTTTCCGAATGGCTGGGCAGAAGGCCATCTTCTACCAATCGATCTGCTTTGAGCCATGCTTCGGTTGAGGCGGGCAAGAGCTGCTGGAAGATCTCGCGATAGTCGAGCCACTGTCTGCGAAAGTCATCGCGGACATCACCGATAATGTCGCATGAATCCAAGATCCATTCTGCCATGCTTGTGATGCGCCTTTGCCGCATGGTGGGGTTTTTGTCTTGTTTGATCAAGCTCAGGCTCAATCTGCTATACAGCGGGCCTAGTTCTTGAAAATCCGGCTTGTATGAGCTCTCTATCTGCCAAAGCTCCAAATCTATCGATATGCAGAGTTGCTTAATATCCTTGACGATATGAAACGGACCATAGAGGGCTTGGTAGAGCAATTTGTACATATCCACAGGCTCAAGTTGGGGATGGAGCTTGAGCTCAAGGCTGGCAATCTGCGTCACGTGGTCGTGATTAAGCTTTTTCATTGATATACACCAGTTCCTGATTCTTGATTACTGCGACGATTTTGGGGTCAGTCACTTGATGGGCAGGGTCATAATTTAGGATGCTAAAATCTGCATCAAAGCCGATCTCTATCTTGCCTCGGTGATTTTCATCGTGAGAAAGCCATGCGGCATTTTGTGTGTAGATATCAATGGCTTGGGCAGGGCTGAGTCTTTCGAGGGGGTTGTGATGCTTGATTGCCGCGCTCAGAGACTGACGGATGTCCAGGCTTGTGATATACCAATCCGATGAGCCGGTAATCTTGATCCCACGGGAAAGAAAGCTGCCGAAGCGATTCATGATTTTGGATCTTTCCAGACCCAGAGCCCGGGAATAGAATCCGGAATCCCCTCCCCAGAGATGATCAAACATCGGCTGCATTACCGGCACGGCACCGGAGGCTTTGATCTGATTGATCAAGGCGTCGTCAGTAAGTTCACAGTGGATAAGCTGATGCCTAAGATCTTTGAAATCTGAATTGGCAAGAGACATGTAAACTTTGTTGATCTGGTCTATCGCCCGATCTCCTATGCAATGAACTGCTACCTGCAGGTTGTTTTGGTGAGCTCTTGTGATGAAATCTTGCCAGAACGCATCTGTCTGATATAGCGTTCCACGGATGGGCTTGCCTTTGTAGGGCTCATACATAGCTGCTGTGTAACTTCCGATCGAACCATCGGCAAGGATGCAGCCACCGATGCGTTTTGCCCCAACTGCAAGCGCTTGATCAAGGCTAAAGGACTGGGGATAGAGAATGAAATCGACATCAAAGTCATCAAGTCTTTCTTCTAGTGATGAATAGTGTCCGATGGACATGTTTGCATCGCCAACCATGGTGTGGATGGTGGAAAATCCACCTTTTAGGGCGATGTCAGATGCTGCATGATATGATCTTAGTATGAGCTCATTATCCAGATTGTTGTGAAACCAATGCACGGCGGTGTCGTTTTCGAGAGCTCGAAGGATTTCATCATCCGAATGGAACCTTGGAATGGCTTGGTGGATATTGTAGTAGGCATAGCTGTTTAGAACGCACGAATGACCATCCACTCTGCGTAGAACCAGATTCTTGTCTTTGACGATTTGGTTGAGCTCTGCTCGTCTGGGGAAGCGCGCTTCTTTGATCTTGGTTTCATCAAAATTCCAAGCGAAGATAAACTTACCTTTGTCGTTAGCCCCGCTTTCAATGAGATCAAAGACATCCTGAAGGCTTTGCGCAGCGCTCAGATCGATCATCAGTGAATATAGGCCACCTTCAAAGCTGTGAGTGTGAGTGTCAATAAAGCCCGGGAAGACGTAGTTTCCTTTGAGATTGAAGTGCTCTGCATTGGGCGGTAAGTCCGAGGTGGATGCATAGATCTCAATGATCTTGCCATTTTCACATAGTATAGCTTTGATCGGATTGTCAAAGCTGCCATTATTCCAAAACTTTGCATTCGTAAAGAGTCTCATATCTGCCCGACCTTAAGAAAATCTCTGATGCTTTTGTAGAATAGATGCACGGGAAATCCCATAACATTGAAGTAGCAACCATTAATCCGCGTTACAAACTGGCTACCGAAGCCCTGGATGCCATATGCCCCGGCTTTGTCCATGGGCTCATTGGTCTGAACATAGTCCCGTATCTCATCTTCGGAGATATTCGCGAAACGTACTTCGGTCAGCTCATGAGCCGTGACCCATCTATCTTTTTGAGCGATGCAGATTCCGGTGATGACAGTGTGACTACGACCGCTAAGCAGCCTTAGGTGGTTCGCAGCTTCGTCCCTATCGGCAGGTTTGCCCATTAATCTGCCCTCAATGATCACGATCGTATCTGCGCTTACTACGATTTCTGAATTACTACAGGATGCCAAAATCGCCAATGCTTTGTTTTTAGCATGACGTTCGGCCTGCAGCGCAGGGTCCTCATCGGTGATCGGTTCTGCTATGTCGCTGATTTTCACATTGTAATTGATGCGCAGCATATCGAAGATCTCACGTCTTCGCGGAGATTGAGATGCCAAGATCAATTTGTAGTTCCTTAGTATATTATGTAACATAGATTTAATCCTTTGAGACATGCTTAAGAGCAATGAGTTTTAGTCAATATAATTCTCAAAGCTAAAAAATAGCTTGCCTTAAAGAATGGCTTTTGAAATCCTTGCACTAAAGAAACAAAAAATACATCCAGGAGGATCCAAATGGAACGCGTACACAATTTTAACGCGGGACCAGCCGTGCTTCCCGAAGAGGTTGTTCGTGAGGCTCAAGCTGACTTTTTCAATTACAAAGGGATGGGACTTTCCGTCATGGAAATGAGCCATCGCAGCAAGGAGTATCAAGCCATCATCGATGAAACACACGCTGCTGTTAAACGCATCTACGGTCTCGGAGATGAGCATGAAGTGCTTTTCCTGCAAGGCGGAGCAAGCATGCAGTTTCTCATGGTGCCAATGAACTTTGCTCATGATGGTAAGATCGCAAACATCATCAATACCGGCGTGTGGTCAAAGAAAGCCATTGCTGAGATAAAAAAGATCGGCAAACCGGTTCACATTGCAGCTACAAGTGAGGACAGGAATTTCGGGTATATCCCAAAATCCTACGAACTTTCAGAGAATCCTGCATATCTGCATATCACAAATAACAACACTATCTATGGAACTGAGTTCCATCACGATCCTGAAGTAGTGTCCGGTGTTCCTTTGATCGCAGATATGAGCTCAAACTTCATGAGCAAACCGATTGAGATTGATAAGTACTCAATGATCTATGCCGGTGCTCAGAAGAACGTAGGCCCGTCTGGCTGCGTAGTCGTGATCATCAAAAAAGACTTCCTGGCAACTGCTAAAGAAGGTCTTCCTTCAATGTTGGATTACAATGTACACGCCAAAGCCGGCTCTATGTACAACACGCCCCCTACATTCACCATCTACATGATCGGTCTGGTCTTAAAATGGATCGAAGACATGGGTGGACTTGAGAAAGTGGCGACAAACAACCAAGTCAAAGCCAAATACATCTACGACGTTATCGACAACTCCGGCGGTTACTATAAAGGAACCGTGGATAAAGAGGATCGTTCGCTGATGAATATCACTTTCCGCTTGCCTAGCGAAGATCTGGAAGCTCTCTTTATCAGTGAAGCAAAGAAAGCCGGCATGATCGGTCTTAAAGGCCATCGCTCAGTGGGTGGATGCAGAGCCAGCACATACAATTCACTTCCTCTGCCTGCAGCACATGCTTTGGCAGAATTCATGAATGACTTCATGAAGAAAAACGGATAGATAACATAATGGATGCCTGCCCTTCATTGTTATGAGGGGCAGGTGTCTGTAACTACTATAAAGAGGCATCATGACGCTTTTATCCCTACTTCTCCACGGTGGCATTCTGATGTATGTATTGCTGCTGATATCCATAGCCATGCTTGGAATCGTAATCGAAAAATACCGCCAGCTTATGTGCGTAAAGCGCGACAATCAGAAGCTTGCTGATTTGCTAAAGGATCAAACAAAGCTGGAAGGATTGCGCAGCGTTCTGAGTGATGAACCCAGAATAAGCTCCTTGGGCATCATGCTGCAGAAGCTCTTCTTTGCCGAAACGAACGATGAGGACCTGATCCATCAAAGCATGGAATCCGCTGCGAATCTTGAGCTGCATCGTCTTGAAAAGGGCATGGGATGGCTTAGCACATTTGCCGCCATCGCTCCGCTGATAGGTTTTTTGGGAACCGTTATTGGCATGGTGCGGGTCTTTATGAATATCCAAGCGCATAGCAGTGCGGGAGTCGATATATCTCTCTTGGCAGGCGGCATTTGGGAAGCGCTGCTGACTACCATCGGCGGACTCATCGTGGGCATCGTTGCCATCATCTTTTACAATGATCTTGTTCAAAAGCTTGAGAACATCGTCAAAGACATGCAAGAAAGCGCCATTGAATATACAATCCGGATGAAGAATCTGCTATGAAACTCAGACTATCAAAACAAAAGATAAGCACTACGATGCTGATTTCGATGACGGATGTAATCTTCCTGCTCATCATCTTCTTGTTGATTGTCTCAAACTTTAGCAGCCAGACCGGGCTCCCCATCCGTTTGCCCGGCTCTCAATCCGCCTCAAGGCATTCACTGCAGCATATCCATATCACTTTTTTTAGCGATGACACGATCTTCTACAATGAGGAGCCCGTGAATCTCGAGATGCTGGCAGATATGCTTAGGGCAGATTTTGAAGATCCCGAACAAGTGGTTAGGCTTTCTGCTGAGGAGAATCTTCCCCTACAGAAAGTGATCCGGATCATGGACACAATCCGAGCGGCAGGATACGAGAAGATATTTGTAGCCACAGAGATTGATCCAAGCGCGGAGGCAGGGGAGAGGTGAAACACTTTCTCGCACCCGTCCTTCAGAGATATCCCTATCTGATCTCAGTCGGGATTCACGTGGTCATTTTGCTCTTGTTTATGCTTATCTCGCTAAACACTGAGGCCAACCAACAATGGCACGAGTTTGATTGGATATTGGAGCAGCGGGAGGAGCCTCCCATTACCGAGCCCATGCAAAGCAGTCTCCCCAGAGCGAACGAGGAAAGCTCCGCCAGTATGGAGATTCCGGAAGACACAGGCGTCAGTGAAGAAACCGAACTCGTTCAGAATCCGGTTGTATCGCCTATCGAAAGCCCGCTATTGGAAGTGCCCAATCAGGATACCGGAGCTGCCGTCACAAGTATCGAACGGAATCCCTCCCTGACCGAAGCATTGAGCTCTGCCGGTGTGGATGCTGCTAATCCTCTGGGAACCGGAGGATATTCCTCAACTTTGATTGAAGGTGGGTCTGACGCCTACTTCTTACACGAGACACGACCAAACATCAAGCCACTGATGGATGACACTGTGATAGTAGAGTTTCGCTTGTTATCCAGCGGCAGGGTGGACATGAGCAGCCTGTCGGTGGTCAGCTATCGAAGAGCCGAACATTGGGAAGCTCTCCGTGTCGCAATGAGGGATTGGCGCTTTGGTTTTACCGGGCCATACAATTCTGAAAAACGCTATCGAATTCGATGCAATTTCACTCTCAGATAAGTGATTTAAAGATGAGTGTAAAAGGAAGCTTTCATCAAGCCAAGATCATGGGAATTCTCAATGTGACCGAAGATTCCTTTTCCGATGGCGGTCAATTTATTGATCCGAGCGCAGCAGTCTCACAAGCACGAAGCCTTATCCGAGAAGGGGCGGATATCTTAGATATCGGTGCCGAATCCACGCGCCCAGGCTCCACAGGCGTATCACCACAGCTTCAGTGGGAGAGGATAAAGCCCGTGCTTTCCAACCTTGCTCATGATAATCCCGGATATCCCATCTCGATCGATACGCAGTCAGCAGAGGTCGCTGCCGAGGCCATAGCGCTTGGAGCAGCTATCATCAATGATATCTCTGCGCTCAGGCATGATCCTCAGATGGCATCAGTACTTGCCGAACATCCCAAAGTCAAGTTGGTCTTGATGCACATGCAGGGCACTCCTCAGTCTATGCAGAAGCATCCCCACTATGAAGATCTTTTTGGCGAGATACTTGATTTCTTCAGAGACAGAATCGACTATGCTGCCTGTCAGGGCATTGATCCATCGAGGATCATCCTTGATCCCGGAATTGGATTTGGCAAAAACACAGAGCACAATCTCAAGCTCTTGGCGGGACTGGATAGATTTAGGAGTCTGGGATCTCCGCTTTTGCTTGGTGCTTCGCGAAAGCGCTTTATAGATTTCATTTCCCCATCACCGGAGCATCAACGAGTAGGTGGCAGTTTGGCAAGCACTTTTGTGGCGTGTCAGAGTGGGGTAGATATCATCAGGGTTCATGACGTGCATGAGCATCGTCAGTTCATGGAGGTCCTGACAGCAATCTACGGGATGGAGAAATAGAATGGAATTTTTGATACCAAAGTTTAAAGACATCGTAGATATCCTAATCATTGCTTTTCTAATCTATCAGACCCTTTTGATCATTCGCAAGTCTGGCGGTTATCAAGTCTTGTGGGGGCTGCTTTTTCTTCTAGCGCTATATCTCATCGCCAGCATATTTGAGCTGCAAGTTCTCTCTTCCGTGCTCAGCGGGATTCGCACCTATTGGATCATGGCGATAGTCATCCTGTTTCAGCCGGAATTGCGCACTATTCTCAGCCGCCTCAATCTAGCCAAGGAGCTCCAATCCGCCTTTTCCAAGACAAGAAAGAGCTCCATCTATACACCCCTTATTGATGCTATTTCGTCGATGAATTTCCGCAAGACAGGCGCCCTGATTGTGCTTGAGAATAGAACCAAGCTCAATGAGTATATCCAAAAGAGTGAACAGATAGATGCGGCGATCTCCATGCGGCTCATATTGGCAATCTTCAATCCCAAAAGTGTCTTACACGATGGCGCGATCATCATTCGAGGGGATCGGATCATGGCAGCAAAGGCTGTCTTGCCCCTTTCTCAAAATTCAGAGTATTCTCGGAAGTTTGGCACTCGGCATCTTGCCGGGATCGGGATCACAGAGATCTCAGATGCAGTCGCCATCATTGTATCAGAACAGACCGGGAAGAACTCAGTAGCCCGCGGAGGCGAGATCATCACAAACGTAGCCTTTGAAGAGCTCATGCAGATCATCACTGATGCCAGAAAATAGAGCTTTTCTTGTAGCCATCACCGGCAATATAGGTTCCGGAAAGAGCAGTTTTTGCGCTTACTTGGAGGATCTCGGTCAGAAGGTGATCTATGCAGATCTTGTGGCTAAAGATATCCTCATGCAGAGTGCCACAATCTGGCGAGAAAGATGGGCAGAGGGAGCATTCACCAATGGCGAGATCGACACAAAGAAGATATCAGACATCGTCTTCAATGATCCTGATGAGCTGGACTTTCTCAACTCCGTAATCCATCCAAAAGTCGTCCGGAGCTTCCTCCAAAGCGCCAAAGAAGAGGTGGCGGATCTATTGTTTTTTGAGATACCTCTACTCTTTGAGGCGGGACTTCATGATATGTTTGACTATCTGGTATTGGTCATGTCCCCAAGAGAAGATGTCCTCAAAAGGTTAGAGGCAAGAAATCCTGATCAGTATGAGAACCAAAAACTAAGGCTTGATCAGCAGATTCCCGATGTTCAAAAAGCGGAGAAGGTGGATCTCGTAATCTGTAATGACTCTGATCTTGACGCTCTCAAGGAGAAGGCTCGTGAGCTTTTGTCCAGGCTGAGCCGGCACGATCTCGATCCTGCTAAAGAGCCGGATAACCACTGATCAAGACATTGTCTTGCAGTCTTTTTACTTTGATCCTATCAAGCGCCACCGCTCGATCGATATTTTTCCTGTCAAAATGCCTTAAAACTCCTTTGTCTCCACCAAGGATCTGATTTCCATAAAAGATCAGACACTTGTCGACCAAGCCCTGTTTCCAGAAAGATTCGCTTAAGCGATTCCCCGTTTCCAACAGCACAGAATAGAGCTTCATCTCATGCAGCTCCCTCATCACCGCCACAAGATCCATTTCATCTTTGTGTGCGGGTACTTCGCGCAGCATCACTCCGGCAGATTGGAGCTTGGCGAGTTTGGCGGGATTGTCTTCATGATACATAATCATGGTCGGATACGAGTCCGCACTCTTGACCAATCTGCAATCAAGCGATATCTCCAATAGGGGATCAAGGACGAGGCGAAGGGGTTGCTTGACCTTGGCAGCAATGCGGGAATTGAGCATAGCGTCGTCTTCACAGACGCTTTTGACTCCGGCAAGCACTACTTCCACCTGGGAGCGTAGCTTGTGCACATGCCGTCGTGATGCCGGATTGGAGATCCATCGCGAAGTTCCGTCGCTTGCCGCATACTTGCCATCTAGGGATAGAGCAGTCTTCCAGATCACAAACGGACGATTCTTTTGCATGAAGCATAGATAATATTCCAACTGTTCTTTGATCTCATCTCGGAAGAAGCCGGAGCTGACCTCGATGCCCGCATCTTGAAGAGCTTTGATTCCCTTGCCGGCAACCTTGGGATTGGGATCCTGAATTCCGATCACCACTCTTTTGATTCCGGCTTTGATGATAGCGTCTGTGCATGGTGGTGTTTTGCCGAAGTGACAGCAGGGCTCAAGGGTCACATACATCGTTGCGCCTCTGGCATTTTCGCCTGCAGCTTTGAGTGCAACCAGTTCCGCATGATCGCTCCCATAGGGCTGAGTGCTGCCTTCTGCGATAGTCTTGCCATCTTTGACGATGATGGTGCCCACAAAGGGGTTTGGTGAGCAAAGACCCCGTGATCGTTCCGCCACTCGGATTGCCAGCTTCAGATAGTATCTATCCATAGATTTCCAGGTTCTTCTTCGCCATTTCGTAGTTTGGGTCCCGATCTAGGATCTCTTTCCAGATCTTAGTCGCTTCCGCTTTTTCTCCCTGTGCCAAATGGGCGATTGCAAGGTTGTTTGCGGCATTTAGATCTTCGGGTGCAATCTTCACACAAGCTGCAAACCACAGCTTAGCCTGATCATAGTTCTTATCATTCAGATATAGCAGACCCAAATGCATATAGGGCGGGGCAAAAAGATTGTCAAGAGCAATTGAATTCAATAGATCTTCTTTTGATTTTTCGGGTTGTTTGACCAGTAGCCAATACAAAGCTCGATAATAATATAGATCCGCACTATCCGGATAGCTGCGCAGAGACTCAGTGATCTCCTCATAGGCCTTCTGATCTTCAGCATTGGCCAGATATGTGGCTATCCTTTGATGCAGTTCATTCTGCTTGAAATACAGGGATGGATTGCCATTTAGGCTTTGCCGAATAGACCACGAGCCATCTTCATTGCGAAGCACAAAGCAGTATTCATCTCGTTGGTTCAATTCCACGAAGACTATGCTTTGGGCTCTATCTTCCGTCATCCCACTGTGGATGAAGTTGTATCTATTCAGTTTCTTGTAGTACGGGATCTTTCGCATAATGCGCTCATATCTATCTTCAAGATCTGCCATGGGAGAGTCGTTCATAGTAAGTGCGCGCAAGCTCGCAAAATCAGCGCTGATGATGCCATCCAGATACCTAGCTACCACGTCTTCAGCGGTCTCATTTGGGACATCCGATACATGGGGAAGATCAAGCTTCTGCATCAAATAGTCGATGGGGAAGTTCCCCGGATATTGATACTCACTAAGGATTGCCAAGAGCTTATCAGAATCCGATCGACCTAGCTCTGCAGGGCTTTTCCCATCAAAAGCGCTACTATCTTTCTTGATCCAGACATTTATGTAGGATCTCATCGCGTCGACCGCTTCGTGGTTGTTGTCAGCTTTAAAAGCAGGGAAGGGGCTATCCTCTTGGGATTTAGGTGCATAAGGGCAGCTCGAAGGACATTTCATATCGATGCGGATCTCATTGCAGCATTTCCAGCCCAGGCCTTTGTTGATCCTTGGGCAGAGGCGAAGAGCGCGCTCGCTAAGGCACTTTTTACAGCGATCTTTACGGCTTAGGAAGAGCATGGTGCCTCCGGCATGGGAGCAGGAACTCGTTTGAATGTGCTTTTGGCGATCATGGTATAGACCTTCTTGACAAGCTTGTCATCAAAAGACTCTAGATCCGCCATGCTATCAATCGCCCAGAGTATCTCATCAAGCATAGCATAGCTGATCCCCATCTCGGACTCGTCAGTTTGCTTTTCCCAGAGATCCGCGGTGGGAGCTTTGTTGATAATTCTATCCGGTAGCCTCAGAAGCTGAGACATGGCTTTGACCTCGGTCTTATAAAGCCTACCCAAGGGCTCGACGGCGGCGGCAGAATCGCCATGCTGAGTAAAATAGCCTGTCATAAGCTCACTCAGATTGCTGGTTCCCAAGACCAAGGCATGATACTTTGCAGAAAGGTCATAGAGGACACACATGCGGATGCGCGCCATCCAATTTCCTCTTCTGAGCACGCTTGCGTCATTGTGGAAAGTATCAAACCAAGCATCAACCATCGGGCTGATATCCACGGTGTGATGCCGGATCCCAAGCTGCTCACAAAGCAGTCTGCCATCAGACAGACTCTCCGGATGACTGCTTTTGTAGGGCATCATGACCCCGATTACGTTTTCTTTCCCAATCGCCTTGACTGCCAGAGCTGCTGCCAAAGCGCTATCGATTCCTCCGGATATACCAATAATATATTTCTTCAGCATGCTGGACATCAGATAATCTGCCAGAAACGTGCTAATCTTCTCAATCTCAAGTGGATAATCAATTTTGCGCATGATCTTTTGGCTCCCTGTTTATTATGTATCCAAGAACTGCTTTAGGCTCTGTGAGTCAAGCAAAATCACGAAATCAATCAGCCCCGCAGATAAGGATGGATATATCTCAGGCTTTTGCTCATCAAGATGATTATCTTGCAAAGCATCGTGTAAGAATCGGAACTATAGTTTCTTACGAAAGAAAATTCCAGGGCAAGATCGCCGCCATGTTGCAATGCAAAAGCTATTTCATGAGATTAATGCTGAAAAAGCATAACAAAGCCCGGATTTCCTTGACATAAAAATGCGAGATTATAATTTGGAAAAAACAAAAAAATAGACATGGAGGAATCCAAATGACCTTTAATGAATTCATGGCCAAGGTCGAAGCGAAGAATCCGGGCGAACCCGAATTTCTTCAAGCAGTCAAAGAAGTAGTAGAGACTATCTGGGATGCTTATGAAGCAAATCCCCGTTTCGTGAAAAACAACGTTCTTGAACGCATCGTCGAGCCTGAGCGCGTGATCATTTTCCGCGTTCCGTGGATGGATGACAAAGGTGAAGTGCACGTAAACCGTGGTATTCGCGTTCAATTCAACAGCGCCATCGGTCCTTACAAAGGTGGAATCCGTTTTCACCCCAGCGTAAACCTCTCCATCCTGAAGTTCTTAGGCTTTGAACAGATCTTTAAAAACAGCCTCACAACCCTGCCCATGGGTGGTGGTAAAGGTGGAAGTGACTTTGATGCACGTGGACGCTCAGATGCTGAAATCATGCGTTTTTGCCAATCCTTCATGGCAGAGCTATATCGCCACATTGGCCCCAATCTCGACGTTCCTGCCGGTGATATCGGCGTAGGCGCTCGTGAGATCGGCTATATGTTTGGTATGTACAAGAAGCTCAGCAACGAATTCACCGGCGTTCTCACCGGAAAAGGTAGAACCTGGGGTGGCAGCTTGATTCGTCCGGAAGCCACCGGATTTGGAGTCGTGTATTTCGTAGAAGAAATGCTGAAGACTCAAGACACCACCTTTGAAGGAAAGAAAGTAGCTCTCTCCGGTTTCGGAAACGTCGCTTGGGGCGCTGCACAAAAGATCACCGAGCTTGGCGGCAAAGTGGTTACTCTTTCCGGTCCTGACGGCTATGTGTATGATGAAGAAGGCCTCAACGAAGAAAAGATCAACTTTATGTTGGAACTTCGTGCTTCAAACAACGACCGCATCAGCGACTACGCTGACAGATTCCCCAATGCAAAGTTCTTTGCCGGCAAACGCCCATGGGAAGTGAAGGTCGATGTAGCTATTCCTTGTGCTACTCAAAACGAACTGCATGCTGAAGATGCCAAAAACTTGGTTGAAAACGGCGTTAAGTGCGTTTGCGAAGCCGCAAACATGCCTTGCACACCTGAAGCTATCGAGATTTTCATGAAAAACAAGATTCTCTTTGCTCCGGGAAAAGCTGCAAACGCAGGTGGCGTAGCAACCTCAGGTCTGGAGATGACTCAAAACTCCATGCGTCTGAACTGGAATCGTGAAGAAGTGGACGAGAAGCTTCATACTATTATGCGCAATATCCACGAAGCTTGCCGTGAAAATGGTATGCAGGATGATGGATTTGTGAACTATGTAAAAGGTGCAAACATCGCCGGTTTCCTGAAAGTGGCAACAGCCATGTGTGATCAGGGCTTGGTATAAATCAGTACATTGACACAATAAAGGCGGGAGTCATCCCGCCTTTTTCTTACATTTTCACAAAATCAAGCAAGCTAAGTGCCTCGAATATAAGGCGCGCTCATGCCTCCCTCACCGCTTGCTCACCGGTCGGAACAGCAAGGGGTGAGAAGATAAGGACTTAGCCTATGTCGCAAGATAAGTGTAAACCAACAGCGGATTACGCCTCAAGCCATGATTTGGAGGCTATCGCGGGATGTATTGAACGCTGATCCCGCTCGGGTATTTGGAGCCATAGTTAAACTTTCCCTTGAACTTGATGTTTCTCTGTTTCGGTTGGCGAAATTCCTTCGCGGGAAGAAGATAATATCCGGAAAGAGTCACGATCGCTTCCTTGCGGTTATGCGGACCCGGCAGTTCTGTAATCTTGTGGATCTTTATATCCTCAAGTTTCCACTCTAGAGCATCTTGGGGCACTCCGAAACTTCTCTTTTTCATTTGAGTCGAGGCAAAGTCCAAGATCGCCTGACGCGTCGTGGGATCTCCAAGCATCTCTTTTGGAGAAAGCATTGCCGGGATTACCGTTGTATAAAGTAAGATTGCCACAAGGGCAACACAGCAACCGTAGATTAGTTTCTTAAGCAAAAAATCTGCTCCTTTATAGTTTGATTTTCTGGACGATTCCCTCGCCGCAGTTTCTACAGATCTCGATAGATTTCCTATCTCTGAGGATAGTGTTTCTGATCTTCATGAGTTTTTCTGATTGCCATAGCTCAGCGAAAGGATGATTATTTACTTTGCCAATCCTAAAGAAAAGATCCTTATCATAGCAGCAGATGCTGAGCTCGCCATCCCAATTTATCACGGGTTGAGTCCAGAGTCTTCGACAGCGATTTAGAACTTGGGTTCGAAGTTCAAAGCTATCTTCAAAGATACTGTATCTGCTGAGCTTGTGATCTCTAGGCAGAAACTCAAGATCTTCGGGCTTGTAGATCTGTACGGTCTTAAACTCCAGCTTGTCCACCCCGATCTCTTTGGACATCTCTCTGACTTTAGCGAGCTCGTGTTCATTGTGTCGCATGATAATAAATTGCCAAACTATGTATGGGGTTTTACTGCGAAGTTTTTTCCGAGTCTCAATAAGCTTTCTTAGGTTATCCAAAACCAGCGAGTAGTTTCCATTGATACGGTAGCTATTGTAGGTCTCCTCAGATATGCCATCCATGGAGATGATGATCTTGTCCAAGCCGCTACTTACAATGGCATCAGCATCTAGAGGAAGGCTGGCATTGGTGGAGGTCATGGTAAAAAGATTGCGATCTGCTGCATATCTGACCATCCGCTGAAAGTCCGGATTCAGATATGGTTCCCCCTGATTCCAGAGAATCAACATGCCCACCTGATGGTAGATCTGATCTACGAGGCTTTTGAAAGTGGACAAAGTCATCATCCCTCGAGGCCGATTTAGGCTGCCATTGCCACTTGGACACAGCGGGCATTTGAGATTGCAGATATTGGTCGGCTCGATCATCATTGCGGGTGGGAGATGTCTAAGATATGCCTTTTTTCTGAGGAGCGACAAACGATAATCCAGGTAGCTGCCCAAGGCATTTTTGAGTCGCTTATGTTGCGTATAGCTCCTAAAAAGCTTCAAAGATTGGCGCATTGATCAGACTTCTGCCTTGTATAAGAAGCCAATTCCCAAGATGGTGAAGGCAAGATTTGGTGCCCAAGCTGCCCAGATGGGAGGGATCACGGAGTTGTAGCCCAAGCTTTGGCTTACTTGCACCACGATGAGATAGGCAAAGCAGACCACCAAGCCCAGCATAAAGACCCATCCTCGACCCTTGCTGCGGACGTTGGAAGTGGCAATTGGGATGAAAAAGAAGATCACGATCAAGTTTGTAAGAGGAAATGAGATCTTCATATGAAGATCTACGACTTCTCTGGATGAATCCTCACCCAATCGCTCCAAACGTCCGATGTACTCCCATAGTTCCATGAAGTTTAGCGCCAGGGTCTTTTTTGTGATTCGGATAAAATCTCTCGGCTCTACATCCAGTATGGGCAGAGTGGTGCTTTCATAATATTGCGAATAGATTTGTCTGCCATCGCGGAATCTTCTCACATCACATTCTTTGAGCTCCCAAGCGCTTCCATTCCAGACAGCGCTGGAAGCCGTGACTTTCTCGATGATCTCTGAAGTCTCAAAATCAATCTTAGTCATGTCGATGACTCTTAGCGTGTTTTTGTAGCCATCGAAAAAGCCAAAGAAGTAAAAATCATTGTCTTGACCCCGATAGTGAATGCGGGCTTTGAGCATCTGATCGTCGGGCTGCTCTCCCTTGATCTTGACGTTGTAGAGCTCACTTCTCTCGGATTCTGCAAAAGGAAGAAGATATTCTCCCATGATTGCCACCGCTATCGAGATGATGAAGCCCAATAGAAAAAGTGGCATCATCGCACGCTTGATGCTCACTCCGGCGGCGCGAATGGCGACGGATTCATTGTGCTTTGCTAGAGCATTCATCATAAAAAGCCCGGTCAGCAGCACCGTAACTGGAGATGTGAGCACGATCAGATAGGGGAGCCTAAGCACGAAATATAGAAAAGCCAAATCAAAAGAAGCCCCGGCTCTGAGCAGCTTGGGAAGATTGTCCACGATGTCAATCACAAGAAAGACAGCCGCAAAGCTGAAGAATATGATGAGGTAAGTTCTTAGAAACTCACGTAGGATATATCGATCTAAAAGACGCATCAGTGCACCACCTCGTCAGGGGGAGCTTCTTTGCCCAGTTTTAAGTTCTTGATTCGCCAGCTTAAGACCTGCATGTCGATGATGTGTTTTTCTTTGATGGATCCCCAGATCAAGAAGCATGCAAGGATAAAGAATGCTATGTTTGAGATCCACATGGATAAGAAGGGATCAAAGCCTTCTCGATCAGCCAGGTGCTCTCCCATATTTAGGGCTACATAGTAAACCAAGAAGATCACACTGGACACGCTAAATGCCATGCCGATGCCGCTGGTGCGGGTCATCAACCCCAAGGGAACTCCGACCATTATGAAGATTATTATCGCAAATGAAAGGGCAAACTTCTTGTGATATTCGACTTCCAAAGAGCGGATGCTGCTTTCGAGCTCCAAAACGCGGTTTTGAGTGACTTGTTGCATGGAATATAGCCGTCGCTGTTCTACTTGTGTGTCATAAGCGCTTCCAGATAGATCATCTATCCTGATCTGCAGATTGTTTAGCTCTTGCTTCTTATCCACCAGTTCTGCGCGTCGTTCCTTGATGCTTCCGGTCAATTGCCCATATGTCATTTCACGGTCACTGCGGTAGCCGGTCTCGAAGACATCTGTGCGATTGCCCAAATCGCGGATGTTGATGATGTATTCTGTGAAAGTAGTGCTTTGGTATTTCCCGGGTTCGCGCTCATTGCGCTGCTGCATCTCGCCATCTTTGAGGATGATCTGCATTGCATTGCCATCGTTCATCTGCAGGACTCTGCCACTTTTTGCAAAAATAGTTCTGGGGAATCTGCTTTCAGATCTGTCGTAGATCACGAGGTCCAAAAGCTCATCCTCTGTATTTTCCCGACACCACACAGTGTAATCCAAGAGGTTATTATATTCCCCTTCTTCGATGATGGTCATTGGCTTGTAATAAGCAATCTTAATCATCAGGTTCTTTAATTTGTGATTTGTATTTGGCAAAAACCAATGGTTGAAATAGACCATCAAAGCCGTCAGCAAGATAGCCGCAGTGATCAAGGGTCCCAGCATTCGATAGATGTTTATGCCGCTGGATTTGATGGCGATGATCTCTCTGTCTACGCTCATTCTGCCAAATGCCAAAATAGTGGCAACCAGCACTGCCATGGGAATCGAAAGAGCCAACATATATGGCAAGGACAGCATGAAAACTTCCAAAACAACCGAAGCAGGCAGCTGTTTTTCGATGATCAGATTGAGCAGGTCTATAATGCGATCAATCAGCAGCACAAAGGTCACTACCAATAGAGATATTAGAAATGGCGAGATGTGTTCCTTTAGAATGTAGCGCTTGAGGATCATGACTCTGACTCCATGAGATCAAGTGCTTCATCTTCGGTGATGATCTTGATCTGAGGTATCTTCTCTGCTTTTGTGAGCTTGGATCCGGGCTTTTCGCCGACAATCAGATAATCTAGAGACTTGGATACACTACTTAGGATCTTGCCACCATGGCTCATGATGATATTCTCAATTTCTTTTCTGCCATAGTGATTTAACTTGCCCGTGATCAAGAAAGTCTTGCCATCCAAAGCGGAAGATCTGAGATCGGCAATGTATCCAAGGTTTATGCCTTGCTCTTTTAGCTCTGAGATGAGGGATTGGTTGTGGGGATTTGAAAAATAGTCTCGGATGGATACTGCTATCTTTTGTCCGACCTCCGGAACTTCTGCAAGTCTCTGAAGATCTGCATCCATTACAGACTCCATGCTCCCGAAGTGACGGGCAAGATTGAGCGCTGTGACAGTCCCGACAAAACGTATGCCAAGGGCGTATATCACGCGATCCAGATTCTTCTTTTTGGAATCAACTATAGCATCTTTAAGCTTTTGGGCAGACTTTTCTCCCATGCCGGGCATTTGGGCTACGCGTGCAAAATCAATGCGATAGATATCAGCGACGCTCGTGATGATCTTTTCATCCAAAAACTTTCTGACCAATGAGCTTCCCAAGCCGGAGATATCCATGGCGTCTCGCGAGACAAAGTGTTCTATGCTGCGAGCAAGCTGAGCCGGGCAATCAGCAGAACTGCAATATTCTATAGCAGCTTCAGCTTCTCGGGAAAGAGGGCTGTCGCAGATTGGGCATCGGGAAGGAAGAGAAATCTCCTTGGCATCAGGCTTACGCTTGGCTTTGATCACTTTGATGATCTTGGGTATGATCTCTCCACTTTTAATAAGCAAGATAGTGTCTTCTTCGTGAAGATCAAGCCTGCGAATCTCGTCAAAATTGTGCAAAGTGCTGCGTGCGACAGTCGTCCCTGAGATGTAGACCGGATCCAGGATTGCCACCGGAGTGATGGCACCTGTGCGACCTACCTGATACTCCACATCTATAAGTGTGGTCTCCTTCTCTTCAGGCTTGAATTTATACGCAATCGCCCATTTAGGGCTCTTGGCTGTGTAGCCAAGGGATCTATGCAAAGAAAAGTCATCCAGCTTCACCACTACACCGTCGATCTCGAAATCAAGCTCGGGTCTGAGCCTTTCCATATCTGCAAAGAAAGCTACTACGCAAGCATGATCTTGGCAGATCCTGCGTTTGTCACATACAGGGAAGCCTTCGTGTGAGAGCCAATCCAAAAGCGATGACTGGCTGTTTATGGCGAAATCTTGCGATACAAAGCCGGTGCTATAGAACAATGCACTAAGAGGGCGGGATTTTGCCAGCTTGATATCTTTGAGCTTGATCGAGCCTGCCGCGGCGTTTCTAGGATTGGCAAAGAGCTTTTCCCCCTTGGCTTCGCGCGCTTTATTCAAGCTCAGAAAGGCATTGGTGGGAAAATATATCTCTCCCCGAATCTCGATCTCTCCATTGTATGAGATACGATGCGGAATCCCGGGGATATTAAGAAAATTCGTCGTCACGTCTTCGCCGATATTGCCATCTCCGCGTGTAGTGGCATATTGCAAATCACCATCGTTGTAGAAGAGATTGATGCCAAATCCATCGATCTTGAGCTCCAAACAGACGGGTGGCCGAAAGCTAAGATCCAAAGAGATTTTGTCCCACCATGCCAAAACTTCGTCGGGCGAGTAGGCATTATCCAGGCTTGCCATGCGAAGCTTGTGAGGGATGTTTTTGGCATTGGGCGCAAGATCATTGCCGACTTCGGATAGAATCTGAGGTTCTTCGTCCGGATTTAGCTTCTGAGAAAGATCCCTAAGCTCTTGCACAAGCATATCATACTCAAAGTCCGTAATTTCCGGATCAGCCTGAGCATAGTAAAGGCGGTTGTGACGCTCGATCTCGCCTTTGAGAAAGTCAATTCTGTCTTTGAGTTTGTCTTGATTCATGAGAGGCGATACATGTCTGTGCGTCTGTCGCCAAAGGCATCATTGAGATCGGTGACGCTTTTGTCTTGGGCGGTTTTGGGGTCAATCTCGACTGTATATAGCCCGGCTTCGGTGTCGTTCATGCGAATCAGGATCTCACCTTTTGTGCCCAAAATCTGGCTTTGTCCCGTGAAGTATTGGCTGAGATCGCCATTGTGTTCGGTGCCGGTGCGGTTTGACGTGATCGAAAAGACACGGTTTTCCAAAGATCTGGTCTTCATAGCTTCTTGGCACCAGGGGAGCACCAGGTTTGCCGGATGAGCGATGATCTGAGCGCCTTGTAAAGCAAGACTGCGCGCGGCTTCCGGGAATTGCCAGTCAAAACACACCATCATTCCGATCTTAACGCCGGACTTGGCGGTGCTGATGGCATATGGGCGATCTCCGGGGCTAAAGAAGAGCTTTTCTCGATAGAAGAGCTGGATCTTACGATAGATGTCATAGCTGCCGTCGGGATTCACCAAGGCTGAGCTATTGTAGAATCTATCGTCTGCTTTTTCAGCAAAACCATATACTATGCTCATATTCTTGTCAGCGGCAAGAGCTTGGAAGCCCTGGAAGATCTCCCCATGGGGGATGCTTTCGGCAATGCGTTCTACCTCATCCTGACTTTTGAAGACATATCCCGAGAGAGCAAGCTCGGGTAGGACGACCAGATCGGTCTCGGCACTTTTGAGCATGTCAAATAGGGTCTGAAAGTTTTTCTTGGGTTCCAAAAAGATGGGTTTATACTGTAAAACTGATACTTTGTAAGTCACTTCTTTACCCTCATTAGTGGTGCAATGGCGCGGTCAAAGGCACCGTGCACTTTGCAAATTGTCAGTCCATAGTTCGTGATCGGGACGCCACGTCTATGGCATTCTAAGATGCGGCGATTCATTTCCGCGACATTGATCATACATCCTCCGCAGTGCACGCAGAGGGCATATTCTTCCAGATTATCCGGGAAGTCGTGTCCCGCATAGGTTTCATAGATCAGATCTTTACCGGAATAGTCGCTGATCCATTTGGGAAGCTTGACTCTGCCGATGTCGTCTTTTTGAACATGATGCGAGCAAGCTTCTGCGATCAGGACCTTGTCTTTATCTTTGAGCTTGTCCATCTGCTCAATGCCGGTTATCAGGATGTCCAGCTCGCCTTTGTAACGTGCAAAAAGCACGGAGAAAGTGGTCAACTCAACGGGCTCAGGAGTAAGACGATTTACCATCTCGATGGCTTGAGAATCCGTGATGACCATGTCGGGTGGATCCTTGAGCATATCCAGGGCTGCTTTGAGCTCAGTTTCTTTTACTACGATAGCCAGTGAGTCATGATCTAGTGCATCACGGATAGCTTGCACCTGCGGCAGGATCAGGCGTCCTTTCGGAGCAGCACTGTCGATGGGGCAGACGAGGATGATGCGGGATTTTGGAGCGAGCATGTCACCCAAGAGAATGCGATCATCAATAGCCTTTTTGGGTGCTTTGCGGATCAGCGCTTCTTTGAGCACCTGGATGCCGATCTTCCCTTGTGCAGAGACGCTTACATGATCCAGACTATGGCTTTGACAAAAGTCGATATTGCTCGATGCGGCGGAGCCTTGGTCGTTTTTGTTAAACACAATGATCAATGGGATCTCCATCTCAAGGCACTTAAAGAGCATCTTCATTTCATGCTTGTCAAAAGCACTGCCGTCATTGACAAAGAGGACGATGTCCGCACGATACAAGACCTTGGTAGTGGCGGTCACGCGCTTCTTGCCAAGCTCACCTGAATCGTCCACTCCGGCCGTGTCGTAGAAAGTGACAGGCCCCAAAGGCAGCAATTCATAATGTTTGTCAACAGGATCGGTAGTGGTTCCGGGAATCTCTGAGACTATAGCAATCTCCTGGCCCACGATCGCATTAATAAGGCTGGATTTTCCTGCATTTCTTTTGCCCAAAAGGGCAATAATCAGTCTTTCACCGCGAGGAGTGATGCTCATCTATCTGCTCCATATAGTTTTATGATTTTTATCATTAGAGCTCTGAGGGCTTTATTCGTCAAGTCCTTTTTTGAGACATCTTCGCCAACTGTATTGACTATGCTGTCTCAAAGAGGCCTCTTGTAGTCTTCCATAATCGGGCTTAGGAACTTCTCGGCAGGGATGAAAGAGCATCCAAAGCCTGGGGAGGACATTGGCGAAGATGGCGCCGCGGCTCGTGAGGGAAGAGTATTGAAACAATAAACCCAAGCGGATATCTGCCACTATATTAGCTAGATAGAGCAGAATCGTTAAATGAGGATGCATTTTTTCCTTGCCAAAAAAACATGAATTAAATCTATGGTACATATCCGGTCGGGATGTAGCGCAGTCCGGGTAGCGTACTTGAATGGGGTTCAAGTGGTCGCAGGTTCAAATCCTGTCATCCCGACCATCACTTTGATCGGTGGCTTAGCCTGCCGATCTTTTTTTGTCTTCAGATTTCGCGTCTATGGCCATGGCAAAAAAAGGCTTTACAAAAAAGCCACATCTCGGGACGTTGAAAAGAAAAATAATCTTGGAGACTTTGTCATGAAGAAATACGGTTTTGATTTTCCTAAAAACATCCGTAAGACCTTCCTTACCGACTTGGAAGAAACGTGGTATTTACCCTACTTGGCAAAAAACAAAGGCCTTGCTATGGGCTCGATCAAGCGTAGCAACTTCGGAGAATATGAGATGGCTGTGCACTACCTGACTTCTGTCTTGGAAGAAGCAGCAGCGGTGAATAAGGTCGCAGTCTACAATATCGACCATATGGGTCAGATCCGCATCTGGGGAAAAGACGCTGTTGCTTTGCTAAACCGCAGTTTGGGCGCTTCTTTTTCCGATATGAAGATCGGTTCTTGCAAGTATACCTTGCTTTTGAATGAAAATGGGGGAGTGCAGGATGACATGATCGTGATGCGCATCAAGGAAGACGAGTTTATCGCTGTAGTCAATGCCGGGCATGATATCACAGATGAGATCTCACGTGATGGTGAGACCATCCGCATGATCGCTGATATTGATCGGATCATGGCCCAAAAGCGCGATGGGGAGGAGGTCGAAGCGGAAGATATCTCCGAGGATTTGGTGAAAGTGGACGTGCAGGGACCACTCTCTTATAGGCTCATCAAGGAAGTCTATTCAGACAAAGTGCTCCGTAATCGCCATAACCCTGAGAAAAACATGAATTTCTTCTCGTTCAACGAAGTAGAGCTGGATTCTCACACATATTACTTTAGCCGCACGGGCTACACTAATCGTTGGGGTTGGGAGATCTACATTCCCAAAGCCAAGGCCGAAGGAGACTTTAAGAAGATCGTCAGCAAAGCTCTGGACTTGGGTGGCCTATTGGTCGGCTTGGGCGGGCGTGACGAAAACAGGATGTCTGCCGGAGCTTTTGGGCTTCCTCTCATGGGTGCTGAGTATGATCCTGAGCACAATCCCATCAACGCTCCTCTCTTTGAGGCTGCGGTGGATCTTTCCAAAGATGAGTTTATCGGGAAGAAAGCCTTGGTTAAAGAGATCGAAAAGGGTGTCAGCAAGAGCTTGAATATCATTATCAGTGAAGGAATCGTCAGCGGACGTGGAGTTTATCGCGATGGCAAGCGTCTGGGAAAGGTCACTTCAAGCATAAACTCTCCAAATCTCAGCCAAGATCAGCGTCTGGCAATCGGCTCCAAGAGGAAGAACGTAAATGATCCCGCCGGAACCGCCGCCATCGGCTTGGCATGGCTCTATGAAAATCCTTTTGAGCAAGATTCCGAAGGCAAAGACATCACTATCTACGATGGCAATCCGATCAGGATCCCGGTGCAATTCTTCCGTGAAGATTCCGATCAACAACCAAACGGAAGCCCCGTTCTGGGCTACATCACTTGCGAAGGGGTCTCAGTCGCCACTGCGCCCAAAGCGCTCAAGAACATCGAGAAACTATAGCGGTTGCGGCTCTCTTCACGGGGAGCCGTCTTCATTTTAATAGATTCATAGGAGCCGACATGATATCTGTGCAAAACTTGGTGAAAGAATTCCCTAAAAAAGATGGCAGCAAGTTCTACGCTGTTGACGACGTCTCATTTACCGCAAATGACAATGAGATAGTCTGCCTACTCGGCGTCAATGGCGCTGGCAAGACGACCACCATGAGAGTGCTCTCCACGGTCTTTCAGCCCTCCGGAGGCACTGCCACCATTCATGGCTGGGATATCCGTAAAGATCCCGACAAGGTCAGAGAGAATCTGGGCTTCCTTTCTGGGGATACGGGCCTGTATAACCGCCTGAGAGTTCATGAGTTTATTCGCTACTTCGGCAGGCTATATTCCATGGTTGACAAAGACATCACGCAAAGAATGGATGAGATGGCTGAGCTTCTGGATATGAAAGACTTCATGGACAAGAAGATAGAGTTCCTCTCCACAGGCATGAAGCAGAAGGTGTCAATCGTGAGATCCATCATCCATGATCCCCCGGTGATGATCCTTGATGAGCCCACATCAGGGCTTGATATCCTCACTGCCAGGAACATCATTTCCTTTATCCGCAGCTGCAAAGAGCGGGGTAAATGCGTCCTTTTTAGCACTCATATCATGCGCGAAGCAGAACGCTTGGCAGATCGGATCGTGATGATCCACAAAGGCAAGATTCTGGCTGAGGGCAGCCTTGATCTGCTTCGTGAGGAAACGGGACAGATGGATCTGGACGATATCTTTGTGCACTATGTAAATCTCTTTAGCGACGAAGTCGAGGTGCAAGCTCATGAATTTTAGGAAAGTGATGATCGTCTTCCGTAAAGAGCTCATGGAGGTTCTGCGGGACAAACGCACCCTGTTTACCACCCTGCTCTTGCCCGTCATTTTGTATCCCGTACTGATCATCGGCTTCAATGCCATCATGACCCGGCAAACCGGTGTACTTGAGGAGCGCGGAGCTACAGTCGCTATCATCGATAGTGTAAATACTCAGATCTCATCTCGCCTGATTGCAGGCTTGGAAGAGATCCCAAACTTCAGCTTCATCCCCGCCGGAGATGATGTCCAAGGCCTCTATGATGCCAAAGAGATCCAGTCTGTTGTGACCCTCAAGGATAGCCTGGCAGGTGACGGGCTGATCAAGTATCACATCTACATCCAATACGACGCTGCCAACGAACGCAGCAACATGACCTATGGCAAGATCTTTGATGTACTTGAGGATATAGAGACCGAATTGATCTCGGACCAACTGCAGATATCTGGCATCAGTCCCGAGCTTATGAACATGGTGGATGTTCGAGGTCGTGACACTGCTGATTCCCAAAAGAAGATGGGCATGATCTTGGGCATGTTTTTGCCATACATCATGATCATTATGCTTTTCACGGGGGCATCGGTCGTCGCAGCAGATTTGGTGGCGGGAGAAAAAGAACGTAAAACATTGGAAACTCTATTGGTAGCTTCGGTCGGCAGACTGGAGATAGTGATTGGCAAGTTTCTGACCATCATCACGCTCAGTATGCTCAATCTGATCGTGAATCTCTTTAGCATCAGCTTTTCGCTACGTTTTATGCTATCCCAATCCGGTCTGGATATGGCAGGAGCGGGGATGCCGATCAAAGCGATCTTGATCCTCTTGGCGGCGATGCTTCCACTTGCCACGCTTTTTGCGGCGATATTGCTTTCGAT
>Ga0334896_1000864_pt1 | contig 30497 bp, 17 predicted proteins | sample GraSluR3_MG_8_FD_207734 | JGI IMG/M metagenome (GOLD analysis project Ga0334896, IMG submission 207734) | Sludge microbial communities from methane-producing bioreactor in Wageningen University, Netherlands - Granular Sludge_27_06-R3 | ecosystem: Engineered > Bioreactor > Anaerobic >... | reverse complement strand
CCCGGCCGCCTGCGGCGGCACCCGGGGGCGCCAGCTTGTTGATGTCGGGTGCTTGGGACACCTCGCCCGGCAGTCGAGGCGTATCTCGGATCGTGAATGCAACCCCTGTGCCAACGCCGGGCGCGACGCCTCAAGTGCAAGACACAAAAAGACTTATGTCGCACCAGCGCGAACCGGGCCGCCATGATCCGACCCAAGAGGTGCCAAATTGGCAGAAACCTGGGCCCCTACGGCGTGAAATCGAAGTCGGCCGGCAGCCGCTCGGCAAACCGCGCCAACAGATCGGCGGCTCGGTCGATGTCGTCCAACGAAATCATCTCGACCGGACTGTGCATGTACCGGTTGGGAATGCTCACCAGCCCCGTCGCGACCCCCGCCCGATTCACCTGGATCGAATTGGCGTCGGTCGGGGTGGCCCGGCCGCATGCGGCAAGCTGAAAAGCGATCTCGTGTTCCTCCGCCGCGTGGATGAGCTGATCGACCACCTTGGGATTCATGTTGGGCCCCCGGTAGATCACCGGCCCCTTCCCGAGACTGACGTCGCCCTCCTGCTTCTTTTCGATCGTGGGACAGTCGGTTGCGTGGGTCACGTCGACGGCCACGCCCACCTGGGGATCGATGCCGAACGCACTGGTCCGCGCGCCGCGCAGGCCGACCTCTTCCTGGACGGTCGACACGGCGTAGAGCGCGCATCCGAGCTTCTGCGGATCGGCCCGACGCAGCGCTTCCATGACGACCCAAAGTCCGCACTTGTCGTCCATGGCGACCCCGGCGGCGCGGCCGTTGGGCATCTCGCGGTACACCAGCTCGACGGTGACCGGATCGCCCACGCGCACCGTCTTTTCGGCATCCTCCTTGTCTCGGGCCCCGATGTCCATCCACAGGTCCTTGAGCTTGGGCACCTGCTTGCGTTCCTCCTCGGTCAACAGGTGGATGGGTTTGCGGCCCACGACGCCGACCACGGGGCCCGACTTCGACCAGACGGTCATGCGCTGGCCCACGAGCATCTGCGGATCCCAGCCCCCGATCGAGAGCAGATAGAGGAAGCCGTTTTCGTCGATGTGGCTGACGATCAGGCCGATCTGGTCGCCATGGCCGGCGAGCATGACGCGCAGCGGCGCGCCGGCGTTGCGCACGGCGATCACGTTGCCGTGCAAGTCGGTGGTCACTTCGTCGGCGAAGTCGCACGCGTACGACCGGACGATCTGTTGCAGCGGGGTTTCGAATCCCGACGGGCTGGGGGTTTCGAGGATCTGCTCGAAGAACGCCTTGGCGTTGGGGTCCATGGGTTTCGGTCTTTCCTGTGCTGATACGTCGAAATGGCAACGCTGGAGTCCACGCTTCCGCGTGTCCTCCGACAGCCTGAAGGCTGAACTCCAACGGCGCGAACGGCGAGGCGGCCGGAGGTGTCCCAACCAGTATCGCCGCTGTGGCGTTTTCGGCAACCGCTCCGGCTCTCCCGCGTGCCGCTTGACTCTCGGGGGGGAAGTGACCTACGATTGCCGGTTACGGTTGTGTGAGACCTCGCGAGTCCAACGTCGCCATGAATCCATGAATGCCGTCAAGGTGGCCCTGGTGGGCTTCGGAACGATCGGGACGGGAGTCGCCCGGCTGCTGCGGGAGTATCGTGCGCGGATCGCGCGCCAGGCCGGCCGCCCCGTGGAGTTAGCGCGGGTGATCGACCCCGATTTGACCCGGCCGCGCGGCCTGACGCTGCCGCCCGGGCTGCTCAGCGGCGATCTGCGAGCCGCGACCGACGACGCCGAGGTGGTGGCGGCCATCGAGCTGGTCGGGGGGATCGAACCCGCCCGAACCATCGTCCTCAAGCTGCTCGAAAGCGGCAAGGACGTGATCACCGCCAACAAGGCGCTGCTGGCCGAGCACGGGCCCGAGCTGTTCGATCGGGCCAGGCAGCTCGGCCGGTCGATCGCTTTCGAAGCCTCCGTGGGCGGGGGGATCCCGATCATCGCGGCGATCGGGCAGTCGTTGACGGCCAACCGGATCGAATCGATTCAGGCCATCCTGAACGGGACAAGCAACTTCATCCTTACCCAGATGGCCGAGCAGGGCACCGACTACCGGGCGTCGGTCGCCGAGGCCCAGCGTCTGGGGTATGCCGAGGCCAACCCAGCCATGGACGTCGACGGCACCGACGCGGCCCAGAAGTTGGCGATCCTGGCTCAGCTCGCCTTCGGGGCGCGGGTCAATTGGAGAGACGTTCCGCGCACGGGCATCGACACGGTCCACGTGGCCGATCACCAATACGCCCGAGAGCTGGGTTACGGGATCAAGCTTCTGGCCGTGGCGAATCGAGCGCCCGAGGGCCTCGAGTTGTACGTCTCGCCCACCTTGGTGCGACACGGCACTCCCCTGGCCGAAGTCCGCGGTGCCTATAACGCGGTGCACGTGGTGGGCGATGCCGTGGGGCGGGTGTTCTTCCACGGACTGGGGGCCGGCCAGATGCCCACGGCCTCGGCCGTCGTCGCCGACTTGATCGACACGATCCTGGGACGCGCGGCCATCACCTTTCGCACGCTCGGGCTCTGGTCGAACGAACGCGAGGCGCCCGTGGCGGCGCGCGACCCGGCGACGATCCCGGGCCGGTTTTACCTGCGCTTGAACGTGGAAGATCGCCCCGGCGTGCTGGCCTCCATCGCCGGAATCCTCGGCCAGCACGGGATCTCGATCGCCTCGGTCATCCAGCACGAGACGGAGGAGGGGGCCGACGGCGTGGTCCCCCTGGTGATCATGACGCATACGGCGCCCGAGGGCGCCGTCATTCGCGCCACCGGCGAGATCGACCGGCTTTCGATGGTCCGCCCCGGCACGATCCGGATGCGGGTGAGGGACTAGCCCCATGAAATACGCGATCATCATCCCCGACGGCTGTGCCGACGAGCCCCAGCAGTCGCTCGGCGGCAGGACGCCCCTCGAGGCGGCCCGCCTGCCCGCCATGGACGCCGTCGCCCGCGCGGGCATCGTGGGCCGGGCGAGCAACATTCCCGACGCGCTCCCGCCGGGCTCCGACGTGGCCAACCTCAGCCTGCTGGGCTACAGCCCGCTGGATCACTACACGGGCCGCGCCCCCCTCGAGGCCGTCGCCCAAGGGATCGAGTTGGGGCCCGACGACTGGGCGGTCCGCTGCAACCTGGTGACGATCCAAGACCAGGTGATGCGCGACTTCACGGCCGGCCACGTCTCCAGCGAAGAGGCGGCGGAGCTGATCGAGGCGATCCAGCAGGAGTTGGGCTCCGAGCAGATCCGGTTTTACCCCGGCGTGAGCTACCGCAACCTGCTGGTGTGCCGAGGCGGCGCCGCGCCCGTCCCCTTCTCTCACGACACTCGAACCACCCCGCCCCATGACCTGACCGACAAATCGGTGCTCGACGACTATCCTCGCGGCCCGGGCGGCGCCCTGCTGAACGACCTGATGAGCCGCAGCGTGGCCGTGTTCGACGCGCATCCGGTCAACGCGGCCCGGCGGGCTCACGGCAAGCTGCCGGCCACGAACATCTGGCTGTGGGGCCAAGGGCGCACGCCCCAACTGACGCCCTTCGCCGATCGATTCGCCGTACGCGGAGCGATGATCACGGCCGTCGACCTGCTGCGCGGGCTGGCAGTGCTTTTGGGGTGGAAGCGGATCGAAGTGCCCGGTGCGACGGGCTACACCGACACCGATTACGCGGCCAAGGGCCGTTACGCGGTCGACGCGCTCGAGGAGGTCGACCTGGTGTGCGTCCACGTCGAGGCGACCGACGAGGCGTCGCACGAGGGCGACACGGCGGGCAAGGTCGAGGCCCTCGAGAAAATCGATCGCCACATCGTGGCCCCGGTGCTCGAGGCGCTGCGAGCCCACGGCGCGCATCGCATCCTCATCTCGCCCGACCACGCCACGCCGTTGCGTCTGAAGACGCACTGCCACGGCTACGTGCCCTGGACGATCGCCGGCACGGGCATCGAGCCCGACGCGGCCACGACCTACGACGACCCGACCTCGGCCGAATCGGATCGCGTTTTCGACGAAGGCTGGAAGCTGATGCCCTTCTTCCTCGGCCCCCGCTGAGCCTTCTTACTATCCGCAATCCACAACCCGCAACCCACTGCTTCTCCCCATGTCGATCATCGTTCAGAAATTCGGCGGCACCAGCGTGGCCGACAGCGAAAAGATCCTCGGCGCGGCGCGCAAGGCGGTTCGCGCCCAGAAGGAAGGAAAGCGGGTCGTGATGGTCGTCAGCGCCATGGGCAAGAACACCGATCTGTTGGTCGACCTGGCGCGGCAGATCACCGACGAGCCTCCGGCGCGGGAGATGGACATGCTGCTGTCGACCGGCGAGCAGGTCAGCGTGGCGCTGATGGCCATGGCGATTCACAGCCTGGGCCACGAGGCGATCAGCCTGACCGGCGCCCAGATCGGCATCATGACCGACAGCACCCACACGAAAGCCCGCATCCGCTCGATTTCGACCGATCGACTGCGCCGCGCGTTGGACGCGGGCAAGATCGTCATTGCCGCGGGGTTCCAGGGCATCGACGAGGCGTTCAACATCACGACGCTGGGGCGCGGCGGCAGCGACACGACGGCCGTGGCCTTGGCCGCCGCCCTGGGGGCCGAGGTTTGCGAGATTTACACCGACGTCGACGGCGTGTACACGACCGATCCCCGCGTCGTGCCCGAAGCCCGCCGGCTCAAGCGGATCAGCTACGACGAGATGCTCGAGCTGGCCAGCGTGGGCGCCGGCGTCATGCACAACCGCTCGATCGAGTTCGCCAAGAAGTATTCGGTGCCGGTCCACGTGCGCAGCAGTTTCAGCGACAGCCCGGGCACGATCATCGCGACGCGCCCCGAGGCGCCCGACCGCCCGGTCACCGGGGCGGCCATGGTGAGGGACGAGGCGCGGGTGACGGTCGTGGGGGTGCCCGACCGTCCCGGTGCGGCCCTGTCGATCTTCTCGAAGATCGCCGCCAAGAACATCGCCATGGACATGATCGTCCAGAACGTCGGGGCCGAGGGCCGGGCCGACATCTCCTTTACCGTCCTCCGCGACGAGTTGCCGGCCACGCTCAAGGCGGTGCAGGAAGGCGTCGACGAAGTCGGCGCCGAGAGCTTCAATTACGAAGACGACGTATCGAAGATCTCGGTCGTCGGGTTGGGCATGGAGACCCAGCCGGGCGTGGCCGAAACCATGTTCCGCACCCTGGCCGAGCAGGGGATCAACATCCTCATGATCACCACGAGCGAGATCAAGATCTCGGTGCTCGTCCAGCGCGAATACGCCACCGAGGCCCTGCGCGTGGTCCATGGGGTGTTCCAGCTCGAGACCGAGCCGGCCGAGGAGGACGATTCCTCCGCGCTCGCCCCGCCGTCGCCGGCGGCGCCCGCGGGGGCCAACGGCCTGGTCGCCAGGCTTCAGGGCATGGAGGACCTTTTGATCGAGGGAATCCATCTCGACGAGTCGCAGGCTCGGGTGACCATGCTGGGCGTGCCCGACACCCCCGGCCTGGCCGCCCAGGTCTTCGACGAGGTGGCCGAGAACGGCATCGTCGTCGACATGATCGTGCAGAGCGTGGGCCGCCAGGAGCGAGCCAACGTGAGCTTCACCGTGCCCCAGGACGATCTGGCCAAGGCCATGCAAGTGGCCGAGGCCCTCGCCGAGGGCTTCGGATGCCCGCCGCCGACCTGCTCGCCCCGGGTCGCCAAGCTGTCGGTGTCGGGCACCGGCATGAAGAGCCACACGGGCGTGGCCATCCGCGTGTTTCGCTCCCTGGCCGAGGTCGGCGTCAACGTCGACATGATCAGCACCAGCGAAGTCCGCCTTAACGTCGTGGTCGACGGCGAGCGGGGACAGGCGGGCCTCGAAGCCCTGAAACGGGAATTCGCCGGCGTCATGCTGTAGCCCGTCGCGTCGCCGGCCCGTTCGACGCCGACCGCACAAACCGGCGAACGGCCGCGTTACTTGTTCAGTTCCCGCTTCAGGTCGAGCACGGCTTGCACGAGCTCGTCGGGGCCGTGGCGGATCGGGTCGCAAACCGGCAGGCCGAGACGCCGGCGCACCCGCTCGCGCTCCTCGGCGGCTTCCTCGTCCGAGAACTTCGAGCTGTTGATCGCGATGCCGATCACGCGGCAGGGGTGCATCACGCGGGCCGACGCCTCGTAGTATTCGATGAGCCGCTCGAGCGAAGGCAGGGGGAAACGCTCCATGCCCGCCACGGCCGTGCGCCCCATCTCGTAGCCGGCGATCAATCCGTCGGGAAGGGCGCCGTGCAGCAGGCCCAGGGTGACGTTCGAGTAGCGGGGATGGAACAAGCTGCCCTGCCCCTCGATGACGATCACGTCGTGGTGCTGATTGGCCAGCACGAGCCGCTCCGCCGCCCCGTTCAGGAAATCGCAGATTACGCGGTCGACGGGGCAGCCGTCGCCCTCGACGAGAATGCCCGTCTGCCCGGTCGCCACGAACTTCGCGTCGACCCCGGCCCGTTGCAGGCCCTGCACGACCTCGACCGCCGTGAGCATCTTGCCGCAGCTACAGTCGTTGGCCACGGTCTGGATGCGCAGACATTCCTCGCGAATCCCCTCGCGATGGGCCACGTCGCGCTCGTCGGTCCTGCGCACGTCGACCAGGCGCGTGCCGTGCTTTCGGGCGGCCTCGGCGAACTCGGGATCATCGTTGAGAAACTCGTGCATTCCCGAGATCACGTCGAGCTTGCGCGCGATCGCATCGAGCACGATGGGGCGCCAGGCGGGCGGGAGCTTGCCGCCCGGCGGTGCGATGCCGATCAGCAGGCCGCTGGCCTGCGGGGCGTCGGCGATCGATCCGATGACCGGAATGTCGCCGCCGATGCGCAAGACCTCCTGGCTGGTCTTGCCCGCCCCGGCCCGGTCGAACACCGCGACGACCTGTTCCGGCCGATAGCGGATCATGCACACGGCCGTCTTCGCCGTGTGCCAATCGTTGTAACCGTCCGTCAGAAGGATCAATCGGCGTTGCGTCATGGGGGCGGACCGTCGAGGGAAGGATGAACGATGAAGTGATGAATGATGAACGGAGGATGCAGCCGCGTCAAGCCTTCCCTCGTCGCTCTTCGTTCTTCAATCTTCCTTCTTCCATCTTCCTTCTTGAATCCTTCCCCGTCACACCTCGATGACGCCCAGCTCGTGGTAGACCGACTCGACCGTCTCGGCGTCGATCTGGTCGAGAGCGCGGCCGGCGCCGGCCAGCAACGCCAAGTCGGCCAGTTGGGTAACGCGGCGGGGGATGCCCTGGGCCAACTCGTGCAGCCTCTCGACGGCGGGCTCGGCAAACAGGGGCGTCGCCCGACCCGCCCGGGCCAGCGATCGCTGCACGTAGGCTTGCGTGTCGCCCGGCTCCCACGGCTCGATGTCCATCCGCAACTCGACCAACTCCAAAAGCGCCGCGCCCAGCCGGGCGACCCGATCGCAACGAGCGCCCAGCACAACGGTCAAGCGCGACTCGGGGCCGGGATCGAACTGCACCAGCCGGGTGATCATGGCCAGGCACTCGTCGTCGGCTCGATCCACGTCGTCGAAGATCAAGACCGTGTTGACCTGCTGGTATCGGTACTCCGAAAGCCGGTCGGTCACAACCCGCCAGAGTTGCCGGACCGACAGCCCATTTCGAGGGGGTGTGCCAAGCTCACCGGCCAACGAATCGAGCAGCTCGGCTCGGTCGAGCCCCACGAGGCCGAGTCGGGCCACGGGCAGGCCGCGCCCTCGAAGCTCGGCGGTGAGGATTTCGAGCAGCAACGACTTTCCGCTGCCGCTGGGCCCCAGAAGCAATCCGAGGCGACGGCGATGCTCGACGAGAAAATGCAGCCGGGCCAGGGCCTCCTCATGCGTGGGGCTTTGGTAGAAGAAACGGGGGTCGATTCGCGTGCGAAACGGTGACTCGTCGAGTCCCCAGTGTGCTTGGTACATTGAAGGTCGCTCCGGAGCCAATTCAGCCATCCCCCCCAGAAACGGTAACGGGCGCGCCGGTACTGTCTTCGGTACGGGAGTGCCGACAACTTGATTCCGGGAATCCGATCCGCGAGTTCCATGACCGATCGCTATTTCGTCTGCCCGCCTCCAAGAGAGGATAAAGAGGATGTCGTGCTTGAGGGCCCCGAGGCGCATCACCTGATCCACGTCATGCGGGCCCGCGCGGGCCAACGCGTAACGCTCTTTGACGGAGAAGGTTGCGAATACGAGGCCGAGATCCGGCAGATCGGCCGCGCCGACGTCCGACTCGCCGTGCATTGCCGAAGCGAGGTCGATCGAGAACTGTCCCGGGAACTCGTCCTGGCCGTGGCCCTGCCCAAGGCCGATCGGCACAAGTGGCTGGTCGAGAAGGCGGTCGAACTGGGCGTGGCGCGATTGGTGCCGCTGATTACCCACCGTTCGGTGGTCGCCGCCCCCACAAAGATGCTCCATCGCCTGGGTCGGGGGGTGATCGAGGCGTCGAAGCAGTGCGGCCGGAACCGCCTGATGGAGATCGCTCCGGCCCAGCCCTGGCACGAATTCGTCGAGGCGACCCGAGCCGTTCCGCACCGCTGGCTGGCCCACCCGGCCGGCGCCGCTCCGGAGGTGGCCTGGCGGGCGCCGGTCGATCTGGCCGGCGCGACGGCCGGCGCCGGCGCGATCGTCTTGGCCGTGGGGCCCGAAGGCGGTTTCACCTCGGAAGAAGTCGCTTCGGCCATGGCGGCCGGTTGGGGAGCGGTCGATCTGGGCCCCCGCATCCTCCGTGTCGAAACGGCGGCGATTGCCCTGGTCGCGCTCGTCGCCCTCGCGGCACGGCTGGCGTGAGAACACCGATTCATCGCGGGCTACGCTGGCGGACGTTCGAGCACCATGGCCACTTCGAACCGGCGATAGGGGTCGTTGTGGGTGAGGACCGGCGCCGGTCGAATCCAGAGCTGGCTGACGGACTTTCCCTTTTCGGCGGGGATTTCGTAAAGAAAGACGCTGGGGTCGTTCGTCAGCCGTCGGGCCAGGCCGAAGCGGCGCGTGACCAGGTCGACGATTTCGCGGGCATTGCCGGTCGTTCCGTAGAAGGTGATTCGCTGGACCTGCTGGCGGGGGTTGAAGTAGTAGGTCAAGGCCCCCGCCACGTCGTTTTCCGCCGTGCCCGTCACCAGAGGCACCCGATAACCCTGAAGCTGCAACTGGCCCAGGGCCGCCGACACTCGCGGCCAGCGGGCTACGATCCAGTCGGTCGAGACGTCGAATCGCAACGCCTCCGAAAGGGGGAGAGTCGGCGAAGCCGCGGCCGGCAACGCGACCTCCATGCCCGGGTAGGCCCCGTCGACTGTCGGATCGAGGTCCGCCAGGTCGGCGTTCTGGTGGGTGGCGGTCGAGCCACCCGCGCGCCATGCATCGGCCCACCAATCACCCGCCGAGAAGAAGGCGATCGGGCTGAAGATGGCGACCAACGGGGCCAGCGCCCACAACGCCCGTTTGCGCATCGCATCCTCTCCCTTCGCGAAGACCTTCCACCTGGGATTAGCATCGGCCCGAGGGTTCGGCCGTCTGAAGCGAGGCGTAGAAAGAGGGAAAATGGGAGGAGACGGACGGGGCAGACGAGCGGCTCCCTAACGGTGCGAAGGCATGCCGATTGAGTCGTCTTCCGCCCGCAAACAGGACGCCGCCGCTCGACATTCGGCCCAACTGGTCTTGAACGGCCGGACAAGAATCTATAGCATCCGCCCGCCTTTCCCTTTGCGAAAACTCAATGCACCGAATGGTGGGCCGTTCCCGTGAAAAATCCACGGCAATTACCAGTCTGCGCGCACTCGGCGCTCGGTGGGATCGTGGGGCTCTCGATCGTGCTGGCCCCGGCCTTCTGTCGAGCGGTCATGGCCCAGCCGAACGCGGCGGGCGAGTACCAGGTCTATCGACTGCGGCACAAGCCGGCCGCCGAGGTGGAAAAGACGCTTGCGGAGGTGCTCTCCGATTTCGGCCCTGCCGTGCACCTGGTGGCCAATCTCCGCGAGAACCAGATCCTCTTGCTCGGGCCTCAGGCCGCCCAGCAGATCGCGCGCCGGTTGATCGACTCGGTCGATCGCGCCGCGGTCGAGCGCGCCGCCGTCGAACGGCCGCGGGTCGAGACGGCGCCGGCAACGCCGATCCTCGAAGCCTATCCCGTACCCAACGGCCAGATCGACGCGATCGGGGCCAGGCTGCGCGCGCGATTTGCCGAACGACGCGACGTGCGCGTCGTGAGCGATGCGGGAACGTCGCAACTGCTGATCCTGGCGCCCCCCGAGATCCACGCCGTTCTCGCGCGGGAGTTTGGCGCGCCGGCCGGTCGCCCACCGGCCGGCGACCCCGACTTCCGGCACATTGCCGAGTCGGTGGCCCGGGAGGGGTTCGTCCCCTTGAGCTATTCGCGGGTCGAGCGGATCGAGCCGCAATTGCAGCGCCTGCTCGGATCGCGCTTGGAGCCGCTGCCGAACCGGCCGAGCGGCCGGGCCGACTACCTTTTCGTCGACGAAGCAGGTCGCCGCGTCGAGATGCGCCTCGACCGGCAGCGGAACCAGGTTGCCTTGGTGGGGCCACGCCCCCTTGTCGAGCAGCTCGGCTACCTGGTACGGGCGTTGGACGCATTGGATCGGCCCGAGCAGGAGCCGGGCGCGAAGCTCCGAATCATTCCGGTTCGCCGCGCCGATCCGGCCAAGGTTCGGGAAGCGGTCAACGCTTATCGCATGGGCCGAGGCGGCGGGGCCTCCTATCGGCCAGGCACGATCGCTCCGGGCCTTCCGCACCCACGCCAGACGGGCACCCGGGGCCCGCTCGACCGGGCCAGCGTTCAACTGGTGCAGTACCTGGCCCAGGCGGAACAGGCCGGCGCCGCTCCGGCTTCCAGGCCCCAGCCCGGCGACGCTCCCACCGCGGAAGCGCTCCAGGCCGAAGAAGAGCAGCTCGATCGGCTCCGCGAGTTGGGCGAGCAGGTCGAAATCGAGACGCTACCCGACCTCGACGTCATCATCCTCCGCGGCCCCGACCGCGACCTCGACGAAGTCAGCCGCATCATCGCCGAAATCGAGCGGCTCAGCGCCGAGACGCAGCCGGTCATCGAGATCTACCAACTCAGGCACGTGCGCGGCGAGGCGATGATCACCATCATCAGCCAGGTGGCCGAGAGCCTGGTGGGCGGGCGTCAAGGGAGGGCCAGCATCACCCCGCTGGTCAAGCCCAACGCCCTGCTTCTGATCGGCTGGGGCGAGGCGGTCGCCGGCATCAAGGAGCTGATCGCCAAGCTCGATCAGCCCGTCGGTCCCGAAAGCGACTGGCGGGTCTTTCGGCTGAAGCACGCGGCCGCTTCGGTGGCCGCCGACACCGTCGAGGAGTTCCTGGGCGGATCGGACGGCCTCGGACCGCGCGTCGAGGTCACGACCGACGAGCGGACCAATTCGCTGATCGTCCGCGGCGCGACGCGCGACCTGATCGACGTCGAGCGGCTCATCGCGCGGATCGACCGCACCGGCCCCGACGCGGTCAACCAGGGCCGCATCGTCAAGTTGAAGCACTCCCTGGCGAATGACCTGGCCGGCACGCTCCGCGAGGCCATCGCGGCGGCCAGCGGCGGAGGCGAGCGCAAGTCGGCCGTGCTCGAGCTGCTTACCGCCGACGTCGAGGGAGGACGCCTCTTGAAGTCGGGCCTGCTCAGCGACGTCGAGATCACGCCCGACGTCCACACGAACACGCTTATCATCTCGGGCCCGGCCGAGAGCATGGACCTGCTCAGCGCCCTGATTCGCGAGCTCGACGTGCCCACGGGCGTGGCCCAGATCAAGGTGTTCCGCATCGTCAACGGCGACGCGAACGCCATGATCCTGATGCTCCGCACGCTGCTGCCGGCGCAGGCGGGCACCGCGCCGCAGCTTGCCGGGGCCGAGGGAGAGACGACCCTGGTGCCGGTCCGGTTCTCGGTCGACAGCCGCACGAACAGCATCATCGCCACCGGCTCGGAAGGCGACCTGGCCATCATCGAGGCGTTGCTCCTGCGGTTGGACGAGGAGGACGTCACCCAGCGGAAGAACGAGGTCTACCGCCTGAAGAACTCGCCGGCGAGCCAAGTGGCCCAGTCGATCAACGAGTTCCTGCGGAGCGAGCGCGTCGTGCAGCAGGCGATGCCCGGCGTGTTGAGCCCCTTCCAGCAGATCGAGACCGAGGTCGTCGTCGTTCCCGAGACCGTGACCAACTCGCTGATCATCAGCGCCAGCCCCCGCTTCTTCGATGAGATCGTCAAGCTCGTCGAGGAGCTCGACGCCGCGCCGCCCCAGGTGATGATCCAGGTGATCATCGCCGAGGTGCAGCTCACGAACATCGACGAGTTCGGGATCGAGCTGGGCCTGCAAGACTCGGTGCTCTTCGACCGCAGCCTGCTGGGTTCGCTGCTGACGACAACGCGGACCGTTTCGACGTCCACGCCCAGCGGCATCGTCACGGTGCAGGACCAGATCATCCAATCGGCCACGAACACCCCCGGCTACGATTTCAACAACAATCCCCTGGGCAACAGCGGCAGCGATAAGGCCCTGGCCCGTTCGGGGACGGTGGGCAGTCAGGGCCTCTCGCACTTCAATCTGGGAAGGATGAGCAGCGAGCTCGGCTATGGCGGCCTCGTGCTCTCGGCATCGAGCGAAAGCGTCAGCATGCTCATTCGCGCCCTCCAGGAGAGCCGCAAGCTCGAGATCTTGGGCCGGCCGCAGATCATGACGCTCGACAACCAGTCGGCGTTCATCCAGGTGGGCAAGCAGGTGCCTCGCATCTCCGGCTCGCGATTCGACGGCCGCACGCAGATCAACCAGATCGAGCTCGAACCGACCGGCCTGATGCTGGCGGTCACCCCGCGGATCAGTCCCGAAGGCATGGTGGTGATGGAAGTCGACGCCGAGAAGTCGGAGTTAGGCCCCGAGGCGGAGGGCATCCCCGTCTCGGTGACCGAGGGCGTCGCGATTCGCCAGCCGAGCATCAACATCACGCTGGCCCAGACGACGGTCAGCGCGGCCAGCGGCGAGACGATCGTGATCGGCGGCCTGATCAACAAGTATGACTCGAAGATCGAGCGGCGCGTGCCCTATTTGTCCGATATCCCGATCCTGGGGCACCTGTTCCGCTACGACAACGACACGAGCCGGCGAAACGAGCTGCTGATCATTCTTACTCCGCACGTGGTCAAGGACGCCGCCGACGCCGAACGGATCAAGCAGATCGAGGCGGCCCGCATGAGCTGGTGCCTGGCCGACGTGCACGCGATCCACGGGCCCACGGGACTCTACGAGGATCGTGACACCTCGAGCTGGCAGGGGCAGGGCGAGGTCGTCTATCCCGACGAGAACCCGCGCGGCCTCATGCCGGGAGCGTACGTTCCCGAGGACATCGACCCCAAGGAATTGAACCTTTCGCCCTCCGTTCCCCAGGCGCCGACCCAAGCGGCGCCCGGCGGCGACGTCCCCGCCACGGCTCCCCAGGGGCCCCCGCCGAACGGATCGGCGTCGGCGTGGCCCGCGCCGAGCGCGTCGGATCCGAGGCAACCGCCGGGGCACTCCCCACCAGCGGGCTTCGACGTGCCGCGCCTGAACGACTCCCGCGCGGGATGGACGCCCGACGAATACACGACCGGGCAAGGGCCTTCCGACTCCTCGACCTCGGTTCGCTTCCTGGAGTCTCGGCGGTAACGACCCGCGCGGGTCTGCCCAGGGCGACGTGCTCGTTCCCAACCTCGAAACGATCCAAATCGCATGTCCGAATTCCGTCCAAACCGGGACATCGCGGCGCCGCAAGGCGCTGGGCGTCGAAACGTCGTTGCGGCGGTCGCGATCGTAATGCTGGCCGCGTCGTCGGGATGCACCTCGCTCAGCCTGCGCGAGCTCGTCTGGTGGTCCGATTCGCCCCCCAAGCCCAAAACCCCAACCCGGATGGTCGACATCTGGACCGACTCCGTGCTCTATCAACCGGGCAAGCCGGCGACGCGCGGGTTCGGCGGCCGGGTCCTGTTCCACAACGATGAGAGCGATAAGCCGATCGTCGTCGACGGCACGCTCACCGTCTACGCCTTTGCCGACGACAGCCCGAATCCGAGCGACGCGGCCCCGGAACGAAAGTTCCTCTTCCCCGCCGACCAACTTCCGCGGCATTACAGCGAGTCGCAGCTCGGTCCGTCCTACAGCTTCTGGCTCCCCTGGGACGAGATCGGAGGCCCCCGGCGCCAGCTCAGCCTGCTCGCCCGGTTTGAAGACCGCGAAGGCCGCATCGTCATGTCAAAGGTGGTGAGCAAGTCGCTTCCCGGCTCCGACCCCAGGCCGGCAGGTACCCCCCCGTCGCTGGCAGCCGATCCGGCGGGCGGGGCCGCCGGCGCGGTTCGGCACGTTTCGCACGAGGCCGCCGTCGAGCCGGGAAGAAGAAGGATGTCGACATCGACGATCGACGTGCCCCCCAGCTTCGTGCAGAAGGTGCTCTCGCCGTCGGCCTCGGAAGGCGGCAACCCCCACGCAACGAAGGCCCCCGCCGAATCGGAAACCTCCCCCGCCGCTAGGAGTCTTCCTCCGGCGACGACGCCACCGGCTCACTCGGACGACTCGGCGGCGAACTCGACGGAGGCTTCACGATCAGGTCGTTTTGTACATCCGAGATACCTGGCTCGAAGAGCAATAGCAAAGCGGCCAGACGACGACTCCGCTCCGACTGCACTTCACCCCGTAAGATTGCCTTCCCATCCTCCGTGGCGACCTCAATCCGATCGGTCTCCGACAGGGAAAGCGACGACTGAAGGCGCCCCACCAGCCGCGAACTGACGTCCTCGCCGGCGGGCTGGCGGAACTCGAAATCGACCGACAGCCGGGGATTGTACATCCTCTGATTCCGCGTGGTCGCCTGGGCCGTGCGGTTCGCATCGGGCGCGGTGCGGATTCGCAGACTGTCGACCGCCGAACGCACCTGCACGTCGCCCTCGGCCTGCCGCACGCCCACGAACCCCGACTGGTCGTTGGAATCGACCCCCACGAAGTCGCGGGCGTCGCGATTCCCGCGGAGATACCGGGCATTGGCGTCGACCGACCCGACGCTGGGCGTCGCCTGACGGGTGGCCGAAGCCTGGCTCGATCGTGTTCTTGTTTGCCCCACGCTCCGCTGGCCGAATAACTGGGCCGCCGACTCGGCGGCCATGCCCAGCGGCAGGGCCAGCGCAACCAGCAGAGTCAATCGGGTTGGTCTCATGGCAGTGCCTCCCACAGGCCAGCGGTATCCATTTCCAGCCTACCGTTAGTCTATCAAGAAACCCGACGGCTGACCAGCTTGGCAAGGGCGATACGCCGGATCGACCTCGGTTCCCTGCCCGCGATCGGCAGACCCCCGAGACAGGCGCCGGTCCGGTCGCTCGACCGATGGGCACGTGCGGCGTAGACTGGAGCGCGGACGGTGCGGCTCGCGCCACGCTGGTCCCCGATGGGGGGCCAGGCTTGACCTCCGGAGCGGTGCCGTGATATAAGCCCGTTGGGTGGAGCTGCATCCTGAGCCGCCGCGTGGGCAAGAAGCGAGTATCGGTCAATGGCGCTGGTCACCTTACGGGTGTTGGACGGAGCAGATCGTGGACGCGTCTTCGAGAACCTCTGCACGCCGATCACGATCGGGCGCGAGGAAGGCAACGCGATCCAGTTGAACGACGAGCGGGTCAGCCGCTTTCACATCAAGATCCAGGAAGACCAGGAAAAGCTCGTCCTCACCGATTTGGAGAGCACGAACGGCACCAAGGTCAACGGCGAGAACGTCAAGCTCTGGATCCTTCGCTTCGGCGACCTGATTACCTTGGGTCGAACCGTGCTGCTGTTCGGCACGCGCGACGAGATCGCCCAGCGACTGGCGAGCCTGCGGGGGGTCGACCTTTCGGCCGGCGCCACCCTCAGCGCTTCGGAGGAAGACGAGTCCCCCCCGTCGGCCTCCCTCGATTTCGAGCTCCACTGGGGCGACGAAGCCGATGCCCAGGCCACGCTGCACACGCTGATTCCCCCCGAACTGCCCGTGGGACTGACGCCGGGCCAGGCGGCCCAGGTGTCGGAGATGCTGCACTACCTGCATCTGCGTTTTCGCGGCCTGATCCATTCGGTCAAGGCCAAGCCCAAGTCGGACAAGATCACCCTCGAACAGCGGCAGTGGCAGAACTTGCTCGACTTGCACGATCGCATCGCCGGCTACTTGCGCGCGATCGGCGAGCCGGAAGAATGATCCCCGCTCGGGGCGGGAGGCGGTAGAATTCCTCGACCGCCGTGGTACAATCGCGCTGGCGCGTCGCCACGGAGGACGCGCCGTCGCGAGCCCTCTCGTCCGCCCGGTCCTCAAGGAGTCAGAGGATGAGTGTCCCCCCCTTCGTCCACCTCCATTGCCACAGCCATTACAGCCTGCTCGACGGGGCCGGCAAGATCGCGCGGCTCGTCGGCCAGGCCAAGGCCCTGAGGATGACCGCCCTGGCCTTGACCGACCACGGCAACCTGTACGGCGCGTTGGAGTTCTACCGCAAGGCCAACGACGAGGGAATCAAGCCCATCCTGGGCTACGAGGCCTACGTCGCACCGGGAAGCCGCTTCGAGAAGGGCTCGAGCAGCATGAAGGACGCCAGCTTCCACCTCACTCTGCTGGCCCAGAATCGAACCGGCTTCGAGAACCTGCTCAAGCTGGCCTCGGCCGCCTTTCTCGAAGGGTTCTACTTCCGGCCGCGCATCGACAAGCAGCTTCTGGCCGACCACAACGAGGGCCTGATCTGCCTGAGCGGCTGCGCCTCGAGCGAGCTGAGCCGGGTGCTGCTGAGCCATTCCGAGCCCGACGTCGACAGGGCTTGCGAGGTTGCCGCCTGGTTTCACGAGGTGTTCGGCGACCGCTATTACATCGAGATCCAGAACAACGGCCTCGAAATCCAGCGGCTCGCCATGCAGGGGGCGGTCGAGGTCGCCCGGCGCCTGGACATCCCCCTCGTGGCGACCAGCGACGTCCACTATGTCCTCCGCGAAGACGCCGACGCGCAAGACATCCTGCTTTGCGTCAACACGGGCAAGTTCCGCACCGACGCGAAGCGCATGCGCATGGAGACGAACGAGTTCTATCTTCGCAGCCCCGAGGAGATGTACGCCGCCTTCCCCGGCATGGAAGACGCCCTCGGGCGAAGCCAGGAAATCGCCGATCGCGTCGACGTCGAACTCGAGCTGGGCCGGCGGCATTTCCCCGTGTACTCGCCGCCCGGCGGCAAGACGTCGGAAGACTATCTCCGCGAACTCTGCCTCGAGGGACTCCGACAGCGGTATCGCGACAACCCCCAGCGATTCGCCGACGGGCAGCTTTCGCGGGAGGTGCTCGACCGCCTCGATCGCGAGCTCGACGTGATCAACAAGCTCGGCTTTCCCAACTACTTTCTCATCGTCTGGGACTTCGTGCGTTTCGCCCGCGACCGGGGCATCGAGGCCACGGCCCGCGGGTCGGGCGTGGGGTCGCTGGTCTGCTACGCCCTGTTCCTGAGCCACGTCTGCCCCCTCGAGTACGACCTGCTTTTCGAGCGGTTTCTCGACCTGAACCGCCGCGAAGCGCCCGACATCGACATCGACTTCTGCCAGCAGCGGCGGGGCGAGGTCATCCAGTACGTCAAGGACAAGTACGGCACCGCGAACGTCGCCCAGATCGGCACCTTCGGCACGATGGCCGCCCGCGCCGCCATCCGCGACGTGGGACGCACCCTGGGCCTGCCGATCCCCCGGGTCAACGAGATCGTGGCGAAGGTGCCCGACCAGCTCGGCATCACCCTCGAAAAGGCCCTCGAAAAGAGCGACGACCTCAAGAAGGCCTACAACGCCGACCGCGAGGTCCGCGAAGTGCTCGACTTCGCCATGCGCATCGAGGGGCTGGCGCGCAACGTCGGCACCCACGCCGCCGCCGTGGTCATCGCCGACCGCCCGCTCACCGACTACGTGCCCCTCGGGCGCGTGCCGGGCAAGGAGGAAGTCATCACCCAGTGGGCCATGGCCGACGTCGAAAACGCCGGGCTGCTGAAGATGGATTTCCTGGGACTGCGCAACCTCACGATCCTCTCGAAGGTCGTCGACCTGATCGAGCAGACCACGGGCCAGCGCGTCGACCCGTATCGCTTCCCTCTCGACGACGCCGAGACGTTCGCCCTGCTGTGCCGCGGTGAGACCAAGGGCGTGTTCCAGCTCGAAAGCGGGGGAATCCGCGACCTGTTGCAGCGGATGAAGCCCGATCACTTCCGCGACATCATCGCCACGAACGCCCTCTATCGCCCCGGGCCCCTCGAAGGTGGAATGGTCGACGACTACATCCAGGTCAAGCACGGCAAGAAGCGACCCGAGTACAAACACCCCGTCATGGAGGAGATCCTCGGCGAGACCCACGGCGTAATGGTCTACCAGGAGCAGGTGATGCGCATCCTCAACCGGCTGGGGGGAATCGAGCTGGCCAACGCCTACACCTGCATCAAGGCCATCAGCAAGAAGAAGCTCCCCATCATCGCCCGGTTCCGCGAGCAGTTCGTCGAGGGGGCCCAGGCGCAAGGCCTCAAGAAGAAAGAGGCCGAGGAGCTGTTCGGGCTGATCGAGAAGTTCGCCGGCTACGGGTTCAACAAGAGCCACTCGACGGCCTACGCCCTGGTGGCCTACATGACCGCCTATCTCAAGGCCCACTGGCCCGTCGAGTTCATGGCGGCGTTGCTGTCGAGCGACATCCCCAACCGCAACTTCACGCGCAAGGACTCGACGGTCGAGCATCTCGAAGACTGCCAGCGCATGAAGATCGAGGTCGTCGCCCCCGACGTGAACCGCTCGGCGCCCGAGTTCACCGTGGCCGACGGCAAGATCTACTTCGGCCTGTCGGCCATCAAGGGATGCGGCGGCGCCGCCGCCGAGGCCATCGCGGCCGAACGCCGGGCGAACGGTCCCTTCCGCAGCCTCTTCGACTTCTGCGAGCGCCTCGACTCGGGCACGATCAACCGCTCGACGGTCGAAACCCTGATCAAGGCCGGCGCCTTCGACTCCCTCGGGGCGCGACGCTCCCAGTGGTTCGAGGTGATCGATCGGGCCATGCAGTCCGCGGCGCTCGCCGCCGCCGACCGCCGCCGAGGCCAGCGCGGCCTGTTCGACGACCACGACGACGAAGTGGAACAAACGGCCGTCGCCAGCCTGCCCGACGTCCCCGAGTGGGACGAACGTGACAGGCTCGCCAAGGAGAAGGAGGTTCTCGGGTTCTATCTCTCGAGCCATCCGTTGGCCGAATACCAGAAAACCCTGTCGACCTACTGTTCCCACACGACGACCGAAGCGGCCGCCCTGAGGCACCGCACCGAGGTCATGCTCGGCGGCATGCTCTCGTCGATCAAGTTCTCGCACACGAAGAACGCGCGCCCGGGAAGCCCCACGCGCTACGCCATGTTCGACCTGGAGGACATGGACGGCATGATCCGCACGATCATCTGGCCCGACCAGTTCGCCGAGTACGGCGACATGGTGCGGCCCGACGCCGTGCTCGTCGTGCTGGGAACGATCGACAAGCGCGGGGGCGGCGACGAAGCGAACCTGATCGTCAACGAGCTGATCCCCCTGGAGGACCTGAAAGCCCGATTCACGCGCGGCCTGGTGGTCCGCCTTTCCGAAGCCGAGCACGGCGAGAAGGGCTTGCAGCGGCTCTACGAGATCCTGCGCGGATACCCCGGCCCGTGCGAGCTGCAGCTTGTCGTGTTCATGGCCGACGGCTCCCGCGTGCCCATGACCTGCGAGCGCCTGCGCATCGAGATCAACAGCCAGATGTGGTCGCGCGTCGAGGAGTTGCTCGGGCCGGGCAACCTCCGCCTGCTGGCGGCCCCCCCGCGCCGATCGAACGGCAATCCCCCGCGCCCCCGCCGCGCCAACATGAGCCGCGCGGCGGTTTCGTAGCCGGAGCGCCTCACCCCGCGATGAAAGACCGAGCGGCATGGCCTCGGCGCGATACGCTGCAACGAGAAATCCCTCGATGTCCGCCCGTGACGGAATCGCTTCCCCCCGAAGAAGCCCGCTCCCCTGGCCACGGTGATCCCTTTCGAAGACCGGCTTGGGGATCCCTGGCCATCGTGGTGCGTGAGCTTGAATTGAGCAAGAATGGCGATTCCATGCGGTCACTGTTTCGCGCCACCGCGCCGGGGCGGCAATAACGAAAAACCAGTCAAGCAGCCCTTCTCGAAGCAAATCAAGGAGATTCTGGTCGGGCTCGGTTCTCGCCTGTTGCCGTGACGCACGGTGCGCGAACGGTCGGGCAAGCAGTGTTTTCGCATCGGGCAAGAAGGGCGTGCTGTCGACCGGAAGTTGTCTTGCCGCGATGACCCATGCTTTGCCCCAAGGAGCAGTGCATGCACGCATCCCACGAACGGCACTGGCGGAGCCGTCCGCACACTGCGCCGAGAGAGGAGAGCAACCGAGACAACGGAAGCAGTTCGCCGTCTCCTGGAAAAACTTGAAGAACAAGCCCCTGGTCGAGGCGATCTTATTGGCCGTGCCGTCCATGAGTTGCGCACCGGACCCGTGGTTTCTGACTCAGCAGCAACGCCCCGGATCGACGATGAGGAGCACGTTCCAGACGAGCGGTCGACGGCGCAACTCCGCGATCGGGGCCCGCAGGATGGCCTTGGAGATTCTCCGTCGGGCCGAAACCGGCAAGGCCGCAGCCGCCGAAGCGGAAGCCAAGCGAGGCATCGACTGGGAGGAGGTATCGTGATCTGCGGGTATCCGCCGCCGGACGCGCCGATTCGCCAGGAGTTTGACCTGGCGGGCAGGGAGGGACTCTCATGAGGAGTCCGATGCCCGCCTATAACGGGGCTGCGGGGGCGGCGTTTCTTTTGCGAACACCGGGTCGTGAGTCTCTCACCCTCCAACATGACGACGGTATCGTTACGGTTCGTCAGGGCGCGCCATACATTACGGTTCAGTTGTTCGAGCGCCCAACGGGCGATCACTTGAGAACTGAATCATGGCGAGTATTGCTTGAGGCTCTCGACGTCCATGCCGTCACTGGCAGGGAAGCACTTGGCACGGAGCGTGGAGACGGTGAGTATCTGACTTGGATTCGCGACGAGGAGGAGCGATATCGACTTACCATCGCTTCGACAGCGAGCTTGCCCTGGTCCATGAAAGGCACGGCTACCAGCACCCCTCCCCCGGGGGCGCAGGATGCCACTCGCACTCGCCAACCGGCGCGCCCGGTTCCGCACCATCCTTCCTTTCGTTTTTGGCGATTGTCGCGGTTGGCCGACGACCTCTTTGACGCATACCGGAATGCTTTCCTCGCTCTCGAATGTCTCGTGAGCGACGCGTCTCCGAAGCAACCTCGAGAGTCCGAACTGAACTGGATCAAGCGCGTGTTGCGCGACCCCTTGTCGGCGGGACTCCCTCCCGGCATGGATGTCGACGCAACGGTCGAAGAGCTGTACAAGGTCGGGCGCTTGCCATTGTTTCACGCCAAGATGGGCAAGGGTTTCTACGCCCCGCAAGGCGAAGAGCGAGAACGCGTTGAGTTGCTCTTAGGCCGGCTCAACTTTCTCTTGACATGCCTTTACGGCCGTAGATTCGGATTCGGCAGCGGATGGGGTAGATTGGCCGCCGATACAAAGGATGCGCAAGCGCGTGCGGTTTTTCAGTTCGACGAAGTCATATACACCAATGGAGGCGAGCACGTATCTCGGAAGCCGCGAGTCGAGGTCATGGAGGAACCGCGTAGATTCGGCAATCTTTGGGCAAGAATTCAAGTGGCGCCGCCCTCCAAGCTACCGTATGTTGACAAGATTGAGCTACGGAATCGCGAGGACGAGCGTGGAACGCTGGAGTTCGACGAATTGGTGCCCATGTCAGCAGTTAACACTGTAAACATCGAGATTCAACTGCTGATCTACAACGTCCGAGCGCCTCGACCGTCGCGCCCCATGTAGACAAGATAGCTCGGAACGATGACAAGACTGGGGAGGGTTCGATATTCGCGGGAGGGCAAAGACTCAGCTCCACGGTCGGTGTCACGGATGGCTTGCCGCAGACCTGAAGGCCGGCCGCCGAAACACAACTCGATCGAGGGTGCGAAATGCAAGACGAGAAGTCCGTCGACCAGAACAAAGTCCCCAACGGAATGCATTCCTTTGGGCCCCGAGATCTCGGGACCGTGCGATTTGTTCCCCAACGCAATGACCCGGGTGGGGGCGGCGAACGGACCGCGCGTCACTCCACGCGGCGGAAGCGGAGGCGGGCGTAGCGGGCCACGGGGGTGCCGTCGATCGTGTCGGCGATCAGCAGGTCGGCCGCCTCGGTGAGTCGGTTGCCGGCGCGGGGCGTGGCGGTGAAGAAGGTGCTCGCGATGCGGCGAGCCAGCGCGACGCGCACGGGGGCCGTGACCGAACCGTCGGGCTCGATGCGCATGGCGTAGGTGCCCGTCTGTGCCTCGGTTTCGGGGGTGGTGCCCACGATGTTGCAGAGGATGTACATCGCGTGGTCGGGCGTGACGTGGAATCGAGGGTGGCCGATGATGCCCGTCGGGCGCAGCGGCCCCGTGGTTTCTCCGCCCGCGAGGACGACGCGCTTCGAGACCAGCGTTCCTCGATCGACGATCCCGTAGCAGAGGCGCCAGTCGCGCCGGATATCGGGAAAGTGCAGGTCGCGAAGCCTGGGATGAATCGGCTCCTTCTGCCAGACCACGTGCAGGCGCCCGTCGGGAGCCAGCCACGAATCGCCCAGCCCGACCGTGCCGCCGTCGTCCATGGTGTCGTCCAGCACGATCCACTCCGAGAACGGCTCGCTCCGGATATCGGGGGTCCAGGCGTAGTGCAGCTTGCGCATGCGCCAGCCCCACTTGTCGCGACCCCACGTCTCGGTTTTCGACGGGTCGATGCGGTTCCAGATGTTGATCGGCGAGTGCCCGAGATAGTGCACCTGGCGATCGTGGAGAATCACGTTGGCGTAGTTCACCGGCGTGTGCTCGCCGCGCCAGACGGAGTACTTGGGGTCCTCTCCCTTGGGCCAGGTCAACCGGCCGGTCTTCCACGCGCCGTCGCGGTCGAGCAAGGCCCACGCGGTGTGCGACGTGCCGACCTTGTGGAACAGGATGAACTCGCCGTTGCGGCCGTCGGCGGCAAAGGCGCGGTAGGAGTGCTCGGTGAACGCGGGGGTTTCTTCCCACGGGGGAACGAGCGGTCGCGGCTCTTGTTCCGGGCGCGCGGCGTCGAACTCGAGGAACTCCGGGCGCGCGGGCCCTCCGGCGGGCTTGGCCGGGGCGGGCACCAGCGGCGCGAGCGTGGGGTTGGCCGACATGAGCAGCCGGCCCGCGTGGCTGGTTGCCAGCGGGCAAGGCTCGCGCGTGCGATCCTTTTCGTCGCGTTGGCAAAACGTCCAGCCTTCGGGACGGCGTTCATACAGGGCCCAGCGCGCGTTGTTCAGCGGGGCGGCCCCGGGCACGGCCTCGAAGGCGCTGACGAACAGCCGCTCGCCCACGCGAACCATCTGCGTGCTGCCCGAACTCCAGAACATGCCCGAGCCGTTGTTGGTCACCTCGTAGGCGGGAAGCTCGCAAACGATCTCCTCGATTTCGACCTGCACCTCGAACGGCGCGGCAGCCTCGGCCCCGCCGCCGTTCGGCGCCCCGGAGCGATGACGCAGGGCGCGGCCGAACAGTTCTTGGCTCGGTTCGCCCTCGTCGACCGCGGTCTGGCCGGCCAGGAAGACGTAGCGCACGCCCGTGGCGTATTCCTGCGGCTTCTCGAACGTGGCCCGGTCGCGATAGGTCGCCGGATCGAACACCACGACGTCGGCCCAGTAGCCGGGCCGGAGGTAGCCGCGATCGGCGATCCCGAACGCGTCGGCCGGCAGCCCGGTCGCGCTGCGGATGGCCTGCGCCAACGAGAGGACATTCTCCTCGATGGCGTAGCGGCCGATCTTTCGGGCGAAGGTGCCGAAATTGCGCGGGTGGTGGTGCTCGTTGGGATTCTGCGTGCGCGCCGCGCCGTCGGAGGCGGTCGCCACCCACGGCAGCGTCATCGCCCAACGCACGTCGGCTTCGGACATCGAATGGCTGACGATCTGCGGCGACTCCCGCACAAGGATCTTGAGCACCAGGTCCACGGCGTCGATTTCCTCCTGGGCGGCGATTTCATCCAGGCTCTTGCCGACGTCGTCGGGGAACGCTTTGCTGGCGGCGATCACGATCTTCTCGGTGCGCGCGAGCTGGTCGGCGATCACCCGGCGCACCCGCGCGGCGAACTCCGGGTCGTCGGCCATGCGCTGGGCAAGGTCGGCCCGCGACCACCGGACGTGGGAGTCGGGCAGCGTCGCGTCGGCCAGCGAGAACGAATTGGCCGTGTAGGGATACTGGTCGGCCGTGACGGCCAGTCCCTGGGCGCGGGCCTTTTCGATCATGGCCGCGGCCTCGCGGATGCGGCCCCAGTTGGGGATCTGCATCGACTTGAAGTGCGAGATGTGGACCGGCGCGCCCGATTCGCGCCCGATGCCGATGGCCTCGTCCACCGCCTCGAGGAGATGGTCGCCCTCGTCGCGGACGTGGCTGACGTAGATGCCGCCGTGGGCCGCCACCACCTTGGCCAGGGCGACGATTTCCTCGGTCTGGGCATAGGAGCCGGGCGCGTAGATGAGCCCGGTCGACATGCCCCACGCGCCGTCGCGCATTGCCCGGTCGACCTGGTCCTTCATGCGTTCGAGTTCCTCGGGCGTGGGCGCGCGGCGTTCCGAGCCGAGCACGGCGCGGCGGACCGTGCCGTGCCCCACCAGGTGCATGATATTCGTGCCCGCGCCGTTGGCGTCGACGTCGCTGAGGAACTTTGCCACGTCCCTTGCGCCGCCACAGTTGCCGGTGCACATCGTGGTGCAGCCCTGCAAGAGGTAGTTCAAGGCGGGGCGAACGCCGGGCTGCGCGAGCGTTCCATCGGAGTGCGTATGCAGATCGATCAGCCCGGGAGCGACGACCAGGCCCCGGCAATCGACGGTGCGGCCGATCTTGCCCGGCGTCACGCTGCCGACGGCCACGATCCGTCCGTCGCGGACCGCCACGTCGCCGACCACCGGCTCGGCGCCCGAACCGTCGTAAATCGTGCCTCCGCGAAGCAGCAGGTCGGCATCGAGCGGCTCCGCGGGAGCCGGCGCGGCGAGCATGGCCAGGGTCAGTCCGACGATCGAGCAGGGTAGAAGCGCGCGTGCCCGCGGCGTGCGCGCGGCGGCGCCCGCGATGTTGGCGTGGTTCGCGGGGCGAAACGCCGTGGCGAGCCTGGCGAGCGGCGTGTGCGGGAATTGCGGGCGTGAAGCGAAGGACATCATGGCTTGGCCTCGGGTGGATGTGGCGCGGGCGGGTCCGGATCGCGGCGGGGGGAATCGGTCGAGCCGATGCGGGCTATTGTAGCCCGGCCGGGCGAGAATTGCTCCCCTGCCGGCTCACGACGCCTGCCGGGCCGACCGGCGGCTGAGAAGGTCGGCCCAGTAGAGCGGTTCGGGCAGCCGGCGCCCGCGCAGGAGATCGCGCACGACCCGCTCGGCAAAGGCCACGTCGCTGCGATGCCCGGGCGAGATGAAGATCGGGCGGCGACTGCCCGCCGTGGCCCGCAGCGCGACCCCGATCACGCGGTCGCCGAGCAGCACGGGTCGCGACTGGCCCGGGCCGAGTGCTTCGAGGTCGACCTTCCCGCAGAGCAGCTTCTTGGTAACGCCCACGGTCGGCACCGAGGCCGCCACGCCCAGGTGGCTGGCGATGCCCGCGCGCCGCGGGTGCAAGATGCCGGTCCCGTCGACCAGGAGCAACTCGGCCAGCCGGCCCGCCTTGCGAACCTCATCGAGCAGATCGACGAGAATCGGCAGCTCGCGAAACGCGAGATACGTCGACACGTACGGAAAGCCGACGCGACGGCAGAGCGTCGTCGACCAGGCCAGCTCGCCGGTGTCGACGTCGACGAGCGCGTAGGCGGCCACGCCGACATCGGGTTCGCGGTACGAGACGTCGACGCCCGCAACGAGTCGGGGAATCGTCTTGCGGCGGGAGAGCCGGATCTTGGCGGCGAGCTGCTCTTGGACGCGGCGGAGTCGTTCGAGGGGGCGGTCCGAGGCGAACCCGTCGAATCCGAATGCGTCCAGGTCGACGCGGTCGCCGTGGATCGTCACGCCCTCGGCCGCCAATCGTTCGGCCTTGTCGCGCGGCGAGCCCGCGGCGTACGGGCCGAGCACTCCGCCGGCCCGCACCACGCGATGGCACGGGCAGTCGTCGCGGTGTTCGTGGTGAGGCATGAAATACCCCACCCAGCGCGCGGCGATGCGGTTTCCCAAGGCGTCGGCCAGCGCGCCGCAGGTCGTCACGCGCCCCCGGGGGATTTGGGCAAGACAGCCCTTCAGCAAGGCGGGCAAATCGGGAAGATCGCGAAACGGGCCTGCGTCGCACATGTTGCCTCTGGGGCCGCCCGGGCTATGCTGGAGGAACGGCCGATCGACACGTGACAGCATCCCGCCCGAACTGGCGCGCGTCAACCTCGCGTGCGCCTTCCCCGCTTCCCCTCGCGAAAGGATCAACCATGAAGAGGCTCCTGAGCACGGCCTTGATCGTCGCGTCCTGCGTCCTTCTTTTCAGCCCTTGGGCCGGCGCCGCCGATTGGCATCATCCGCTTTACCTCGACGGCGGCGGGCTTTGGCGGACGCGACTGCTCGTGACGGTCGACAACGGGGCCGATCGCGTGCTGGAAGGCGAGCCGATCGCGCTGCGCATCGGCGACGGCCCGGGCGAGGCGCGGCTCGTGGGCGAGCGGGCCGAGGCCGTGCGCGTGGCCAGCGACCAGGGCGTCGAGATGCTCTTCGCGCTCACCCGGCCCGACGGAAGCCCCATCCATCGAGCCGAGATCCCCGCCGGCAGCACGCTCGTTCTGCCCGCCGAATGCGGGGTGAGGCAGAAGGCGACCTATTACGTCTACTTCGACAACCCGTCGGCCGGCGAGTTGCCCGACTTCCTTCCGATGCGCATGGGCCTGGTCAACGGCGACGTGGAGGCGGGCGAAGGATCGGCGCCCACCGGGTGGAAACACGACCCCCCCGACTCGCAGCACCGCGCGACCTGGAGCACCGAGCATCCGCAGTCGGGCCGGCGGTGCCTGAAGACCGTGGTGGCCGACGGGGCCGAGCCCACCTGGATCGCGACGCGACAGCAGGGCATCCACGTGGTCGCCGGGGCCGAGTACGAGATGCGGGCCTGGGTGAAGGCCGAGAACGTGCGCGGCAACGCGGGATGGTACATCCACGTGGGCAACGGCGAGAACCCGATGCTCATCGCTCCGATGCTCTACGGCGGCGAGGGCACCTACGATTGGAGGCAGGTCACCGCCCGATTCAAGGCCCCGGCCCAGGCCAATCGGGCAAGTCTGGGCACCGTCCTGCGCGGCACGGGCACCGCCTGGTTCGACAACGTCACGCTCGAATGCCTCGAGCCGGGCAACGTCCGGGCCGCGGCCGGAGCGCCCGAGCGCATCGACCTGCGCGAGATCGGGGCCGACGCCGCGTGGGCCGAGGCCCCGGCCGGTGCGGCCCGGCAATCGAATCACCGCGCGCTGGTTCGGGTGCTCAATCTCTCGGAATCGCCCGTGGACAACTCCCTCGTCGCGATCCACCTCGGACGCCTCGAAGCCCGAATGCGCGGCCGGCTGCGTCGCGGGTCGATCGTGGTGGCCCGGGGCAGCCGGACCGTCGACCGGTCGTTCCACGGCGATCAACTGGTCTTCGAGGCCGACGTGCCGCCCCGCACGGCAGCGCACTACTGGGTCTACTTCGCGGACGAACCTCGCGACGGAGCGAGCGCGGCCGAAGCCGACCTGCTTCTCGGGAAGCACAATCTCGTCAAGAACCCGAGCTTCGAGCAAGGCGACGATTTGCCCGACGGATGGTCGAGCACCGGGCCGGCAACGGGCCCCGACGGCGTGACGTTCGGAGTCGACGCCGCCGCGCACGAAGGGCTGGGCCGGCGCTCGGCGACGATGCACGTCCCCCGGGGCGCCACGAGCGCGTGGCGCGGCTGGCGCCAAGACGTGCCCGTCGAGCCCGGCCGCACCTACCTGCTCTCGGCCTGGGTCAAGTGCGAGGGGGTCGAGTCGGGCGAGGTCCGCGTCCATGCCCACTGCCGCACGGCCGACGGCGGGCTTTCGAAGCACAACCCGATGGTGAGCATGGGGCCAGGCATCTCGGGAACGAGCGACTGGACCTTGATGTCGGGCCGCTTCACCATGCCCGACGACACGGCGAGGTTCCAGATCCACTTGACGACCAACGACAGCGGCACGGTCTGGCACGACGGGGTGATGCTGACCGAGATTCTGCCCGGCAGCGTGCTGCGGCTCGAAGGCCGGCCGGTCGAGCGCCCCGGCGCGCCGTGCTTGTGGCAGGTTCCCGCCGTGGTCAAAGTCTTTCGGGAGGATCCCGCGCCGCGGGAACCTTCAGCCTTGCGCATCGCCGCCGCGCGGAACGAGTGGGAGCCGCTGCAAGTGGCGATTCGCGGTCCGCAATCACTCGCGGATGTGCGAGTCGAAGTCGTTCCGCCGGTGGGGCCGGGCGGCGCGAGGCTCGATGACGTCGAGGTGAACGTGGTCGGTTTCGTCCCGATCGACCATCCCACGAGCTACTACCGATCGGATAGCCCCGCCTGGCACCGCAAGGTGCCGACGGGGCCGGGCGCATGCGACGGCTGGCCCGGCATGTGGCCCGATCCGCTGCTTCCCCGCGCGTCGTTCGACCTCGAAGCCGACGCAACGCAGCCGGTATGGATCACGGTGGCCGTTCCCAAGGATGCCCCGGCCGGCGAGTACCGGGGCCGAATCCGGCTGCGATCGGGTTCTCGCACCGTGGTCGAGGCGCCGTTTACCGTCGAGGTGTGGGATTTCACGCTTCCCGACGAGAGCCACGTGGCGGCCATCTACGACGTTCGCCTGGGAAGGGCGAGCGAGCTTTGGGACGGGTCGCTCGACGAGCTGTATCCCGAGATCGTCGAGTTCATGGCCCGGCGCCGGCTCTCGCCCGACACGATTCGGCCCGGGCCGCGCATCCGGTACGAAGACGGCCGGGTCGTGGCCGACTTCGACGAGTTCGACAAGGCGGCCCATTGGTATTTCGATGAGTTGAAGCTGCGTTTCGCCTACACGCCTTGGGATTTCTACCTGTTCGGCTGGGCCCATCCGCCCAAGACGCTTTTCGGCGAGCGTCCCTATCCCGGCGATCCGCCCTACGACGACGCCGATCGTTCGCAACTCCGTCCGGAGTACAAGAAGGCGTACCAGGCGTGTCTCAAGGTTTTCTGGGACCACCTGAAAGCGAAGGGCTGGGCCGACAAGGTGGTCTTGTACATCTCCGACGAGCCCCACGACTGGCACGACCCCATCCGCGTGCAGATGAAGGCCCTCTGCGACATGATCCACGAGGTCGATCCCGAAATCCCCATCTACTCGAGCACCTGGAAGCACGTTCCCGACTGGGAGGGGTACCTCGACGTGTGGGGCATCGGGCATGACGGCCGGGTCCCGATCGACAAGATGGCCGAACTCCGCGAGGCGGGCGACCGGCTCTGGTTCACCACCGACGGCCAGATGTGCACCGACACGCCCTACTGCGCGGTCGAGCGCCTGCTGCCCCACTACTGCTTCAAGCACGGCGTCGAAGCCTACGAGTTCTGGGGCGTGGCCTGGCTGACCTACGACCCCTACCGGTTCGGGTGGCACGCCTACATCCACCAGTCGAGCGAGCCGGGCAAGTGGTACTACGTGCGCTACCCCAACGGCGACGGATTTCTGCTGTATCCCGGCGCGCCCATCGGGCATGAGGGGCTGGTCAGCTCGATCCGCCTCGAGCAAGCCCGCGAGGGCGTCGAGGATTACGAGTACCTGCACCTCTTGCAGCGGCTCATCGCCGACGCGAAGGCCGCCGGACGCGACGTCGCCGAAGCCAAGCGGGTCGTGCGAGAGGCCGGCGCGTTGGTCACGATTCCGAACGCGGGCGGGCGGTATTCGAGCAAGATCCTGCCCGAGCCCGAGAGGCTGTACGCGTTGCGCGAGGCGCTGGCCGCCGCCATCGTGCAGATGGCCGGAAGATAAGGCCCGACGGGAGGGCCGGACGGGGAAAACGAGCACGGATATCGGGAGGCTCGGCTCAGAGGCCCGCAAGCATGCGGGTGCGGCGGGCGCGGCGTTCGGCGCGGAGGCGGGCGCGGCGTTTCACTTCGCTGGGCTTCTCGTAGTACTCCCGGCGACGCATCTCTTTTTTGATCCCGCTCCGCTCCACCAGTTTTCGGAAGCGGCGCACCGCTTCCTGAATCGACTCGTTATCCCGTAACGTCAGTTTGACCACTCACTCCTCCTTCGATGAATGCTTTGGGTATGGTGACGGGGACTCCGCCTCGAACGGCTTCGCGCCGACGGTCGGTCGAGCCCTTCAATGTACACCCGATGGGTGAGGTGTGTCTAGACTTGCCCGCCCCAACCCCG
>Ga0334896_1000852_pt1 | contig 31027 bp, 28 predicted proteins | sample GraSluR3_MG_8_FD_207734 | JGI IMG/M metagenome (GOLD analysis project Ga0334896, IMG submission 207734) | Sludge microbial communities from methane-producing bioreactor in Wageningen University, Netherlands - Granular Sludge_27_06-R3 | ecosystem: Engineered > Bioreactor > Anaerobic >... | reverse complement strand
GATGGGCCTTTCCGGTGGCCTCCTCGGAGATCTCGATGGTCAGGCCGCGGTTCAGGAACGCCAGCTCGCGCAGGCGCTGACTGAGCACCTCGAAAGAGAAATCCTGGCCTTCGGTGAAGATCTCGGGGTCCGGACTCAGGGTGACCCGGGTCCCCGTGCGCCCCTCCTCCCCCTCGTACTCCTCGAGAGGTCCCTCGATGCTTCCGCGCGAGAACTTCTGGACGTAACGCTTCCCGTCCCGCCAGACCTCGACCTCGAGGTAGCGCGAAAGGGCGTTGGTGACCGAGACCCCGACGCCATGCAGGCCGCCCGAGACCTTGTAGCCCTTGCCCTCAAACTTGCCGCCGGCATGCAGTTGGGTCATGACCACCTGGACGGTGGGGATGCCCTCGGTGGGGTGGATGCCGACGGGGATGCCGCGGCCGTTGTCCACCACGCTGACCGAACCATCCCGATGCAGCCGCAGCTCGATCCGGTTGCAGGCCCCGGCCAGGGCCTCGTCCACCGCGTTGTCCACCACCTCGAAGACGATGTGGTGCAGGCCGCGCGGGCCGGTGTCGGCGATATACATCCCGGGGCGCTTGCGAACGCCTTCCAGTCCTTTGAGGACCTGGATCTCGCTCTCTCCATAGGCTCCGGGCAGCGCTCGGCCTCCGTTCTCTGCGACCAGCAGATCCACCTCGGCGCTGGGCGCCACCTCTGTCGACCAGGTCTCCATCCGAAGCCTCCTAGAACTCTTCCTCGCGCCGCTGCCGGCGTGTCATCACCCGGTCCAGCACGAAACCAAAAAACGCCCCCAGGAACAGCCCGACTCCCCCACCCACCAGGGCCCCCATGAACTCCATTCCCAAGGCCGGCGCACCGAGCGATTCGGCGTGCAGGCGGAAGGACCAATAACCGGCCAGGCCACCCCCGACCACCCCCAGGGCCATGGGAACCAGGCAGCCGACCAGGCTGCGCTGCTCGCTGAAGCTCTCTCTCAACATGCAGCCTCCGAGCCGCCTGGCGATGACAGGTGCGGTGCGGAAGACCGCTCTGAACGAGCCCGAACTCACTGCCGAAGCCGCCTGGGATCTCTCCCGGCGGCTTCGGAAGGGGGGCCCGCTCTCGCCTATTCCCTAAACATCATGGGATTCGACGTTCCGGATCCGGGTCCTTCTCTCAGAGCCCCACAGGCTGCCTGCTGGTAGAGCTCCAACATCCGCGCTCCCATGGCCGACATCGAAAAGGCCTGAGCCTGAGCCAGCGCGCCTTCTGCCAGGCGGGACCGAAGCTTGCCGTCGGTGACCAACCGCAGCAGGGTCTCGGTGAAAGACGACAAGTCGCCGGGTTCAACCAGCAGACCGCTGCGTCCGGAGGCGACGGCCTCGGTGCACCCCGAGGCCCGCACCGCCAGGACTGGGAGCCCGGCGGACTGAGCCTCCAAGAGGACCAGCCCCTGGGTCTCGGTCTGGGAGGCAAACACGAACAGGGTGGAAGCCGCCAGGTAGTGCTTCAAGTCGCCCCGACCGCGATACCCCAGGAACACCGCGGACCCTTGCAGGCCCAGTGCCTCCGCCCTCTGTTCGAGCTCCGGGCGATGTGGGCCGTCTCCAACCAGTAGCAGGCGCAACCTGGGGTCGGCCTGGCGCGCACGAGCCAGGACCTCCAGCAGGAACTCCAGGGACTTCTCGCGCGCCAACCGGCCCATGTAGAGCAAGATCGGCTCGTCCAGGCCAAGACCAAGCTCCTCTCGCGCGAGGCGCGGATCCCCGCCCTGGAAGCTCTCGACATCGACTCCGGTCGGAATCACCCGCAAGGGACGGCACAGACCCTGCTCCCGTTGACGTTGAGCGACCTGTTGACTGGGCGCCACCACCATGAACGAGGTATTCCAGAAGAAGCGACACAGCCCCACCGCAATTGGACGCAACACCTCTGGAGGCAAGGGAACATAGTGGAGGTACTCTTCAAAGAGGGTGTGATGGGTGAAGACCCGCGGGCAGCCCAGACGAGCCGCCACCAGCCAACCGATCGCACCGACGTTGAAGGGGGTGTGCAGGTGGACCACGTCTGGCCTGAAGGCCAGGGCCTCCCGGACGTGACTCAGGGGGACGGGAAGGCTGACCCTCTCCTCCGGATGAAGAGGAAACCGAACCGATGCAAAGCGCCGAACCCAGGGCTCGCTGTCTCGGTAACCCGGGACGGCCGGGGCGAAGAGTCGGACCTCATGTCCGGCCCGGGTCAGGGCCTGGAGCAGCAACTGAATCGACGTGGTCACCCCGTTGACGATCGGGTGATAGCAGTCGGCGAACATCGCGATCTTCATCGGCCAGTCTCCCTCAGGCTCAGGCCTCTTCCAGGCTTCCTGCGACGACCCGGAACAGCCCGGCGCACTCCGGCAGGTTGGGCGGAGGGGTCGTGGTGGTCAGGAAGACCTGCCGGTATCCCCCAAGAATCTCCAAGAGTCGCTGCCCGCGTCCGACATCCAGTTCCGACAGACAATCATCCAGCAGGACCAAGGCTGCTTCCTCCGCGCTCTCTCCCATGACGCGGGCCTCGGCCAGACGGAGCGCCAGCGCGGCGCTGCGGTGCTGACCCTGCGAGCCATAACGCTGGAGGCTCCGCCCGTCCAGCAGAAGCTCCAGGTCATCGCGATGGGGGCCCGCCTGGGTGCTGCCTCGGGCCAGATCCTCCCGACGCCGCGCCCGCAGGGCCGACAGAAACCGCTCGGGTTCCGGAGGGGCGGCGGGTCGATAGGTCAGGCAGAGGTCGGTCTGACTGTCCGACAGGAGTCCAAAGATCCCCGAGACAGCCTCCTGCAACGAACAGACCACCTCCTGGCGTCGGGGCACCAGGACCGCACAGGCCGCTGCCAGTTGTTCGTCCCAGGGGGCCAGTTCTGCCGGGCTGGGAGCAGGCCGACGGCGCAGCAACTCGTTGCGCTGCCGCAGGACCGAGCCGTAGCGCGCCAGGGCCCCCAGGTAGACAGGGGAGATCTTGCACAGCAGCAGATCCAGGAAGCGACGACGCCCCTGAGGCGCGCCTTGAATCAAGCTGAGGTCCGCCGGGGTGAACAAAGCCATCGGCACCTCGCCCAGCAGGTCTGCAAGGCGCCGTAGCGGAGCCCCATTCCGCAGGATCCGCCGCTCCACCCCCGCCTCTCCCGCCCGAATCCAGTTGATCTCCAGCTCGCGCGTCGACCCCCGATCCCGACGAAAGAGCGCTCGCACGCGCGCCTGCTGGCGACCCCAACCAAGCAGTTCGGCCTCCCGCGAGGCTCGGAAGCTGCGAGAAGTCCCCAGCAGATAAAGCGCCTCCAGCAAGGCGGTCTTGCCCTGCGCGTTCTCCCCCACCAACAGGACCAGACCCGAAGGCAGGTGCAAGTCCAGCTCGCGGTAGTTGCGAAAATCCACAAGTTCCAGGTGTTCCAAGACCACAGTCCAGCCTTCGTGCCCGCGCCCGGCGACCCTCCGCTCACAGGCCAAGGAGCGACCGATGTCGAACCCCCCCACGCCATGTTCAAACGACTTTCGGAGTCCCTGGGCAGGGCCGCCGCCTCCCTCCACGCCGACGAAGGCCTCCGGCGCGGCCGACTGCTGCTCTCATGGCTGACGGCCGTCGGACCTGGGCTGGCTCGCCAGGTGGCGCCTGCGGAAATCCGCGGCGACACCCTGGAGTTGGTCTGCTCCGGCCCCCTCTGGGCGCAAGAGGTCCTGCTGCGCCAGAAGGACATCCTGGCCCGACTCAACCCCCTCCTGGAAGGCGCGCCCCTGCGCCGGCTGCGCTGTCGCCCGGGACGATTCCACCCGGTGGAACCTTCACCGACCCCGCCCCGCGAGGAACCGCATCCTTGGGAATCCGTCACCCTGGACGCGGGGGCACTGGAACGCATTGAGAAGGCTGTCGCAGAGGTCCAGGAACCGACCTTGGCAGAGCGCCTTCGCCGGCTTCTGGTCCAACTGGAGCGTCGCCGCCAGGTGGCCTTCGCCCAGGGTGCAATCGCCTGTGGGGCCTGCGGGACCCCAACCCGGCGCTCCCCATGCCGAACCTGCCGGCGCGAGGCCCGCGCCCGGCGGCGGCACCGCATCGAGCAGCGCCTGGCACGGGAACCCTGGTTGACTGGCCCCGACCTGGCCGCCGAATTCCCCGACCTTCACCCGGCGGAGTTCCTCACCATCCGCACGTCCCTGCGCAGTCGTCTGGAACAGGACATCTGGGCCATGATCCGAGCCTTGCCAGCGGGCTCCTCCCTCCCGGATGGCTTGAGGGCCCGCATGATCGAACTGGTCATGCTGAGCACCGGACTTCCCGCCCACCGCCTGGACGCCCGACATGTCCGACACGCCCTGTGCCCGACGCTGGCTCGAGCCTACCTGGACGACCAGGCCTGCGGCCCCTGGGACGGCAAGCCTGCCGCCCGACGCCCGAAGACCCGGACGCACCCGGTCGCGGCGGACTACCAGGCGCGGAAACCTTCATCTCCTGCCGAGTCCTCTTCCTCTTCCGGGTCCAGAGGCTCCCATTTGAATCGGCGTTGGCCGGAGGGAGCGCCGGGCTGAGGCAACAGGCCGGGCTGGAAGTCCTCTTCGCGCTGCGGGAGGAGCCCCGGCTGGAAGTCCGCTTCGCGCTGCGGGAGGAGCCCCGGCTGGAAGTCCTCTTCGCTCTGCGGGAGGAGCCCCGGTTGGAAGTCCTGCCAGCCCTGATCCAATTCCCCCGTCAGCGCCGACGGCTGCCGCGAAGAGGACCGCGATCGCTGGGACTCCACACCGGCGGGCTGCTGGTGTGCACCGACGCTGGGTCGATGGCGTCGGATCAACGGCTCGGGCGGCTCGCTTGCCGCGGGATCCGGCCCCTCGAAGGCCCGGCTCGAAAGTGGGCTGTGGTCGTAGTCTTCTGGACTGAGGTCGAGATTCGCCTGCATCCTGCCCTCAGCCCAGGAACCCAGGAAAGGCAATCGCAGAAAACGACCCGCCGAGGCCCTCCAGGCCGTGTAGAGGAGAAACGAGAGATAGAAACCCAGGACCAGGAAGCCGCCGCTGAAGACCATCAGGCCGATGACCCCGGAGAACGCCGGGCTGCCTCCGGGAAGCACCTGGAGGATCAACCACATCAACCCGACCAGCAACCCTGCGCCCGCCACCGAGAGCACACCCAGGGCCAGCCCCTGAAGCGCATGGAAGTGCACGAAGGGTTCCTGGCGCCGAGCTCCCAGCAGGACCATCGGAGGAACTATGGGCCACAGTGGGTAGCAAAGGCCGGAGATCATCCGGTCCTCTTCGGAAAGAGGCGGAAGAATGTCCAAGCCTGGCCCTCCTCCGTCGTCCGAGTTCAGCCCCCCTGGCGGCTGTGGTTGGCCATCGAAGCAGGTGGTTCCTTCTGGACCAGGTAGGGCGCGGGGTCGACCTGACGGTCGCTCGCCAAGACCTCGTAGTGGACATGGGGGCCAGTTGAGACCCCGGTGCTCCCCACGTAGGCGATGGTCTGACCCTTCCGGACAAACGCCCCCACCCCCTGCGCCAGGCTCGAGCAGTGCGCATACAGGGTGGTCAGACCATTTCCGTGGTCTACGGTGATTGCATACCCATACCCCGAGAGCCAACCGCTCTGGACGACCCGGCCGGCTGCGGTCGCCACGATGGGCGTCCCGGAGGGAGCCGAGATATCGACCCCCGTGTGCATCCGGCCATAGCCGTAGACCGGATGGATGCGCCAGCCGAAGCCAGAGGACAGTGAACCACGACAAGGCCACAGCGAAGGGGTGGCATTGAGCGCCGCCGCCTCGCGCTGGCACTGGACCCGCTTGCGGTAGTCCAGGGCCGCCGCCCGAAGTCGACTGAGGTCCGACTCACGCCCCTCCACCGCAGCCATCAGCTTACGGTAGTTCATCTTCAGTCGCAGCGAATTGGAATGGCGGCCCGAACGCGAACCCTTCAGCGTCCGTCGCGTGGTGCCGGCGCTCCCGACGACGCGACCGATCTGCGCCAGTTCCTGATCCTGACTCTGCAACTGCGACCGAAGCTGCTCGAATCGATCCTCGGCCAGGGCCAGCATCTGCTCCTTCTCTCTCTCCTTGAGGGCCAATGCGGCCCGGTACTGGCTGTTGGCCTTCTCGAGTTCTTGAATCTGGGCCTGGTAGCGCGAGGCACCCCGATCCAACCAGACACGTGCCTGCCACCCTCCCAGCCCAAGCAGGACTGCCACCAGAACGAGAAATGTGGGCGTGATCCGAAGGCTGATCCCCCGGCCTCCAGCCATCACCTTCAAAACAAGACCCCGGCGGCGTCTGGTCTTGGCAATCCTCATCAGGCTGTCTTGCCTCCGGTCGACGTTCGAGTGTCCGACAGGTGTCGGACCTTGGGCAGGATGGCGCACGGTTCAACGCCCAACAAAGCAGTCCCTGCAGCAGGAAGACCAGCTCTGCATCCGATTCAGGCTGACCGACAGCAGCCCGATGCATGGTGGCCAGAATGTTAAAGGTTCACCACCTGTGGAAAACCTGTGCATTCTGTGGACAAACAAAAAAAGACCGGACTTGCGTCCGACCTCGTCCAGGCCGGCTCTGGGTGAGGCCGACTCTCGTGTTCGAAGCCCGGGGTATCCGCTTCACACCGGCGGTCCCGCTTACGGCTGCTCGCTTCCGCGCCTGACCGGGTTCACAGGCCTCCGATTGAGCGGAGCCCGAGCTTCGAACACGAGAGCCCTCCGATGTCAGACATCGGAAGCCCCAAGAAGACTTGGCGGAGAGGGAGGGATTCGAACCCTCGAGGCGAGTTTATAGCCCACCTACACGACTTCCAATCGTGCGCTTTCAACCAGGCTCAGCCACCTCTCCACGCAAAACCTGATGCAACGGCTTCTGGACCAACTGGCGGAGAGGGAGGGATTCGAACCCCCGAGGAAGGTAGTTAGCCCCCCTGCTCGATTTCGAGTCGAGTGCATTCAACCGGGCTCTGCCACCTCTCCATGTCCGCGTCCTGAAGACCACGACGATCTCGAAAGAAGCGCTGCACCAGGGCCCGACACCGGCTCTCCAAAACCCCTCCGCGGACTTGGACCTGGTGGTCCATCCCGGGAAAGTCGACGAGGTTCAACCGACTCCCGGCGCAGCCTGCGCGGGCATTCGGGGTGCCATAGACCAGGCGCCTGATTCTGGCTTGCAGAAGGGCTCCAGCGCACATCGGGCACGGCTCCACCGTCACGTAGAGATCCGCCCCCTCCAGGCGCCAATCCCCGACCCTGCGAGCTGCCCGCCGCAAGGCGAGCGTCTCGGCGTGAGCTAGCGGGTCCCTGCGCGACTCGCGTAGGTTCCATCCCCACGCCAGTTTCTGCCCATCCCGAACCACGACGGCCCCCACCGGGATCTCTCCCAGGGCCAAGGCTCTGCGAGCGGCACGAAGCGCCTCGCGCATCCAGACTCGATCGTCCATCAGGTTCCATCTTCAATTTTCAGTTCCAGATTCCCCACCTCACCCGAGAAATCATCCAAAAAAGAGGGACCCGACCCCTTGCCACACAGGACGGTCGGTCGGGTCTGGCGCGCCGGGCAGGGATCGAACCTGCAACCTTCGGCTCCGGAGACCGACGCTCTATCCATTGAGCTACCGGCGCCCGCTCTGCCTCGAAAGGCACCCGCAGACCGACCGGCCTGCACAGCGGCCCCATCCTAACACAGCCGCCCTCTGGTTGACAAGACGGCTCAAGCTCGGATTTCCAGCCCTGTCGAGCGCAACGTGGGAGCCGCCCGGCCCGCTGCCGGAGGCCCCCACGCCGCGATTCAAGCCGCGCCCACGGGTTCGGCGGAGAGCTCCCTCAGGCGGACCGGCATGCAGACATAGTCAAAGGAGGAATCCTGCAACGGTCGGAGCACCGCGCTGTGACTCTCGTCCTGAAGGTCCAGTTGAACCTCCTCGGCGTCCATGACCGACAGACAGTCCAGGACGAACTTGCCATTGAAGGCGATGGTCAAGGGCCCACCGTCCAGCAGCGCTGCAATCTCCTCGCGCGCGGAACCCAGGTCCGGCGTATTGGCCGACAGCGTCAAGCGATCCGGCTCGAACTCCATGCGCACCAGGTGCGGCGAATCCTTCTCCTGCGCGACGATGATCATGCGACGCAGCGCGTTGGCCAGAGCCTCACGCCCCAAGCGTGCGGTTCTCTGGAAGCTCTTGGGTATGACGCGGTTGAAATCGGGAAAAGTGCCTTCAAGGATCCGACAATGGAACTGGATGCCAGGGACCCTGAAGAAGGCCTGCGAGTCCGCGAAGAGGACTTCCACCTCGCCCTCTCCATCGCCGAAGACCTTGACCATCTCGTGCATGGCCCGCGCCGGAATCACGACCCGGGCCTCCCCTCCCCCGTCCTGCTCCAGTTCGCAGGCCATCCGGGCCAGGCGGCGGCCATCGGTCGCCACCAGGGTGATCCCAGAGGCGTCCAGGATTGTCAAGATCCCGGTCATCACCGGTCGCGATTCATCGACCTCGGCGGCCGCGATCCCAACCCGAGCGACCATCATCTTGAGGACCCGCCTGGGCACGCGCAGGGAGGAGGCGTGTTCGGGCACGGGCAGGGTCGGGTATTCCTCCGCAGGAAGCGTTGCCACCTCAAAACGTGCCCGCCCGCTGGTCACCTTCAGCGAACCCTCGCGCACGGTCTGCAGGGTCGTCGGACCCGCAGGCAAACGGCCGACGATATCCGCCAGAAGCCGGGCGGAGCACGTCGTGGCCCCTTCTGCGTGAACCCGGACGGGAATGGAAGTCTGCACGCCGACGTTGAGATCCGTTGCCGTGACGCGCAACTCATCGCCCCTGGCCTCCATGAGGATATGCCCCAGGATGGGCAGAGGGCTGCGTGAGCTGATGGCCCTTGAAACCTGGCTCAGGGCGTTTTCCAAAACGGTTTTTTCACAGTCCAGGTGCATGTCTGGGTCTCCGTTCTTCTTAATTAACCATGATCATCGTAGTCATAGGGTCTGTTGATGCTGGGGATAAGTGCTTGAATCTCTGTCAATGCGGGGTTCGTTGGGCGTCGTGACTTGGGGACATGTCCTGTATACGCGTTGGATGGTCATCCCCTTGTCCACTGCAGGGGTCGTGGTTGCGTCTATGTGGACCTTCGTCCACAGGATGTTGAATGATTTTCCACATCATTGTCCCCAGCCTGGGATCGCGCGACACACGTGGGATTGCCAGAAGTGGAAGGAACCGCGCCTGGGTCAGGGCGGTTCGTTCGGGGGTCGGAAGAGTGGCCGGTGTGTCAGTGCGCCGAATTCTTGAGCCGTTCCTTGAGGTTGGCGATGCTGGTCTTGAAGTAGTGATCGTCCAGGTTCCCCTCCACCTTGCGGTGGGCGTGCAGAACGGTGGTGTGGTCCTTGTGCCCGAAGTGGGCGCCGATTTCGGGATAGGAGGCGCTGGTCATCTCCTTGCAGAGGTACATGGCGATCTGCCGTGGACGGACGATCCGTTGGTCGCGACGTTTCCCGATCAACTCTTCATGGGTCATGCCGAAGTATTCGCAGACAACCTTCTTGATGCTGGGGACATCCAGGACCTTCAGATCGCTGTCCTTGAGGATTTCCTGAAGCGCTTCGGTCGCGTTGTGGACGGTCAGCGAGCGGCCGGTCAACGAACAGAAGGTGACCACGCGCGTCAAGGCGCCTTCCAGTTCCCGGATGTTGGAGTGGAACTTCTCGGCGATGAAGGTCAGGACATCCTGGCCGACCGGCATGGCGCTGAGCTCGGCCTTCTTTCGGAGGATGGCGACCCTGGTCTCCAGGTCGGGTGGTTGGATGTCTGCGATCATGCCCCATTCGAAGCGTGATCGGAGTCGATCCTGGAGCGTGGGCATCTGTTTTGGAGGCCTGTCGCTGGACATCACGATCTGTTTGTTGTTGGCGTGCAGCTCGTTGAAGGTGTGGAAGAATTCCTCCTGGGTGCGTTCCTTGTTGATCAGGAAATGGATGTCGTCGATCAGGAGGACATCCACGTTGCGGAACTTGCGACGAAACTCCTTCATCTGGGAATCGCCGATGGATTCGATCAGTTCGTTGGCAAACTGTTCTGCCGCGATGTACACGACGCGTTTCCGCCGATTTCGCGCCAGCACGACGTTTCCGATGGCATTCATCAGGTGGGTCTTGCCCAGTCCCACGCCGCCATAGATGAACAGGGGGTTGAAGGCCTTGGCAGGGCTGTCGGCCACGGCCTGTGCCGCTGCTGCTGCGAGGCTGTTGGAGTAGCCGCGGACGAAGGATTCAAAAGTCAAGTCGGGCCGCAGGGGCGTGCCACTGAACTCTGCGGGGAGAGGTGCACGCTCACCGAGCGGGGACTCACTGGAGGTGGGAGCCTTGCGGGTCGCACGCGGTGCTGGCGTGGCCGAGTCCGGAGCCGGGTCCGTGGCCACGAACTCCAGCTCCAAGGTCTCCCTGCCCATGATCTCCCGGAGAATGGTGTCCAAGCGAGCCTTGTGGTCGGACCTGGTCAGGAAGTCCCTTAGGAATGGGGGAAGTCCGACTTGAAATCGGGGTCCTTCCAGCGAAAGGGGCTGGGCGTCATTCAGCATGCACCGGACCGGGGCGTCGACGCAGCTCAAGCAGCGAGTCCAGATCTCGTGGAGATCAGGTTCGCCAACAAGGGCGGGGTCTGACATCGGGTTCCTCCTTCTTCAGTCCAAAAACCGAGGTCTTCCCAGCCTGGATCCAGGCAAAAGGATGGCGTGGTCGGAGGTCCTGAGCCTCCTGGCGTCCTTTGAGAGCCCCTGGTGGAATTGGAACAGTACCGTGTAGTCGAGATCGCCGGTCTTGTGTGTCTGTCGCGGCGGTCTGGTGGTCAGGCGCCTCCGGGTCCCCCAAGAGCACCATCCGGGTTCGGGTCGGAGTCTGCATGGGGTTGTCGCAGACGACGGTCGAACCGGGCGGGCAGTTCGGGGGGTGATCCTCGATCGGAGCCCTCGCAGTCGGGGCCGGGTTTCGGATTTTCGCGAGGGCCTTCCTTCCGAAACTCCATCGAATCGTCGTCCACATGTCCACAGATCGCCACCGCAGGTTGTGGATAAGTGCGTAAAGTTCCCGAATTCTGGCGGGAAAATCCGTGACAGACATGGTCGGTCATCGAAGGCTTGTCCACAGCGTCCACAGGGTTATCCACACCGACCTGGTCGGACATGGGGAGACGCCGGGTCATATGTCACGGGGTTCCTGGGGCTGGGAACTGCGATTTTTGTTGGGAAGGGCGCCCACCCGGGGCTCGCCAGGTCGATCGGTCCGACTTTTGTTCAGTTCGTCGGACGCATCGCTCGCGGGTCGTGAGCCACCTGTCCGGGGCGACATCCCCCTTCGACGGGACGGCACGGCTCGGAAGCAAAGCGGATCAGGTTCGGACGCTCTGGGCTTCGTCGGGTCGGACCCGGCACCAAGAAGGATGCGCCCGAATCCGCCACCTGTCCCGGCATTCGGTGGTCGGACCATTGAGACTCGCCCCCACCCTGGGTTTGGGTGGGAAGGGCCCGTCTGCCTCGTCAGGTGCACCTTTGCGGTGCTCACGTCGTTTCCAACTACGCTCCGCTTCTCAGAGCGCACGCCTTCCTTGCATCCAGACCCGCCTCGGCGCCCTCGGTTCGCACGCCAGACGGCGGATTCTGGATGCGAAACCCATGTTGACAGGGTTTTCTTGGGCGCCTATACTCGCTTGGCTGCGAGAGCAAGCGCGGTTGAGCTTTTTGTTCTCATTCCGGCCAGGGAGGATACGCGACCTGGCAGGAGACATCTGGAGGAACCTTTCATGAAGCGGACCTATCAGCCCAAGCGTCTGCGCCGGAAGCGCAACCACGGGTTTTTTGCGCGGATGTCCAGCCCGGGCGGGCGCGGAGTCCTGGCGCGTCGCCGTCGGAAGGGGCGCAAGCGTCTTTCCGCTTAGCGTTGGCCGCTGATCGCCTTGAGGACCCTCACGAAACCCAGGGACTTCGATCGGGTCTTTCGTCAGGGGCGGTCGGTTGCAGCACAGCACCTGGTTCTGTATTGCCTCAAGCGCCCACGGCCCGGGGGCCGTGTCGCGTTCTGTGTCAGCAAGAAGCTGGGCTCGGCGGTGGTTCGCAACCGCGTCCGACGTCGATTGCGAGAGGTCTATCGCCTGAACCAGGAGAAGCTTGCGACGCGATGGGACGTGATACTGCTGGCCCGTCCTGCGGCCCTGGGTGCGTCGTTCCAGGACCTGGAGAAGGCGTTTCTCAGTCTGGCGGAACAGGCCAACCTGATTCGGGAGGTCGCCACCCCGGCTTGTTCAGTCGGGGAGCGGTCCTCCTGATTACGATGTACCAGGCGGTGTCGCGTTACACCCCGGCGGTCTGCCGGTTCACGCCGACGTGTTCGGAATATGCCCGACAGGCCATCCTGCGCCACGGATTCTTCAGGGGCGGATGGATGGCAGCGTGCCGTCTGGGTCGGTGCCACCCGTTTCATCCTGGGGGTCACGATCCTGTCCCCTGACGGTTCCGGAGAGGAAGTTCCTGAATGTTGGACGCCCTGGCGCATGTGATGATTACGGTCCTCCGCAGCCTGGAGGCATTGACCCATTCTTATGGCTTGGCGATCGTCTTGTTTGCGGTCTTGATGAAGCTGGTCCTGTATTATCCGACCAAGCAGCAGTATCAGGCGATGGCGGACATGCAGCGCATCCAGCCCGAGCTTCAGAAGATCCAGGAGCAGTATAAGTCGGACCCCCAGCTTTCCCAACAGAAGCAGATGGAGATGATGCGGCAGCACAACGTCAACCCGATGGCGGGTTGCCTGCCGATGTTGATCCAGATGCCGATCCTCTTCGCGATCTGGCGTGCCATCATGATGGATCAGCATCTCTTCGAGAACGCGTACTTCATGTGGATCCACCCGGGACCCCTGCAGGCCCTTTTCCCGGACTATCTGGCATCAAGTCTGGCGGGCCGGGATCTGCCGATGATCCTGTTCTACGGGTTGACCATGTACCTGTCGCAGCGGTTGACGCCAACCCAGTCCAGTCAGCCCAATCAGCAGAAGCAGTTGGCTGTGTGGATGACCGTGCTGTTCTCGTGGATGATGTGGACCTACAACTGGCCTTGCGCCCTGATCCTCTATTGGAGCGTCTTCTCGCTCCTGACGATCGTGCAGCAGTCGATGATTTTGCGGACCCCACAGGCGGCGGTGACCGCGTAGTTGGAGTCCGCTCGGGAGGAAGACATCATGCCTGAATCCGTGGAGCCCCGCGAAGAAGAGTTTGCGGATGGTCCCGAGGAAGAGTTGGAAGACGATTTCGACGGAGATCTGGAAGAGGAATTCGAGGAGGATCTCGAGGAGGACTCGGATGACGACCTGGAAGAGGATCTCGAAGACGAGCTGACGCCCGGAGAGCAGGCGGGGACGGCAGAGGCCTGGGACGAGGCGGAGGAAGCCGATGACCCCGTGGCGGACCTGCTGTACGAGGTCGTCACGAGGATGGGGTTCCAGGACGTCGAGATCGAATGGGAGGAGCGGGAGGATCACGTCCGCTACTTCGTCGAGGGGGCCGAGCTCGGGGCATTGATCGGCCGGCATGGGAGCACGCTGGAAGCGTTGCAGTATCTGGTGGGCGTCATCAACTCACGGCGCGGTCTGGTCGAGCACAAGATCATCGTCGACATCGAGGGATACCGGGAGCGGCGCGAGGCTCGATTGCGGCGTCTGGCTCAGAGGACGGCCAACGAGGCCCTGCGGGAGGGTCAGGAGATCGCTCTGGAGCCGATGTCGGCGGGTGATCGGCGGGTGATCCATCTGGCGTTGTCGACAAACGCGTCCGTGACCACCTTCTCGGAGGGGGACGATCCCGACCGATGCGTGATCGTGGCTCCCCGTCGGGACCGCCGTTGAGAGCTTGACTGCTTCGTTGGGTTCTGGCGACGAGACGATTGTCGCGGTGGCCACGCCTCCCGGGGAGGGAGGGGTGGCCATTGTTCGTTTGAGTGGTCCACGGTCCGAGGCAATCCTGGCGCAGGTGGTGCGGCGTCCGCGGCCCGAAGAGCTGTGGGAGTCCCACCGACTCTACGCTGGTCGGGCATATTCCGCCACAGATCACCTTCTGGATGAGGTCCTGGCGGTCCTGATGAGGGGGCCGCGCTCCTACACCCGCGAAGATGTTGCGGAGATTCACTGCCACGGGGGCCTGGTCGTACCTGGACTGCTTCTCGACTCTTGCGTGTCGCGGGGGGCACGCCTGGCCAGGCCCGGGGAGTTCACCCTGAGGGCCTTTCTCTCGGGCAGGATCGACCTGGGGCAGGCGGAGTCGGTGCTGGCCTTGATCCAGGCCGGTTCGGCCGGGGAAGCCCGACTGGCGGCCGAAGGGCTCCAGGGGGCCCTGTCCAGGCGGGTGGCCGCGCTTCGCCGGGATCTTCTGGAGTGGATGGCGTTCTGGGAAGCCGAGTTCGACTTCGGGGACGAGGTTCCGGGATTGAGCGCGCGGCAGGTCGCGGATCGTCTGAAGAGGGCCCGCGAGGCGCTTGTCGGGCTGCTGGCCGAGGCCCAGGAGGGAAGAAATCGTGGGGAAGGCTTCCTGACCCTGCTGGTTGGACCCCCCAATGCCGGGAAGTCGACGCTTTGGAATCTGCTGTTGGGTGAGGAGCGGGCGTTGGTGACGCCGTATCCCGGCACGACCCGGGATCTCCTGGAGCAGCCTTTGCGCTTTGGAGGCCATTGTTTCCGCCTGGTCGACTCCGCGGGTCTGCGCCCGGGTGGTGGTCCGGTCGAGCAGATGGGGATGGACCGGTGCCGGCATGCCGTGGACCAGGCGGAGATGCTCGTTGTCGTCCTGGATTCCAGCCTGCCGTGGCCCGAGGGTCTGGAGTTCCTCTCCGAGGCCTCCCGGGGCGTGCCCACCGTGGTGATCCTGAACAAGCGGGATCTGCCTGAGCGACTGGGTATCCGGGAAGTGGAGGACCGGCTCGATAGTCTTGCGGTGGTTCCGACCTGCCTGTTGCGCCCGGAGGAGGCGGTCGGTGTCCGGGCAGCCCTTCAAGAGGCTGCGAAACGCGCGGGCGCGGGTCGGGCGGCCGGCGCCCTATCGGTGAACCGCAGGCAGTGGCAGGCTCTGGCTCGCGCGAAGGAGCACCTCGAGACCCTGGAATTCGGTCTGCAAGACGGGATGCCCTGGGACTGTCTGGCTGTGGACCTGAGGATGGCGGTTTCGGCGCTGGGGGAGATCACGGGGGAGAATGTCACAGATGAGGTCCTTGAGCAGGTCTTCTCCTCTTTCTGTCTGGGCAAGTAGGGGCGCCTGGGCGGGGCGGGCCGCACGGCTTCAACGAGAGGGATGTTTCACGTGAAACATGTGGTTGCAGATGATCTCGGCTGACGTGGTGGTGGTGGGGGGAGGACACGCAGGGTGCGAGGCGGCCTTGGCGGCGGCGCGTCTGGGTTGCCGTGTCCTGTTGATGACGCCCAATCCCTCGCAGGTCGCGCGACTTCCCTGCAACCCTTCGATTGGAGGCCCCGGCAAGGCCCACCTGGTGCGCGAGATCGATGCCCTGGGGGGCGAGATGGCGCGTGCCATCGACGCCACCCAGATCCACATCCGGAACCTGAACACCGGCAAGGGGCCGGCGGTCCAGGCCTTGCGGGCGCAGGCAGACAGCCCGGTCTACTCCAGTCGGCTGCTCACGGCCTTGTCGGCCCAGCCCGGGCTGGAGGTCCTGGCGGATCTGGTGGAGAGGGTGGAGCTTCTTCCAGGAGGCGTGTGGTGGTTGGGTTGTCGGTCGGGTCGGGTTCTTCGGGCGGGGGCGTGCGTTCTGGCCACCGGGACTTTCCTGGGAGGGACGCTGTACATGGGGCCGCTGAGAGTGCCGGGAGGCCGCTCCGGGGAGCCGCCTGCCGACGCTTTGAGCCGTTCGCTGAGGGCCCTCGGCTTGAGGGTCGGCCGTCTGAAGACCGGGACCTGTCCACGGATTCACCGGGACTCGATCGACTTTCGGAGTCTGGATGTCCTGCCCAACAGTCGTGAAGGTCTGGCCTTCTCCGACCTCTCTCCGCTTCAGGTTCCCCTCCGGTCCGTGGACTGCCATCTGACGCGGACCACCAGCGAAACTCGGGCGGTGGTGCTGAACAATCTGGATCGGTCGCCCCTGTTTGGTGGGCTCATCTCCGGAGCGGGTCCCCGCTACTGTCCCTCGCTGGAGGACAAGTTCGTCCGCTTTCCCGATCGGGAGACGCATCTGGTGTTCCTGGAGCCGGAAGGTCTGCAAACCCCGGAGGTCTATCTGCAAGGGGTCTCGACGAGCATGCCCTTGGAAGTGCAGGTGGCGATGGTGCGCAGCCTTCCAGGTCTGCGCCGGGCGCGGCTGCTGCGCCCAGGATATGCCGTGGAATACGATTTCGTCGACCCGATGCAACTCGAGCGCAGTCTCCAGGTGCGAGGCCTGCCCGGTTTGTTTCTTGCGGGCCAGATCAACGGGACTTCGGGGTATGAGGAGGCCGCCGCGCAAGGGGTGCTGGCGGGTCTCAACGCGGCTCATCACGTGGGTGGCCTGGATCTCGTCCTTCTGGAGCGGGACCAGGCCTACTTGGGGGTCCTGGTGGATGATCTGGTGTGCCGGGGCACCCGGGAACCCTACCGCATGCACACCAGCCGCGCGGAGCATCGCCTCCTGCTTCGCCAGGAGAACGCCGATGAGCGCTTGACGCCCGTAGGGCGGAAGCTGGGCCTGGTGTGCGCGGAGCGTTGGCGGGTCTTCCAGGAGCGCACCCTGGCCTGCGAGAGGGAGGTTCAGCGCCTTCTGGGTCGCAGGCTGGGGGAGGCGGAAGCCGAGTCGTTGGCGTGTCGGCTACAGGCCACGGTGGCACCCGGCTGCCTGCTGGCGGATCTCGTGCGGCGACCGGACACGTCGCTGGCCGTCCTGCGCGGATGGGAGGGGCTGCCGCCGTTGGATCCCCGCGTTGAAGCCAAGGTTGAGGTCCGTCTGAAGTATGAAGGCTACATCGCCCGACAGGAGCGCGAAGTGGCCAAGATGCGTCGCCTGGAAGGGATGTTGATTCCTGAGGGTCTGGGCTTCTCGGGGTTGCCCGGCGTTTCCTCGGAGGCGGCCGAGAAGTGGGCGCGAGTTCGTCCGGTCTGCGTGGCTCAAGCGGGTCGGATCCCGGGAGTCTCGCCGTCCGATGTCTCTGCATTGTTGGTTCATCTGCGCCGGCTTCAAGCGGCGCGGGAAGAAGTGTGCGGAGGTGTCTCTTGAACGTCGTGGAGGAGATCGAGAAGTGGGCTGGCGCGGCCGGACTGGAGTTGCCCTGCGGGTCCGCCGAGGGGCTGGCGGCGTTCCACGCAGCCTTGGTCGAGACGGGTCGCGAGCGCGGCGTGACAGCCCTGCGCGAGCCGGGGGACGTCCTTCGAGAACTCATCCTGGACTCGTTGGGTGCGGCGGCCTGCCTCCCGGTGGGAGCAAGGGTTGCGGATCTCGGGTCCGGTGGGGGGGTACCGGGGTTGCCTCTGGCGCTGGTTCGCCCGGACTGCCGGATTCTGCTGGTTGAATCCCTGGGGCGCAAGGTGGCCTGGCTGGAAGAGCAGGTTCAGGCTCTCGGGTTGGCCGACCGGGTGGAGGTCGTTTCGCGCAGGTGCGAGGATGTCGGCCGGGATCCGGCTTACCGCGCTGTTCTGGATGCCGTCGTGGCCAAGGCGCTGGCGGGTCTGCCGGTCCTGGTCGAGTATGCCCTGCCTCTTCTTCGCATAGGGGGGCGTCTGTATGCCTACAAGGGGCCGGCCCTGGCCGAGGAGATCGAGTCGGCCAGGCACGCTCTGGGCGAACTGGGTGGCCATCTGGCAGAGTCGCGTCCCTATCGGGTCCTGGACCGCGAGCGGGTGGTCTGCGTGGTGGAGAAGGTTCGTGCGACGCCTGATCGCTATCCCAGACGAGCCGGGGTGCCCGAACGCAAGCCCCTGTAGCGCGGTTTCCTGGGGGCAAGCCCCCATAGACGGACTCCGTTGGATTCGGCGCGGGCTCAGGGAGCAGGTGCATGGAGGTGGGGCAACATGCATGGGGGTGGGGAGACATGCATGAGTCCTGGCCTCGAGGTCTCGGCGACGGGTCGGCGCGAGACGCGCCTCCAGGTGCATGATCGTGGGGAGGCATGCAGTCGGGTGGGGGAAGGTGCATGTCCGGACGGACCTGGGGGGAAGGGGATTCAAGCCCCCACCAGAATGTTTCACGTGAAACACCCCCTGGGGCGTCGGATCCTGACCCCGCGCCCCGGGTCTGGAGGCATCCATGGCCCGTATCCTGGCCATTACCAACCAGAAGGGCGGAGTGGGGAAGACGACGACCGCCGTCAACCTCGGCGCCGCCCTGGCCCGTCGGGGCCGTCGGGTTCTGCTGGTCGACGTGGATCCGCAAGGCAATACCACCTCCGGCCTGGGCATCGAGAAGTCCGATCTGGAATGCTGCATCTACGACGCGGTCCTGGGCTCGAAGCCGGTGACCTCGGTCCTGGTGGGGACCTCCGTATCGGGTCTGGACCTGGTCCCCGCGACCCTGCGCCTGGCCGGAGCAGAAGTCGAGCTGGTCTCCGCTCTGGCGCGAGAGAGGCGCCTGGCCAAGGCCCTGGCGCCCCTGCTGGAATCCTACGACTTCATCCTGATCGACTGCCCGCCCAGCCTGGGCCTGCTGACCATGAACGCCCTGGCGGCCGCTCAGGGTGTCCTGGTTCCCATCCAGTGCGAGTTCTACGCCCTGGAGGGCCTGGGACAGTTGATGCAGGTGGTCGAGATGGTCCGCGAGCATCTCAACCCGGACCTGGCCGTTCAAGGAGTGCTCTTGACCCTCTATGATAGCCGCCTGAATCTTTCTGAGCAGGTGGCCGAAGAGGTCCGCAGGCACTTCGGCCCATTGGTCTACCACACGGTCATCCCGCGCAACGTCAAGCTGGCGGAGGCACCCAGCTTCGGCAAGCCGGTCATCGAGTATGACGCCGGGTCACGGGGAGCCCGGGCCTATCTGGAACTCGCTCGAGAGGTGGATGAGAATGAAGAAGCGCGCCTTGGGACGAGGTCTGTCCGCACTCCTGCCAGATAGTCCTTCGGCCCTGGCGGGGTCCTCCGACGAATCGGGAGTGCTCGAGATCTCCTTGGACGATGTGCGCGAGAATCCGCTGCAGCCTCGTCGCTTTTTCGACGAAGCGCGCCTGGCGGAGCTGGCTGAGTCGGTTCGGGTTCACGGGGTGGTCCAGCCGGTGGTTGTGACCCGCGCCGCGGAAGGCTTCCGTCTGGTGGTCGGCGAGCGCCGCTGTCGTGCGGCGCGCCTGGCCGGCCTGGAGAGGATCCCGGCGCTGGTCCGCGAGCTTGCAGATCAGCAGGTGCTGGAGATCGCCCTGATCGAGAATCTTCAGCGTGAGGATCTCAACCCGATCGAGGAGGCTCAGGCATTCTCGTACCTTCTGCGCGAACACGGACTGACCCACGAGCAGTTGGCCGATCGTCTGGGGTGCAGTCGGCCGGCGATTTCCAACGCGCTTCGGTTGCTCAGCCTTCCGGAGGAGATCCGTGCGGATCTGCAGGCGGGGGTCCTGAGCCCTGGTCATGCGCGGACGGTTCTGGCCTTGGAGGGGGAGCCCGCGCGCCTGGCCGCGTGGCGGCAGATGCGTGAGCGTGAGCTCTCGGTTCGTCAGGCCGAGGAACTGGTCAGCCGGTTGCTGAAGGGGACGCCCAAGAGTGGCAAGGAACCGCGAAGGCTGGGCGGACTGGACCCGGACTGGCAGGAAGTGGTGGATCAGCTCCAGCGCGATCTGGGGGCCGAAGTGCGGATTCTGAGCAAGCCGAACGGTCGGGGTCGTCTGGAACTGCATTATCGGGACCAGGAAGAGCTGGAGCGCCTGGTGGAGGTGCTGGTCTACCTGGGGGAACGGGAAGCCTCCCGACCCTCGTCGGTGGACTGAACGCCGTCAGCTTGCCGGTTGGGATGGGACTCCCACGCGGCCACCTCGCGGAAGAGTCGCTGACCGGAACCAAGCAGCTCCATCCGTCGGCGCTCGAAGAGGGCGCCGAGCCCGACCAGCAGGAGACCCGCCGCCAGGGCCACATACCACCAGGGCACGCGGGAGGCCAGCTTCAGGGTCTGCACCGCGATCTCGGCCAGCAGGACGAGGCTGCCGCCCACCGCATGGACTCGGACCCGGCGTCCCACCCCCACCAGGAGCAGGGCCACGGCCCCGGAGACCAGGAAGAGCGCATGCCAGGCGGGACCGTCCAAGGCCGTAGCCAGCAGGCCGGGTCCCAGCCCCATGACCAGGCCCAAGCCCGCCAGGAGGTCGGCCACCGAGCGCTGGCCTTCTGCCCGGTGGCGCTCGCCCCAGAAGAGAAGCCACAGGGCGGGCAGGATCAACCAGGCTTCTGCGGTGTCGATGTGCGCGTGCTGAAGTCGGGTCGCCCAGGCGCCCCACGCGGCCAGGAACCCCAGATGCCAATCCAGTCGGGAGGGCTTGCGCGCGGCCTGGATCCACAGACCCAGGGCGGTGGCGATGAGACCAGCCGTGGCCCATTCGGGGTTGTGGTCGGTCAGCGCAAGGACGCTGGCGCCCAGGGCGGTCACTCGAGCCAGGGGAGCCAGACTCTCGGCCAACAGGCTGCGCCCCGCTCGGAGGGCGACCGGGCCCAGCATGGCTGCGGCCGACACCAGCACGCCCAATCCGACGCCGGCCCGACCTGGGATGGGCCCATCGCCCAGGACGGCGACCTCGGCCTGCACGGGAGCCAGGGCCAACAGGGCCCAGCCCAGGATGAAGGCGGCTGCTTGAGGGCGGCACCACCCTGCCAACAGCAGGACGAAGGCCACCAGCAGGTCGGCCTGCAGGAACGCGGGTCCTGAAGCCAGGGTGGCCCGAGCCAGGTAGAGCAGGGCCGAGATCCACGCACAGGTCGCCAGGATTCGCCCTGCCTGCACGTCTCGAGAGTGCCGCAGGACGGCGAGGGCGCACAGCAACAGCCAGAACAGGCCCCAGAGTTGGATGCGGGTCTCCTCGGGGCAACGCATGGCAAAGAGGAGTCCGTCCCAGGCGGCGCCCGCAAAGAGCCAGGCGGGAACCAGGCTGAGCTTCAGATGAGGCCGCTCGACGGGTCCAAAGGCAGTTCTTGGCTCGGAGTCTGCGGGCCAGCGCCCGGTCCTTCCGCTGCCGCGAAGGATCAGCCCGAGCGCCATCAGGATCATGCCCAGGAGTCCAGGCAGGGTGTGTCCCAATGCCGGGTGGCCGTGGAGGATCTGGACCTGAGCACTCAGGAGGACCTGCAGGACGGATCCAGCCACCAACCATCCTGGGAAGCGGGCCTGCCAGGAGCAGGCCAGCCAGGCCAGTCCCGGGCCATTGGCCAGCAGAGCCTGCAGCAGCGGGTCCGGACCGGCGGCTTCGGGTCCGGCCAGACAGATCAGGGGGCCGCATGCCAGGCCGACGTGCCTCAGGGCGTTGCGGGCGCTGTCGGGCAATGGGGTCCCGGCCAGGGCGAGGGCGACGATGGAATAGCCCATCAGGGCCAGGTGGCTTGCGGTCTGGCCGTCTCCACCGATCACCCACAGAGCGCCTGCCAGGGTGATGGTTGCCAGGTGGGCCAGCAGGTGCGTGCCGGAACCGTTCAGGAATGCCCAGTTTCGGAAGGGGTGCGCCAGGGCGGCGAACCCCACGGAATAGAGCAAGAGGGCCGTTGCTGCCAGGGGACGGCTCCCACCTTCCGGAACCAGTTGCCAGAAACCCAGTCCGGCCGCCAGGAGCAGCGTGCTGCGAGCGACAGGGAGGGCGAACTCTGGCCCGGCCTTGCGGTGCAGCCACAGTGCCAGTCCGGCCAGGGCACCCAGCAAGGGCAGGAAGTCCAGGGCCTGGTTCTGGATCGGCGAGCTTCCCAGGGCTCGGAGGACCGGATCCCAGCCCAGGCCGTAGGCCAGGAATCCCCAGAGGCTGGCCAGGTAGAGGATCTTTCCGGAGCGCAGCAATGAAGTGGCCAGCACCAGGGCCAGGGTCGTGATCAGGAGGGTGCCGGGAGCGGAATCGTGCGCTCCAGGAATCTGCAGGGCCTTCATCGCCAGGTTCAGGGGCGCCGGCAGGAGCGACAGGAGCAGGGCGCTGTGGAGCAACGCCTGGAGGCCGGGGGCGGGCAGGGTTCGGCGCAGGAGCCTGGCCAGCAGCACCCACGCCAGGGGCAGCCACGACATGTCCAGTCCGTACAGGCCCGGCTGCGGTCGGTGCAGGAGGACGGATCCCATGAACCAGGCGTACGCCAGGGCTGCCGTGGAGACATAGAAGAGACCCGGCATGGCGCAGGCGGCGCCTGCCAGCGCGTGGAGGAGGGCTGCAGCCAGCGCGACACCCACGGCGGTGCGCAGCTCTGCGGCGGGCGTGGAAGAGAAGTTGGCGCCGACGCCGTCGGCCAGGAAGGCGGTCAGGAGCAGGGCCAGGGGGACTCCCATCATGACGGTTCCCACGAAGAGGGCCGCCTCGGCAGCTCGGTCCTGGACGTCGTGATGGCGCAGGAAGTGGCCGACTCCCGAATAGATTCCGCCCAGGACGACCAGGGCGTATCCGAGGAGGATTGGAGGGTGTCCGGAGTGCAGCCCGAGGAGGAGGAGGGCCGCCAGCGCTGCCGGGGCGGACCACAGCACCGCGGCTCGACTTCGCTGCAGGAAGCCGGCCCCGGCCATGAAGGCTGCACCCAGAACCAGGAGGGAGAGGTCGCCCAGCGGTGGTCCGGGGGAGGTGGTGAAGAAGGCGGGGAAGGTCGACAACAGGGCCAGCGCGGTCAGTGCCTGACTCAGACCGAAGAGGTGGCTTCTGAAGGGCGCGAGTGGAGCTCCACCCTTCAGGGCCGCCATCAGCCAGACGATCGCCACCGTCAGGCATCCCAGTCCGAAAGTCGGGGGGTGCCCGAGCCAGGAAGCCAGCGCGGCGCTGGAAGCGGCCAGGCCCGCACTGGCGAGATCCAGGCAGAGGACGTCCCTCAGGGCCCAACCCAGGGCCAGCCACACCGACGAGCTGACCAGGAAGACGACGAAAGTCCAGGGGGACCAGCCGACGCTCAGGCCGCCCAGTTCGAAGAGTCGGAGCGAGACCAGCCCGGACGGCAACAGGAGTCCACCCAGCAAAGCCAGCACTCGGCTGGAATGAGGGAGGCTGGCTCGCAACCTGCGGGCCGCCAGAAAGCATCCCAACGGAGCCGCCATCAGGGCCAGTGGCACGATGGTTCGCCCATGGGCATTCCACTGGCTGGACAAGAGTCCGATGCCGGCCGAGGCCAGCAGCAAGCCTCCCAAGACCAGAAGCCAGCGGATGTTGGCTTCTTCCAGAAAGGCCGAGAGCCAGCCGAGAGTCTTCCTCTCGGCCGAGCCTCTCCGGGGGGGGGGGATTCCTGGCGTCGGGTCCTTCTTGGAAGGCGCCGGCGGTGGAGCCGTCGCCTTCCTGGCCTCGGGGGGCAGCGGGGCCGGCACCTTCCTGGCCTGAGGCGGCGGAGGGGAGAGCAGGTTGTGGCGTCTGCGCTCGTATTCGCTGCGGAGGGCGGTCCGTCGGGAGGGGTCCAGCCAGTCCCACCGGGTCGCCTCCCGCAGGAGGTACTCGATGCTCCGGGCCAGGCCTGTGCGTTCGGCGGGGGAAGGCCTCAAGATCTGCCCGCACCGGGCGCAGAATCGATGGCTCTCTGCCTGGTGGATCCCGCAGTTCCAGCAGTCTGGCAAGGTGCCTCCAGGTGGTCCGCTGGCAGCGACCAGCCGGGATATCCAGTTGTGTGCGGTGCGGAACGATCTGCCGACCACCGGCCTCCAGGGAACCGCGTCCGCAGCCGGGCTCCTGACGAGTTCCTGCCCGCCTCGCTCCTTTCCTCCGGGAGGACTCGGGCAGGGGATGCCTGGGGCTTGTTGAAACCAGGATCCCCGGATTTGCGGGCATCTGCTCGACCCTGGGCGGGGACTCCAAAGCGCAGGTTTCTAGAAATGGGCGTGTCGACAACTTCTCTTTTCAGAAAATGGCGGTCCCAGTCTTTTGAGGACCTGGTCGGGCAGGAGGCGGTGGTTCGCACGCTGCGGAATGCCTTGTCTTCGGGGTCTCCGGCACGAGCCTACTTGTTCTGTGGTCCGCGGGGTACCGGCAAGACCAGCACCGCTCGCATCTTCGCCAAGGCGTTGAACTGTGTCCAGGGCCCGACGGCCGAGCCCTGCAACCAGTGCAGCCTTTGCAGGCGGATCGCCGACGGCTCGTGCATGGACGTCCTGGAGATCGATGCCGCCTCGCACACCCAGGTGGACAAGATCCGCGAGTTCATCGTGGACAAGGTCCACTTCGCGCCGGCCGAGGCCCGGTTCAAGGTGTATATCATCGACGAGGTCCACAAGCTGTCGACCTCTTCGTTCAACGCCCTGCTCAAGACGTTGGAGGAGCCTCCGGCGCACGTGGTCTTCATCCTGGCCACGACTCATCCGCAGGACCTCCTCCCCACCATCCTGTCCCGCTGTCAACGCCATGATTTCCATCGCTTGACGCCGTTGGAGATCCGGGACCGCCTGACGCTGGTGGCCCGCGAGGAGGGTTTCGAGCTGGACGAACGGGCGGCCGAGATCCTCGCGCGCTCGGCGGAGGGGTCGCTGCGGGACGCCCTGGTTCAGCTCGAGCAGGTGGCCACCTTTGCGGGTGTTTCGGTGGGCGAGGAGGACGTGCGGACGCTTCTGGGTCTGGCCGGCCGAGCCGCCATGAACGGCCTGGTGGCCGCGATGGCCGAACGGGATGCTCGGATGGCCATGCAGAGGCTGGACAATCTGGTCCAGTCCGGCCGCGACCTGGGCCGGCTTTCCAACGAGCTGGTCGAACATCTCAGGTGCCTGCTCTTGATCTCGGTCAAGGCCGTCCAGAACGATCTTCTGGGGATTCCGCCGGAAGAGATGGCGGATCTGGAAGCGCAGGCCTCCAGTTTGGCCCCCGCCCGCATCATGAACTGGTTGAAAGCAGCCATGGACCTCCAGGGCGGCGCGCGGGATGCCCAGAGGGCTCGGCTCCTGTGGGAGATGATGCTGATCCGCATGACGGTTCCCGAGGTCGACCTCGATCCGCTGGAGGATCTCAGGCGCCGGGTGGCCCGACTGGAGGCGGGCCTGGGGACCCCCGCCGGCATGCCCAGACAAGGCCCGCCCTCGAACGCAGAGAGGAGCTCCGGCCCTCCCGCTCCGCCAGCCCCCGCGCGCTCCGATGTCCCTGGAGCACCCGCTCCCACCGGCCGGGGAGCTCCCCCGGTTTCCGCCCGTCCGACATCGCACGCCGCGCAGCCTCGCGCCGATCGCGCAGGGCCCTCGGATTCGCCTCCTCCTGGACGGAGCCCCATCAAGACTCCAACGGGAGCCCCAGGGGCCCAGGAATCACCGGGCACAGGTCTTCAGGATCTGGGCTGGGGCGGATCGGCGAGGCCTGTTCCCCCGCCTGCGCCTGAGAAGCCCATGGGCTCCGGTCCGTCCCAACCCGCTCGCGCGATCCCTGCTTCGCCCTCGCCCTCGACGCCTCGGGCCGCCGGCGGTGCCGGACTATCGGCCAGGGACGCCTGGCAACGCCTTCTGGCCTTTGTCAAGGACAGGGATCGGCGCCTGCACGCCGTGCTGGTCGAGGCCCGCCTCAACAGCCTGGAATCCGGGACTTTGACGCTGAGCTTCCCGAGCAGCTTTTCCTGGCACTTCGAGAGATTCCAGAAGGAAACCGGTGTCTTGGACGCCATGGCCCGGGAGGCCTTGGGGGAGCCGCTGCGCCTGGTCGCCAGCCTGGAGGCGGTCGCGGCCGACGCCCCTTCGCCGCGGCAGGAACATCGCGCATTCGTCCATCGGGCCGAGAGTCTCTTCAACGGTCGGGTGGTCGATGATTCGCCAGTTTAGGTCCGGAACGCATCCTGGAGGTGAGGGATTTGAGCGAAACGGCAAAGGTCGCCCGGCACAGGATTCTGGTGGTGGACGACGATGAACATATCCAGAAGTCCTTGTCCCAGTATCTGGAGATGGAGGACTTCGAGGTCGAGGTGGCCTCCAGTGGCCAGGAAGCCCTGGAGCGGGCGGCGCTTCAGGCCTTCGACCTGGTCCTTCTGGACATCATGATGCCCGAGATGGACGGCTTCGAGGTGGTCGAGATCTTGCGGGCCCAGGAAGCGACATCCCGGGTTCCCATCATCCTCTTGACCGCGCGGGGCCAGGATACCGACGTGCTCAAAGGCTATCATCTCGGGGTCAGTTCCTATCTGACCAAGCCCTTCAACCTGGACGAGCTGGTGGAGACGATCCGCGAGGTTCTCGAGGCGGACGCTGCTCCCAGACACGATTGAATCGCAAATCGGAGGCGGACATGCAGAGACAGTTCATGCGGCAGATGCAGAAGATGAAGAAGACCGGAGGGGGGGGAAATCCGGTTCAGATGATGCAACAGAAGATGCAGGCGGAGCTGGCAGCCGTCCAGGAGGAGTTGGAGGAGGCCACGGTCGAGGGGGTCGCCGGCGGTGGGGCGGTTCAGGTCGTGATGACCGGCGGGCAGGAGATCTCGTCGGTCAAGGTCTCGAAGGAAGTCGTGGATCCTGAGGATGTCGAGATGCTGGAGGACCTGATCCTGGTGGCAGTCAAGGATGCCCTGGAGAAGTCCCGGGCGCTGTCGGCGGAACGCATGGGCCGCATCACTTCCGGCTTGAACCTGCCGCCGGGCCTGTTCTGATCTGAAAGGGTGACTCTTCCCGAACCTCTCGAACGGCTGGTCGAGGAGCTGCAGCGTTTGCCGACGGTCGGCCCCAAGACGGCGTCGCGGCTGGCCTTTCACCTGCTGGCTGCTCCGGACGCTCAGGTCCAGGCCCTGGCGCAATCGCTGCTGGACGTCAAGAGCAAGCTGAGAACCTGCGTCCGCTGCGGTCATCTCAGCGACACGGAACTGTGTGGCGTGTGCCGGGATCCCCGGCGGGATCCCTCGGTCTTGTGTGTCGTGGCCACCACCCGGGATCTGATGGCCGTCGAGAGGACCCGGGAATTCCGGGGGATCTACCACGTCCTGGGAGGGCTGATCTCGCCGCTGGATGGCATCGGGCCCTCGGAGCTACGGATCCAGGCCCTTCTGGATCGCCTGGAGGTGGAGGCGCCGGGTGAGGTGGTCCTGGCCACCAATCCCACGGTGGCAGGCGAGGCGACGGCGCTATACCTGTTTCGGCTGCTTGCTGCCCGAAATCTGCGGATCACTCGCCTGGCTCTGGGATTGCCCGTGGGCTCGGATCTGGAATATGCCGATGAAGTCACGTTGGGGCGCGCGTTTGCTGGACGCCGCGAGATCTCTTCGACTCTGTAGGCGTTCCGGACATGAAGAAGGGCGCTGCCTGGATGGCAGCGCCCTTCTTCATGAGACGCCTTGTTGGGGGGTCAGAAGGCGGCCGAAGCGCCGATCTGGAACCCGTCGTAGCGCAACTGGATGTTCTGGGCCTGGTGGGATTCGAAGTGATATCCGACCTTGGCCTGGACCGGACTGTCCCCGAAGTTGGAGCGCAGCCCAAGGTCCCACTCGTAGACGCGCAGGAAGCCGTCGCTGGCGTTCGTGTTGGCGACGCCGACCGTCTTGGTGAACATGGTCGGATAATAGACGAACTGGCCGTAGACGCTGACGGGGTCGAATTCCACGTCGGCCCCCAGTCCGAATCCGATGCCAGAGGCCGATTCGATGTTCAGTCGACCGACGGTTGGGGCGGTGGTGGGAGCCGTGGCGTTCAGTTGGGTGTTCTTGTAGCCCACGTAGCCGTAGAAGGGGGAGAACGCCGGGGTCGGGCCCATGGTGCGATCCGAGTTGGCGAAGGCTTCCCAGTTGAACGGGATCTTGGCGTAGAGCTTGAGGTCGCCGTATTCGACGTCCGAGAATCCGACGTTGGTCAGCGTCTGGTTCCCGGCAATGCCCGTGATGGTCAGGTCGTTGCTGTTGGCCCAGGTGTAGCTTCCACCAAACATCAGGCCACGGAAGACCCGGCCCTCACCTCCGACGGTGATGGCGCTCATGTTTGAACTCACCACCCCGGACGGATTGCTCGTGGAGACCCGCAGGGGAGAGTAGGTGAGGTCAAATCTCATGTCGTGGTCCGTTCCGGTTTGAGCGGCGGCCGGAGCGGCACCCAACCACATCAGGCCTGCCAGGAGGACCGGGATCAATCTCTTCACGAAGCTCAACTCCTTCCGCATTTCTGGCGTCAAAAAGTGAATCTGATTCCAGAATTCAGCTCAGGTTCCACGGGTCCGGCGGGAATCCTTCTCGGTAGGACCATGAAACGACTCAGGGCGACCATCAGCCGCCCTGAGCCATTTCATGAGAAGGTCTCCGTGCGTCAGTCTTCTTCGCCGTGGGCCTTCTTGAGCTTGATCTCCACGTATCGGCTGTCGGGGCGGATCTTCTTGGCAGCCTCAAAGGCCTCGGCCGCTTCCTGGTTTCGCCCCAGGTGCAGGAACGTGTCGCCCAGCAGGGTGGCGGCGTCGAATCCCTGGGTGAAGCCGTTGGGGTCCAGTTCGAGCGACCGCTGGAGATAGGGGATGGCCTCTTCGAAGCTCTTCAGGTCGAAGAGGGCCGATCCCATGAAGTAGTAGCCGTCCGGATAGGTCGGCAACTCCGCGATGATCCGCTCGAAGAGATGGCGCGCTTCCTGGGGCTTGTTCTCGTCCACCAGGAGGATGTTGCCCAGGCGGTCCATGGCCATGACGTCATGGGGGTTCAAGCGCAGAGCCCGGATGAAGTAACCTTTGGCGCGGGGCATCATGCGCTTATGGAAGTAGACCAGCCCGATCCCGGTGTAGGGCATCGCCAGTTGGGGGTCGCCCTGGGAGGCCGCACGGAACTCGGTGAGGGCCTCATCCAGCACGTTCGGCATGATCATGCCGCGCAGAAAGTAGGCCATGCCCAGATGGGCCTGCATCTGAGGGTCTTCGCCCCGTGCCACGGCCTTGCGCTCGATCTCCGAAATCGCGCCGTCGATGTTGTGCATCTTGTAGTTGGCGTGGAGGATATAGGAGATGGCCAGGGTGTTTTCGGGATCCTGCTCCAGGACCTTCTCGAACGCTGCGTTGGCCTCGGTCCACTGACCTGCGTAGAAACGGGCCAGGCCCTCACGCATGTCCGGGTTGTCGGCGGTGCTCTTCTCGGCGTGGGCCGGGGCCAGCAGGACCAGCAGCAAGGCCAGAACCAACCCCAGGCTCGGAAGCGATCTTTTCACGTGTTACTCCTCGCGGCGGATGGTGTCGGGGAACGCGCAGCCCGCCGGAACTTGCGCCTGTTCTGTTCGAACCCCGGAAGTCCTTCCCCGGTTTCGCCCGGTCAACGCCCGCACAGGGTGCGGTACTCGGCCAGGACCCGGTTCACGTAGTTGAGGGTCTCGGGGTAGGGGGGGATGCCTCCGTAACGCTCGACGGCCCCGGGGCCGGCGTTGTAGGCAGCCAGGGCCAGTTCGATCCGGGCCTGGCCACTTCGGTCGGCATATCGGTCCAGGTGGCGGCGCAAGACCCGGCAGGCACCGTGGATGTTGGAAGCGATGGGGCCGGGGTCGACTCCTTCTGCGCGCGCGGTCCCCGGCATCAACTGGCCCAGTCCGCGGGCCCCGGCAGACGAGACCGCTTCGGGTCGGAAGCCGGATTCACAGGCGACCAGCGCCGTGACCAGGCGGGGGTCGAGGCGATAGTGGTGGGCGTAGTGCAGCAAGGCCCGAACGACGGTTTGCAACTGCTGGGCGTCCAGTCCGGGGTTGTAGTAGAGGACCGCCTGGCGATAGGCATTCAGGTAGGCTTCGTCACGATAGTAGGATTGGGCGAATCGCGTCGGGTCGGCCGAGGTGGGGCTGCCAAGAAGCAGGAACGCCAACAAGATGCCGACCACGAGCCGGAATTCGGATCGCGGGCACACCGCGTCCTAGCCTTTCAGGGCGCCGCGGGTCAGGCCCTCGACCAGGAATCTCTGCAAGGCGAAGAAGAGAACCAGGATGGGGATGGCGCCCAGGATCGACGCAGCGGCGAAGAGCGTCCAGTTGGTCGAGAAGTTCCCCGAAATGAAGCTCTGCATCCCGACGGCCAGGGTATACTTGCTCTCTTCAAACATCACGACCGACGGAAAGATGAAGTCACTGTAGGGAGCGATGAAGTTGAAGATGGCCACCACAGCCAGGATCGGGCCCATCAGGGGAAGCACCACCAGGAGGAAGGTCTGGGTCGGTGTGGCCCCATCGATCGTCGCCGACTCTTCCAATTCGCGGGGAAGTGCGTCGACGTATCCCTTGATCATCCAGGTATTGAAGGGGATTCCTGCCCCGATGTAGACCAGCGACAGCCCCAACAGCGAGTTCAGGCCCAGGACTCCGCCAGTGGCAGCACCCAGATACTGCAGAAGGCGGAAGACCGCGACCATGGCCATGGCCGCGGGGAACATCTGCAGGAGCATCATGGCCATCAGGCCGTTCTTGCGGCCCAGGAAACGGAAACGCGCGAAGGCGTAGCCGGCCAGGGCCGTGACCACCAGGGCGATCAACGAGGCCACGACCGAGACGACCACCGTGTTGAGCATCCAGGTCAGGAACGGGGTCTGGGTGAGGAGCTCGTGATACTTGGCCAGGGAGAGTTCGTCCATGCCTGGGAAGAGTCGGGTCGAGATCAGGGTCGAGCCCTTGCGCAGGGAGGCCGCCAGGACCAGCACGACGGGCATCACCGTCAACCCGGCGCAGGCCAGGAGGATCAGGTGGGTCAGGGCCAATCGGAAGGGGTTCGGACGAGTGGGCATCTAGTTGGCGTCCTCGAAGGCTCCGGTCAGCTTGAAGTTCACACCGGAGAGCGTGGCGACCAGGATGAAGATGAAGATCGCGTAGGCGCAGGCCATCCCATACTGGAACAGGTTGAAGGCCAGTTTGTAGGAGTAGGTGATCAGGATGTCGGTGGCGCCGGCCTCGCTGCCGGGGACTGCGGGGCCGCCCGCCGTCAACAGGTAGATGGCAGCAAACTGGTTGAAGTTGAAGGCGAAGCTGGAGAGAAGCACCGGCAGCAGGGCCGAGCGCAGCAGCGGCACCGTGATCCGGCGGAACTGCAGGCCGGC
>Ga0334896_1000841_pt1 | contig 31288 bp, 32 predicted proteins | sample GraSluR3_MG_8_FD_207734 | JGI IMG/M metagenome (GOLD analysis project Ga0334896, IMG submission 207734) | Sludge microbial communities from methane-producing bioreactor in Wageningen University, Netherlands - Granular Sludge_27_06-R3 | ecosystem: Engineered > Bioreactor > Anaerobic >... | reverse complement strand
TCTGTAATTCTTTCTTTAATTTTTCTTTAGAAAAAAGGTTTTTATTAAATTTCATTTAACCACCCTACTTTGTATTAAAAACCTCCACCTGAACCAAATGATTCAAGTTCAGCTTCAGTTGCAACAATATTAATCCGCATTCTTCTACTACCACACACAAATAAAGCTTCTCCTTGACTATATCTCTTTATACTTTCTTTTTCATTGTCATTTAAATCAATTAACATTGCTAAATCTTCAACGGCTTGTTTCTTTAAGCCCATGACAACATAATATGAAGCATTATCGAAAATTGCTTTTCCTTGTGTAATAACATTAGGATCAGTAAAATCACTAGGTTGCTGAGTAATAATAATTGTTCCTGTATTGTATTTACGCGCTCGTCTTTGCACTTGCGCTAAAAACTCTGCACCTAAAGTATTATTGCTACCCAATAAAACATGTGCTTCATCAACTGATAAAACTGTATTAACATTTTTATCTAAACATAATCCCCATGCATATTTTAATATGTTAAAAAACAAAGCATTTCTAATATTAACATCAGCATTCATTATTTCTTTAATATTAAATACAATAAAATCAGTATTACCACTTATTGTAGTGTGACCATCAAAATAATATTTTAATTCTTTTGTTAATGGTCTAATTTTCAATTCCAAACGTTCCATTATATCTTGTTCATGAGTTTTTTCTTGATATTGAGCAAGACGCCCCTTAATAGTTGCATATATATCTTTAAAAGTTGGGTAATCAGTACTTTTAAATTGAGAAAAATCACTATTAAAATCAATTCCAAAACGTTTATATGTATCTTGAACAACTTCACTAAAAAGAGTTAAGACATCTTCGGTAATACTAGGATCATAATATTTCATAAAAGCTTTTAAAAATTGTAAAGTTTTAGTTAAAACAGTGTAGCCTAATCCTTGAGCTAATTCATCTTCATCCGCATCTAAAATAATTTCCAGCGGATTAACCATTCCAAATTCGCCACCTTTTCCTAAATCAATGAAATTACCACCATATAACTTTGTCATTTCGGAAATTTCACCTTCAGGGTCAATTGCTACAATTTGATAACCGTTACGAATATGACTTCTTAACATTAATTTTGCGGTGGTTGATTTACCACTACCACTAGTACCTAAAATAATTAAATTGGCATTGTTACGATTATGCTCTTTTTTAATTTGATACAAAAACTGATTGAATAGAATAACACCACCAGAAAAATCAATTCCTAATAAGGTTGATAAACCTGGATCTTTAATACTATCAAAAATAAATGGATACATAGCTGCTACTGTTATTGATGGAATAGGTGTTCCAATTCGTTCTTCGACATCTTGTTTTGGGAAAATTGGTAACATTGATTTTAATACTTTTTCTTGCTCAAAACGAAGTGGAATTGCTTTTAACTCCATTGCTTCCATATAATTTTTAACTGATACTTTTTTGATTTCTAATTCTTCTCTGGTATCAGCCGAAATCATAATATGCATTTGAAAATCAAAGATACGTGCTTGACTAGAAGCTAACATTGAAATGAAATATTCTAATGATTCAACATCTTGTCTAATTCTTTCCTGTAATGTTTTATCCTTTTCTTCTTGATAACGTGCTTTTAAATCAGCAATTTGTTTATTTATCATTTTTGATAAATTAGAAAAAGGAACTGATATATGTTTAATTACAATTTTAATTCCAGACATTGTTGTTAAAGATGATAAATAACCAGTAGGAATCGTTTTTGGATAAGAAATAACTGTTAAAATGGTACAATATTTATCACTTATTACAAAATCACTTGGATTGAAACTTAAACCTTTAGGCGCTAATTGACTTTTTATATTCATAATGGCATCACCGTCCCAAACTCAGTAGTCATTCCTCCACCTAGGAAGTTATCTATAATAATACGTAAATCCTCATTAGTAGTTTGTGCTGCATTTAAGCCACAAGTTGCCAAGTTATTAACTAAATGTCTAATTCGCTTTTGAATAATTTCTGGATCTTTTTCTTTAAACATCAAATAATATTCAGTATCAACTACATTATTATTCATAAACATATTAGCTTTATCAATATCTTCTTTAATTAATTTACGAATATATGGCTTATTAACATTATTATACAACAGCTGTAATTGCGAAAGATATAAATTAATATCAACAGGTCGATCAGCAACAATAATCCAAAATTCAAAATCCAACGTATTATAAAAGTTTTTTAAACTTGTTATTACATTTACTTGCGCATCTTCATCTAGAATAAAAATATTTCTTGGTCTAATCTTTATACCTGTTACTTTTAAATTATTATCTAATACAATCATTCCATTAGCAATTGTTTTTACTGGAATCCAATCTTCAGTATACTTAGATCTACTTTTTCTCGAATCCTTCTTGATCATAAAAGCACCATCCTTTCCATATAAATCGTCTTCGTTCAGTTAAAAAACTAAGCGCGGAAGACAAAACTGTTAACACATTATGATAATTTGGTACTGGTAAGACCAAAAAACCAGATAATAAACCAGGGCCTAAAATAATAATAGTTTTTACTAAGTTATCAGCAGTCATGGAAAATATCATAATTAATGTAATAGATACACCAATACTAAGTATTATTAAATCTAATTTTGTAAAAAGATTAAAAATTAATTGACCCCTTTTCGTATTAGCAGGAATTAAATACGTCTTCCCGTCCATTAGTATCACACTCCTTTTCTTTTAACGTAATTTTTCTTTTTATTTATTAATATTATTCTGGATGATATGTATTTGATTGATCATTATTTTCTTTAGATGTATTATTAGAAACATCTAAAATTTCTGCATCTTGTTCTGCCTTTGAACTACTTTCAGTTGGTGATGTTTGAGCACTTTGAACATTGGTAAGATTATTATCAAATTCTCTCATTTTTTCATAATTTTTATATGTACTAACCGCTATATGAACTTCGGAATCCCTAGAAGATTTCTTTATTGAATTATCAAAATCAGCCTTAAAAATTGCAACATGTGATTGTGCTTTTTCTAATTGTTTTTGCTTTTCAGTAAATTGTTGATATGTAATATCACCTTGTCCACTTCTTAAATTAAATTCATCTCTTTTAACTTCTTCTTTTAATTGATTAGCATTGTGTTTTGCCATTTCAAGGTTTTTAAATTTTTCAGCAATTGGACGTGAATATAAATTGCTTTCTGCGTTAATTTCTGCCATTTTTTTCTGTTGCGCAGTCATATTTGGATTATTCTTTATCGCATCTATATCTCTTTTAATTGGCGCATAAATATTTCTTCCTTTACTAACAATTTTTGCTTGTTCAGAATCATATCTACGTACTCCACTAGTTCCTTCCTTTAATAACCTTGGAACATTACCAAATCCTTCACTCACTTTTACTGCACCAAAACTATCTGTAAAACCTGATTTAAAGCCACCACCAAATGTTCCATCACCAGTTAATTTATTTTTAAAACCTCTACCCATACCTATTCCTAAGCCTGTTGCTGCCGCACCTGCTTTCATCACTGAGCCCGTTGTTGTTTTACCACCGATAATTTCACTTTCGATTTTCTTGAATGGATTTAAAGTACTAATTCCAATATCATCTAAACCAAATAAATTTGCAATCATTTTTGGTGCTTCTTTAGCAAATATCAATATACCAATTAATAGCAAAATCATTAATAATCCTTTTGAAATAATACCAAGTTCAAATTCAGCTAAAGGACCTCCATCAGTAAAAATAGCTGGAATTAATGTAAATATAAAAACCATAAAAGCAACCGCAGCTAATCTAGTAAATAAGTTAAAATATGTAGTCTTAGTTACATTTAGCCACTTTGTAAAAAAAGTTCCCTCTTTACTACCTGACGGATCTATATATGATACTACTGCTATTGGTGCAATCACTTGTAAAAAAGCTAATTTTACGGTCCTTACCGCTATATCAATGCAAAAAATAGCTAAAATAGCAAGAATAAAAACACCACCAGCTGTTGAAAGCAAAAACCAATAAGTATACACTCGTACCCCGTTATCATCAGTTTTATTTATTAGTTCAGTAGCATACTGTTGAGCACCTAAATTATTTAAATCCCCTAAAAAAAACTTCAAATCATTTTCCTTACAATCGCTAACGGAAGGATCACAAAATAAAAATACCGAAAAAGATTCGCGCGCTAAAAAACGGCCTGGCCATTGTTCATCTATAACTTCACCCTCTATTGGACCAGCGCCAAGAAATAAACGCATAAAAATATTTTTCTCTACAATAATCGATTGCAATCTCATTGCATATCCAAAAATCATCGGTATAGCAACTATTAATACTAAAGCAACCATTCCTCTAGTGAGAATTTTGCCAAATCCCTTTTCACTGTCAAAGAGCTGGTCAGGATTAACAATTGAATTAATAATACTAAATGATAATTTAAATAACATAAAAATACCTAATAAAGAATAAATATTATCAGCAAATGTTTTGATAGTAGTTCCATCTTCAAATAATGGCATTTGCGCCAACACAATAATAAGATTATAAACAGGGGCAATTAAACCATATATTATTGAATCAATCATAAACATTAATGATCTAAAAGCACTAACAAATATACTACCAACATCTATAGCAGCAATCATATATAATCACATCCATTCATAATTATTCATTAATACAAACATCTGGTTTTTGCTCAATTAATCCCGTATCATAAGCAACATTTAAAAGAAGTTTAATTACTAACGGAATAAAAAACAAAATAACAGTAGCAATTATTCGTTTAAAAAAATCACTACCCGCTTTTTTTAAAGCATTATCATCAGAACTTAATGTAGCTTTAGTAAAATCCCATGTCCCAAAACCAATTAATAATAACGGAACCACAATCCACATAATTTTATATATTTCATGAATAATATTACCTACATCATCTTTAAAATCATCACATAAAATAGGCTCTGATTGACCTGGGGGAGGTATATCACCATCAGAATAATTTAAAGCCGCTGTTAGCCCAGCTTGTTTAACTTCTAATCCTTTAGGGATATCATTACTGTTATAAGAAAAAATCCATTTTTCTGATATAGTAGGAAATTCATGATATCCTTTTTGTGCGTCACGTTTATAATAATAAAGAGGTTTTTCGCAAATCAATTTATCGCCATCAACAAAATCACTTGCTTTTATTGCACTTGTTTCTACTTCTACTGGAATTTCATATTTTATAGTATCATCTTTGTTTGTAAATATAGCACCATCTCGATAAGAAATAATAATCCCATCTTCATATATACATTTTATATAGCCAGTAACAATTGTACCTTGACGTTCATTATCAGCATTAACTACATTTATATTTAAAATAAAACATAACAATAATATGGATAATATTATTTTTGTCTTCTTCATTTTACCAAACCTTCTCCCAATAATTAATACATACTAAATTATTAAACACAAAAAATATATAAATTTATATAGTTTTAATATATTATAAATAGTATAACATATTAAATAACAATAATAAAGAAAAACCATTTATTTTTTTAAAATATAAATTGATTGTAAATTCAAATTTAAAGTGCACAATTTAGTGCAATTAATTTTGTAATTATATATAATAATTTTTAAGCAATTTATTTGTCATTTAAAAGGAGGGAAAATATTGTGGCAAATAATTATTGTCATCTTTCTTACGAAGAAAGAGTTAGCTTAGAAAATGGATTAAATAAAAATAAAAAGAAGTTAATTATTATAACTTAACTTCTTGAAATTACTTGTATTTTTTACATTGATAAAAATATTCTTTCACATTATATTTAAATTATTTTGATTTAACAGGGTTGCCTAAATCTGGATCATGATTTTTTGAAGCTCTCCAACATGTATCCCATTCTTTATTACCAACAAAACCCATCACAAAGCCAACGATTACAACTACGAAGAATACTAAAATAGCTGCAATAACACGTTTAAGTAATGTTTGTTGATTAGCTTTAATTTCTTTTTCATCACCTGCAATTACTGCTTTACCCAAATCAATTGTACCCCAAATAATTAAACCAATTGGGATTAAAATTTGAATAAGTGTTAAAATTCGTCTAAGATAATAAAATATAGTTAATAATTCATCCGAATCACATAAATGTTCCACTATTATTCCTCCTTCACTAATTATATAATACTTTTATTTATAGTAAATGTCAATAATTTAGACCATTATTTAGTAATTATTTTAACATTAAAACTTAAATAGCCCTAAAATTTTGTTTTTTTGCTCAATATCTTCAACTTTTTGACGACCAAAACCTAATTTGGTTAAAAAAGAATCTAATATTTTATTATGAACACGATCATTTAACGGCGGGATATTATAAAATACTTGGGTACGCGCTTCATTTTCAAAATCTAATACATCTTTTGAATTTAATAAACTCTTGTTTAATACTAGTTTTTTTTCAGCCATTTGTTCAAATATCTTTCTATTCTTACGCATTAATTTATTTAATCGAATTGAAGATGGCTCCAATAAATATAAAACATCATTACATGCATCTTCGCTTTGACTTTCATTAAGGTCAACTAAAATAATATCAAAATTCTTATTACGCAATATAACATTAGAAAACTCTTCTTTTGTTGTTGAAATCATGTTTTTATCATTGAAATAAGCAAAATCTTTTTTTCCTATTTCTACTGCTAATACTGAATAATTAATTTCTAATTGCTTCTTTAACATATAAATTAAAGATGTCGCACCAGCATGATCAGTTAAATTTTTAATTCCTAGTACTCTTAACCCTTTACTAGTTACTTTTTCAGTTACTACTTCTTTTAATTCTTCTAATTGATGAATATGTGCAACATCACGATAACTATTAGGATGATCTAATAAATATAATATTCCTTCTTTATTTCGAGTAAAATTATAAATTCCCATCGAAATTAGTTTAGATAGATAAATAGATGAAGAACTCTCCTCATCATCATCCAATAATAAAATTATCTTACTCATATCTAAAGATATAGATAATTTTTGTAAGTTTTTAATATCTTTATAATTCTTAATAGCAGTAATATCTAAAATCATACGTTGGAAAAAAAAGTTGGCAAACATATTAATTAGTTCATCTACCTCATATTCACCATCAATAGATTTTATAATATCAATTTCTAAACTATTAAGTAACTCTTTATATTTATTAGAAACAATAACATTCATTATCATCCCAACTTTCTGTTATATATTTATACATTTATTATTACTTTCATAAATACCGTATATTAATTTACTTTCTCCAATAATATCAATTCTAAACATGTTACGAATAAAAGGGAAATCAAATTTAATAAAAGTAGTAACAGTATAATAAGTTCCTCGATTTGGTGTAGTATGGGCTTCTACTTTATAACTTTTTTCGGTCTGTGTAGCTGCACGATAATACCCAACACTATTAACATAATTACTAATACGATTACCAACATTACTACAACCTTCATATTGCTCTAGTAAATTAATAATTTGGTTTTTAACTCGAAAAGCTATAGCATAATTAATAGCTATAGCTAAAAGACTGTTATAAATAACTATAAAAATAACAACGAGTTTTAATAAAAAAGCCCCGCCAATCGATTCTCGCATTACATCACCTTCTTAAATAAAAAACGTTAAGGTTGTAAACCACCAGGGGTCGTATCAGTTCCTTGTTCCCAATTATCACGAATACCCTCTAAAATACCTGGAAGGAAATTCCATAAAAACACACCGATTGCTGCAATTGCTATAACTGTAATAATTGTCATATTTAATTCTCCAGTCGCTTCCTTCATTAGTAACTTGACCTCCTTTCATTATATACATAATTATATAATACATTATTATAATAATCAATAATTAAATGTTCATCATTGACACCATTGACAGTACTAATAGTACCATTACACCACCACCAGTTGCCCCAAGCATTAACATTGTCTTACTTTCCATCGTTTGTAAGCGAAGTTTATATTTTTCTTCGCGCGCTTTATTTTGTAAAGCAGAAACACTTTTAGAGAACATAATTAATTGTTCATGCTTGTCTTCTTGACTGCCAAGACCTAAACGATAAAGTAAACGCATCATTCGAATTGAATCACTTACCGGATATTGCTTAGCAAATTCCATATATGGATCAATAGTAGAATCACCAGCATTAATTTTTTCAATTAATTCCCTTAATCCAGGTTTGAAAATATCAGGTGCCGTTTCAATTGAACGCGATATAGCTACCGGGATCGTATAATGCTGTGCTAAAATTTCCATGTTTTTTAAAAAATATGGTAACATAGAATCAATTTGATGTAAATGCTTTTTATAATATGAACGCAAACTGCTGTATTGCATTTTAAATACAAAAAAACCTAAAACTACAGAAAGAATTAAATTAATAAATGTTAGTTGCGTCAAAAACATAAATATAAAAGCAATAATTGTAATAAACCCATTTTTAATTCTTTGGGAAAACAAAATATTAGGATCAACTTTATCACCATATTTTGCTTTTACCAAAAAATCATAATTATCTTCCTTTAAAATCAAAAAATAATGCTCATTATCCTTAATAAATTTACTAGTATTTACCTTTTTATTATACTCTAAAATAAATATTATTATTAAACCTAATAATAGTATCTCCATTATTCAGCACCTACATTCTCATTATAATATTTTTCGCCATTTATCAAGAAGTAACTATTAACTAAAATAATAGCATGTAATAAAAACTTAACTATTGTCATATCTAATAAAGTTAAATAAGTATCAATTCCTAACAAATATTGAACTAACATTACTAATAAATATAATAATATACCATATTGAAGAAAGGCTTTATGAAAAGTACTTCTTTCCATTCGGTCTTTTAATACCCCTTCGACCAATGTATCAATATCAAGAAGCATATTATCTAATGATTCACGCGCTGCATCTCTCGCCCCTTCTTTAGTAATTTGTAAAAATAATTGGTGCATATTACGAACCATATAATAATCATATTTAGAGTTCATGTAATTAATCGATTCATCAATCGAACCATTTTGATACGCTAAATCAATCATGTGTTTAACATCAGATAACACTGGATCTTCTAAAACGCCAGAAGAATAAACACCCTCTAAAGCTTTAACAAAAGATTCCGTGACAGCAAATTCCATAATCGTATTAGTAGTATATACTTGAATTTGTTCAAATATAAATTCACTATAAATTCGCTTATATCTTAAGTATGCTAAATAAGGAATAAAAGCAATAGCGCCAAAACAATATACAATACTAACTAATATATTATAAAAATATAAATAAGAAACAATAAAACCACCACCAGCAAATATACCTAATTGAACTGTATATTGCTTAGTAGTATATTCTAATCCTAATTCCTTTACCTTATCACGAACGTTTTTAAATGAATAAGGAGCATATCTATCATATATCGATGTTGCTTGTGTAATAATATATTTATAAACATTTTCACCTGTATTACGTCGATATACTACAATATAGATAGCAATAAAGGCAATTAAAATGATTTCCATCTTAACACCTACCTTCTTATTTTATATTAAAGTTTCAACTTCTGTTTCATTTTGGGTTCCAAATATATTAGATTCAATATCTACACCACTAATAGCTAAGTAATCAATTAAGTATTTACTAGGACTGTTATGTAAAATTTGACCTTCATTTGTTTTACGATAAATTATATTATATTGCTGATTATTATCTTTATCAACGTAAAATTCACATACTTCAACAATTTCACGGATAAATTTTTTAGTTCCCTTATCTTGATATCCTCTAACATGAACCCCTAATTGAATATAACGATAAATAGATTTCAAAAATTGATCCATATCAAGATTAGTTTCAAGAAGACTATACATACGATGTGGAATAGATTGTGCTTTATCAGAGTGAATGGTAGATATAATGTTATGACCTGATGAAATTGAATTACGAACAGCTGTTACTGCTTCCGCACTTCTAACCTCTGATAATAATATCCATTTAGGATTCTGTCTCATACATGTTACTAATACTTCCGAATAAGAAGCAATGTTATTAGTTTTCATAGCAACAATATCACGATGCGGAAAAATACGATCTAAATGTAATTCCAATGTATCCTCAATTGTAATCATTTTTTCATTTTCTTTAGTATGAGAAGCTAAATATTTAACTAATTCAGTTTTACCAGAACCAGTTTCACCACTAACTACAATATTACAATGACCTTCTACACATTTAATTAAAAAATCATGTAATTCTTCCGTAACATATTTTTCTTCTAATATCTTTTCTTTCTTTAATCTAATTTTTGCTGGCGTTTTACGCATAACCATTGCAATTCCATTACGAGCAATTGAGTCATGAACAAAATTAAGACGTAATTCAGCACTTTCAGCATCAAGAAAAGGATGAGCCATATTAAAGGTTTTCCCCATTACATTTGAACATTGAAAAGCTATTTTTTCAATTAGAGCATTATTAACATTAGGATTCTCTACACGATAAATACCTTGAGAAAGACTTTTTAACCATATTTGACCATTATTACTATAAGAAACATCAGTAATATCATCGTTATCCATATATTCTTTTAATGGTCCAAAATCAATGTTATTAAACATACTATCGTTGTACATATACTTCCCTCTCTATTCTTCAAAACAAATTATTGTTCAAATCCATCCTCTTCGTTTTCTCCATTTTCTTCAATTTCTTCTTCATATTCAGGTTCTTCGCCTACATCTGGTAATTCATCAACTGGTACATAACCAGTATTAGCATTAATAAATGCTTGTAAATATTGATTAGTAATCGTAACTGCTCCTGGTTCTGTATAATAAGCTTCAGTATTAGGAACTGGTATTAATTCAGCGTTAATATTAGCAACATAGCCTAAATAGTAAGCTTTTCTTAATAATAAATGAATTTCCTCTGGTACGGCAAAAATAATCGTACTAGGAACTCGTTCTTCTTCTGTGTTTTCAAATACGTGTTTTCCAGTTCGATCCTTAACTGTTAAAACCTTTATATTCTCGGCAAGTTTTCCAACAATTATTTTACCATCCACATCTAACGCTTTAAAATATATATTTATATAATTACCAGGAAAAATTGAATTACCGTAAGTACTTTCTATATCAACTGGAAAATTAAATGGTGTATTTCCTTCTGGAATATCTAAAAATGCTGAATCAGGTAATTCTTCAGCAGCAACAATTGAATCACGATAAAATAAACTTCCAGCTGGGATAACAGTATTATAATTAGTATAACGGCCCACAATTAAATTAGCATTACTAATTACATTCCCGATAATCATTCCTGGTGGAATTTCAGCATACCCAATCATTTCTTCAGTAATTCTTTCCCTCGGTTGAAGAGTTTCTTTAGCATATGGCATTCGCACTGGTTTAATAGCTTGTCTAACGCGATAATTATAACCAAAATAAAGAATTAAAATACTAAGTACAACCCCTAGAATAGTAACCGTATTTTTATTTGCTAAAAATCTTTTAAAATTAAATATTATATTATTCATATTTTTTTCCCTCTTCCCTTTTTATAATTAATATATACTATTTTCATTGCTACATAAGTTGTTAAGCATTATAAAACGAAAACACTTAACAACTCCTCCCTTCTTATTTTTTACTAATATTATTATAACACAAATTTTAAATATTAATAACCTTTAATTAGTAATATATAAATTTAATTAATCAATGTAATTTTAGCCTTTCCATAACCAGCATTAACACCAGATTGAGTAGTTCCTTTGGTAACACCGCCAATATAACTTGAACCGCCACCACCGCCGCCCATAGAAGAATTATTGTCACAACCGTGACCGCCGCCACCACCATAGTAGCCGCCGCCGCCGCCGCCACCACCTGAATCACTTGTCGATCCATTTGCTTTATCACCATTACCGCCAATACCTAATGAACCGTTAGTAGCACCTGTCGCTCCTTTACCACCAGCAGTTTGGGTCCCACCACGACCATAATATGATGAACTTTTAGCTTCACCATTACCACCAGTTAAACCGCCGCCAATACCTCCTTTTTTATTTCCTTCAGAAGTACCGCCACCGCCACCACCAGCAACAATTAATCGATTTGATAAAGCCGTACCCCCGACTCTTATATCAGTGGAACCACCACCACTACCAGATTGAGCACTATCTGAACTATCGCCATTTTTGCCGCCGCCATTCCAACCCCCATTAATAACATTTTTAGAACTTGAACCTTGCCCACCAATATAAACATATATTTTTTGACCTTTATTCAATTTTATTTCCCCTGATGCATAACCACCTTTACCACCATATGCAGTACCACCTTGAGCCCCCCATACTTCTAATTTATAAGTGCCAGTAACAGGAGCAACAATTTCCTGTACTTTCCCCGCATAACTAAATACATACTCTGTTATTATTGGTTTCGTAGTTTCAGAATAACGCCATTCTGAAACGCCACCTGCACTTTCAGCTCTTACTCGATATTGCAATGTACCACTAGAACATTTAACAATATCGGTTCGGTGAGATGATATTCCAGTATTAGCAACTATAGCCCACGGACCATCTGAACATTTAGATTCTAAACGATAGTTTGGATTATAATTAGGGTTACCCCAATATGATACTGCTCCCCATTTTACACCTATTGTCATACCAGTATCAATCCTAGTATTGCTAGTAGGACTAGTAAATGATCCAGGAGTATCCGGTACTTCTAAAATTATCTCTTCCTCTTCTTCTTGCTCACCTACATAAAAAGGGGTTTTCATTTCTAATATACCACTAATAATATTAGATATATTAAAATCAACAGCATCAAAATTATATACTTTTGCATCAAATCCAACATCAATACCAATTGTTACTTTAGGTGGTTTTTCATTAATATGATAAAAAACCACTTCTCGATCACCAGTGCGACCAAAAGACTCAGAAAAACGACGTAAAAAATTCTCCATAAATTTTTGCTCAATTATTCTTATTTCACCATATATTCGATAATGACCTAAATCAACAGCATCCATCATCGATGCTTCTGTCACCTCTTTCAATAAATAATAATCATGAGTCCCGGTAGTAACAATAGTTTGAAACATGTTAATAACACTAATACCAATTACACCTAACGTTACTATAAAAATACCCCAAAAGGATTCCTTCATCTTTTTATCCTCCTTTATCTATATAAACTATTTATTTGAATTAAGTTATTTTGTGTAATATTAATAAGTTCGCTTTCATAGGGATTATTTAAATTAAACGAAGTATAATTATAACTTTTCCCTATATTAAAGTTTCTAATATCGGCTCTCATTCCTGAAGTTAAAACAATTTGATAGGTTCTAGGATTTGCCGGCTTCATTATAGCGGCAATTTGATTATTGCTCAAATTCCAATTAGATCCAGGTTCTCTATTAGGAAATGGGTTATCAAGCAATACCGTTCGATAACGAAATGTAGTAGAACCATACAAATCATATTGCGGATCTCCTTTTGGTGGAAATATCCAATTAGTTAAATTATACGCGCATACTAAATTTAACCCCCAATTTTTCGTTAAAGCTGGATCAATGTTTGGCCCAATTGAAATTGTATTAAGTAAATAGCCATATTTATCGCTTTTTGCAAAAAAATCAGTATAAAAATATCTGCCATGATAATCATATCCAGGTCGAGATGTTTTTTGATAATCACCCGTATATCTTTGTATATAATATTTATTGTAAAATTCATAATCTAAATCCCTAGTTGATTTTTCGACCCAAACATCTTTATAAGTAATGTTAGAAGAGGAAATTTCAGAACAATAAGACCCTGAAAAAGAAGAAACACTTTTGTCACCAACTAATGATGGCGCCTTATAATTAGATTTTGAACAATTAGATTTAAGAAAAACTGTATTAGTATAATACCTTTTGGCAGCAAAACTTGAGTTTTTTGCCGAATAACTAGTTGGAGACATCAAACTATAACTATTTTGAGGATTTAATCCACTAGTTGTAATTGATGTCCTTGGATTTTTTAAATAGGTATTACTATTAACCCAATCATCACAAAAAGCTTGATCCTTTTCTAATTTATCTTTTTGATCAATATAGTTTTCATATTTATCTTTTGCATTATTAGCTTTATTAATTTCACTCTGAATATCTGATTGGGCAGAAGACCAAAGCCAACTTTCTTTACGTGAACAAACTTCCCTAATACAAATATCACCTGAACTTCGATAAGAATAACCCGAAGGACAAGATGTTGATTTAGAACATGTCCATGAACAAGACCTACAACTACCACGGCACATTTTGCTTGGATCATTTTCAGTAGGACATGGATAATCTGGTTTCCTTCCGCAATTACTACAACTACTACCTGAGCAAGTACAACCATTACAAGTTAAACCACTTCTGCTCGAACAATCAGAAGGACACGATTTTACTGGTTTAGTTAATGTTTTCATAGTTCCACAATCGGTATCTAATTTTTTAGCTTTATTTATATATTCAATCATATCATCATAAGAATCTTTAACACCTTCAATTACATCATTGTAATTTTCAACCCAATCTTCATTTTCATATATAGCACCACAAATCCTAGTACCATTTACAGCAACTGGATATTTAAAACCCATCCCTGCTTTTACTCTTGGTTCACGTTCAAACTTAACTATTATTTTTTCTTGACAACTAATATAACAAGCAGAATTATTAGTAGTTGAATTAGTTTTAGTATGCCCTTTTACGTCATACATAACTAATGGATGCCCCAATTTGCTAATTGTTGGGTTTTTTGGATATTTATACATTTCTTCTGTTTTTTTATTACTAGAACAACTGGTATTTCGAAAATTATTTTCATCTTGTGGAATTATTAAATCATCACATAATTCTCTATCCTCAGGATACAAACAACAATATTGACTTAGTGCATCATCATAATCACATTCATCAGGAGGTGGTAACGGCTCTTCATCTTCTTCTTTATTTTCAACAACTAGTTTGAAAAAAGTTCCCGAAGCCGGAATAATCCACGTTGCAGGAGTATAACCTGCCGTAGAACCATTATTTTCTGCAGTACATAATGAAGTTGAACGCCAATAAGGATTAAATAATACGTTATACATCCCTAACATAAAACCCGTTCTTATATATTCTTGATCACTCGTAATTCTATCTATTACATTATAACTAGATCCATTAATAAACTTCGCAAAAGGCATATAACTAAGATTAGTCGCATCAATAGGCCCCCACAAACCATCTTCTATACTTTTACATGTAAAACGCTTTAATCCTAATATCTGTGACATTTGTACATAAGCATCACTTATGCCAATAGTTACTTGATTATACGAAGATTCAAAATTAACGTTAAAACCAATATTTGCATCTGTGTAATTAAAAATTTTCATAACTCTTGGATGCGCTACTATTTTTTTTATTTCCTTATTAAATGCTGATAAATTAAATGTCACCCCATATACTTCAACATTAGGTTGCGCCGATTGACTAATTGTCAAATTTAAATGCATCTCTTCAACATTATTTTGTTCTATTTTCTTTATAAGCTCCGTCATCGGAATCTCAAATTTAAAATTATTATTAACATAAATTCTATTATCTGATGACGACATAGAATTTTTTACAGCCAATGCTACCCGATAATTAAATTCATCAGGATAATTTTGATGTATTTGGGCAATAGTCATTTGACCTGATACTTGCTGATAATAAGAGATCGTAAAGTTAGTCGATGTTTTATTAAATTTCGTTTCTCTTTCTGAGTAATTATTTTTAGCTTCTTCAACATCATTCAACGTCATTAATAAGGTGCTTTTTTTTGAATCGATTATATCAAGGGAAAAATTAGGTTGTACTTGATGGACTCTGTTAGCCGGGCGATAAACTGCCCATCCTTGAATTACAAGATTGGCACCCTCTATCCTTACTTCAGTAATATCATAAAAATAATCAGCCGCTTCAACCATTTCCGTATCAATAATAAAAAACATGAAAGCAAAAAAAATTATTTTAAGCATTTTTTTCATAATATACTTCTCCTCTTATTTAATTCAATTATAACAATACCACTTATACCTAAAATTATTATCGTAATTAAAATATAAAAATAATAATTTACCATAAAATTCATTATTTTATCCCATGAATTTACAATTTCATCTTCTTCTATTATTGGTTCATCATCTTTTGGTTCTTTTTCTAAACTTGCAATATAATTATTCATTTTTTGAATAAAATCCGGCAAATTTTCGACCATTGAATGTATATCAACATATTTTTGACATAAAATATATTCTTCGTGTCCTTCACATAAAGGTTGCGTTGAATAAAAATTATAGTAAGGCACCAAAATAATTTTTGACATAATTTTATAATCTGGGCATGTACTTTTATCAGAAGCAAAAAAAACAAATGTATAATTAAATCCTGGATTCAACCCTGAATAAACTATCTTATTTTCATTTTTATTATAACGAATATTAAAATCATTATCTTTATCTTTTAAATAGATTTCTTCTGTAAGACCAATTATATATGCATCAAAATAATAGGCTCCTTCAAATTCTTTTAATTCATAATTAAAAGAAACTGCTCCAGCTATATCGCGTAATCTCACTTGTTCAATATATGGACAATCTATTTCCTTGGCTTTAACAACATCAGGTAGAAAAACAATAAAGATAAAAATTAAAATTATAATTAAATTTTTCAATTTAATATCACCCCTATCATTTATATTTTGATTATATCATATTATAATTTTAATTAAAAGAAATATCATTTAAAAAAATAATCAATTCAATTGAAAAGATAAATGCAACATTCAGATGGCAAAGTAGAATTTAGTATTTCACTACTTTTATAGTAGAATATACAATTGATATTCTGCTTGTTTTATTTTAAGGAGTGAAATATTATGCAAACAAGTAATGTTTATCAAAAACATTTAAATCTATCTAAAAGAATTCAAATTGAACAATATTTAAATGAAGGGAAATCTTTTAAAGAAATTTCTGAATTGATTTCCAAGCACCCTACTTCTATTTCTAGAGAAATAAAAAGAAATAGGCAATTAATAAAATGCAATAGATATGGTGTGTCTAAAAATTATAATATGAATTGTCCCACCACTAATAGACCTCCCTACGTATGTAATGCCTGCCCTTCTAATAAAGGATGCAGAAAAAACAAATATAAATATTTTGCTAAAGATGCTCACAAAAATTATTTGTTCAACCTAAAGGACTCTAGATCTAACATTGATTTAAATGCTGAAGAATTTAAAAACCTTAATGAGTTGGTTAAAGATGGCATAGCGAAGGGACATTCTTTTTCTATGATTATTAATAACTACAAAGAAGATATAACTGTTTGTAGAAGAACTTTATATAATTACCAAGAGAAAGGATATTTAGATGTTTTAAACATCGATTTGCTAAGAAAGGTCCGTTATAAAAAAATTTAAAGTCTTTTATTGTGATTCTAGACAATCTCAACAAAAAGGTTCTTTAGAAGTTACACATGAGTATATCAGAAGATTTATTCCTAAAGGTAAATCTTTCAAAAAATACTCAGACAATGACATACTGCTTATGATTAATCATATTAATTCAGTTCCTCGAGATAAATTTAAAGGTAGTACTTCTTTTGAAGTCCAAGAAATTTTGGCCTCCAAAGAGTTTTTTGAATCTTTAAATTTTAAAAAGATTAATTCCGTTAATGTCATTCTTAAGCCTGATTTATTTAAATCAAACGATAAAGATAAATAATTTTATCTTTATTACAAATGAACACCTCATTTGTAATAAAAACAAGCAGAATATCAATATACAGTTATATGCATTTAGTTTTCACGTTTTTCGGCAAAACCTCTTTTGCTTGATTTTATTACATATATATTACCATATTTTTTGTTTTTTGTATTTAAAAATTTAAGTTTTATTGCAATTTCTTCTTCATCCCCCCATTTATTTCATTCGATTGCCTTTATCTTTTCATTTCAGCAAAATAATTAAATTTGACAAATATAGGAATCTGTATTAGAATAACAAACTTAATTGGAGGAGATATTATGTCGAAAACCGCCAAACAAAAACAAGCAATATTTTTATCTTTAGTATTACCCGTTCTTACTAGTTGCGGAAATTGTACAATTAATAAGGAAACTGCTTTCGCACAACCACCAGCAAAGGAAACTAGTTCAAAGCCCGTTAGTAGTACAGATTTTACTCTTATTGAAGGCATTCCATATACGCAACTACGAACTGCATTTACTGAATTAGGACTATCTATTTATTATAATTATATTAAAGGAAATATTATTGCTATTTCAGCAACTGGCGATTATATTGAGCACTATCCAAAAACAAATAAAATTATATTTAATGATGAAACAATCGAATTTGAAAGCAATTCTATTATTGTTGATGATGTTACTTTAATTCCCGCTAGTTATATTAAAAAGATACTTGAATTAATAGAAAATAAAAAGAATAATATTAATTATCAATTAATTAATGAATTATTAAAACATCAATACGAAACATATTTTAACCCAGAATTATTACTAAGATATTTAAAATATACGGAAAACAATCCACATATATTGTTAGAACGAGCAATAATTAACGTGAATATTGGTTTGGATTATCCTTTTCTTACTAATATTAACATCATTAATAATCCTCATGATTTGTTAGTATTATGTAACAAGTATAACAAACTACCTGATGGATTTGCTCCGTATGAATTAATTCATATGCCAGATGGTTATTATGATAAAAGTGATTACAAAGATTATTATTTAGTCAAAGAGGTTAACGATACTTTTATCCGAATGGCTAATGATGCAAAAGCAGAAGGGTTAAAAATGAGAGCCGTTTCTACTTACCGAACTTGGGATTATCAAAAAGGATTATTTAATAAGTCAGTGGAAAAAAACGGACAAGCACATGCTGATAAATATTCCGCAAGAAGTGGCCATTCTGAACATGAAACTGGTTTAGCAATCGATATTAATTCGGTTAAAACAATATTTGAAAACTCCAAAGAATTTGCATGGTTACAACAAAATGCTCATAAATATGGATTTATTTTACGTTATCCAAAAGGTAAAGAACATATTACTGGTTATGCTTATGAACCATGGCATTATCGTTATGTTGGCATCGATGTAGCTACCGAAATATATAATAAACAAATTACTTTCGAAGAATATCATGCAATGTATTTAGCAAATAAAGATTATATTGTCATTAATCGACCTAATCAAATAGAAAAAACGGTGAATGATATTACCAATAATTCAAATAATGATACTAAAGTATTAGTAAAATAATAAGATAAAAAGGAGAATAAAAATGGAAAAAAGAAAATATAAATTAGAAAAAAAATCACCATGTAAAAAACTTAAAACAAACTTAACACTATTATTAGCACTCATTATTTCAACTACGGGTTGTCATTACAAAATTGAAAAAAACACTTATGATAAAATACCACCTAAAGTTATAAATACCATTATGGAAATGGATAATAAAGATGAATTAATTGAGGAAATTGTTAGTCAAATTAAAGAACAAGTTGAAACAGAAATAAAGAATAAAAAGCAAGAACAAGAATTAAATATTGTTACTGAATCATTGTTAGATTTAGATACAGCAAATAATCAATTGCAACAATACGGTAGATTTAATGTTGCCGGAATGAAAACAACTGATTATGCTAAAGCAATGAAACAAGAATGGCAACCTGTTATTTCAGAAGGCCAAATTCAAGACTTATCAATTGATTTAAAGAGGGCCTATACTTATCAGGAATTAGAAGTTTTTATGAAAAATTTAGCAAAATACGAAGGTGTTAATTTAACTATTATTGGTAAGACTGTTGAAGGAAGAAATATATATAGCTTATCAATAAATATGAAACCATATCTTAAAAAAGAAACTGTTTTATTAACAGGCCAAATTCATGCTCGTGAATTTGCTGGTAGTATATTTATTTTAAAACAATATGAAGAATTAATTAAAAAAGCACAAACTGATCCATATACAAAATTATTACTTGAAAATGTAAGGTTTGAAGCTGTACCAATTATTAACCCTGATGGACGGGAAGCAATAATAAACGGTGCTAATGTTAGGAAAAAATCCAATATTAATGGTGTAGATTTAAATCATAATTTCCCCGCTGTTAACGCATTCCAAATAAGTAATGGGGTCAAACCAGAAAAAAACATATCATCAACCCCAGGCTTAGATTTTTTCCCTGGTTATAATTTAGGTTCAGAACCAGAAACGCAAGCGTTAATGAAATGGTTGCATACTTATATTCCAGAAACTAAATATTATATGGATTATCATCAACAAGGACGCGTAATATATGCTGTTAAACCATGGGATGTAAAAAATAATGAACAGCACGATCATAATTTCACTAATACTATTAGTGCTCATATTAACAATAACTCAAACACTAAATATAGATATGAACCTAATACTCCTACTTATGGTTTTAATGGTAGTGGGGGTACTGTTACCGATTATGCTACTTCTATTTCAATGGGATTCAAATTTAGTAAAAAATATGGTCGTATGGTTTTAAATGTAGATGGTCAAGAACTGCCTTTATTAATTTTTAAAGATTTAGATTATTATCCCCTTCAATATAAACCAGTAAATAATAAGTTTGCAACCCTTACATTAGAAATTGGTAGAGGCCTTGAAGCTTTAGGATATGATAATAAAGCTCGTCAATTAATGGCGCAAGAATACACAAGAAATAATTACAATACTTTATTATCATATACAGCAGAACTGGCTATTGGAGCACAAAAAGTAAACGAACTAAAAGAACAAATAAAAACACAAAAAAATAATAATACAATTACTTATCTAAATAATATTAAAAAAACTTTATTAGCAAATAATGAAGTAAATAAAAGTAATAATAATGAAAAAATATATGCACTACAAAGATAATTTTTAATTTAATTATTATTTATAAAAAATATTTCCTAAATAATTTAAAATAGGAAATATTTTTTTATACGACATTAATTAATCAATTCTCTTTCTAAATAATCTTCTCCTTTAAATGTTTCTTTTTTAGATAATCCGTAATAATTTTGCTGTCTCAATGCTTCATAGACCATAATGGCAACACAGTTAGATAAATTTAATGATCTAACTTTTTCCGTCATTGGTATCCGTAAGCAATGATCTAAATTAGTTTTTAAAATTTCTTTAGGAATACCTGTACTTTCCCTGCCAAAAATAAAATAAATATTTTCATTATAATCAGAATAATTAAAAAAAGAATGCTCCTTTTTAGCATATCTAGTTAAGAAATAATAAGTACCTTTATTCTTAGAAAGAAAATCCTGATAATTATCATAAAGTTCATATTTAAAACCTTTAAGATAATCTAAACCACTTCTTCTTAAATATTTATCGTCTAAAGAAAATCCAATTGGCTTAATAATATGTAGTTTCGAATTAGTAGCAATACAAGTCCGCATAATATTACCAGTATTTTGCGGTATTTCCGGTTCATATAAAACAACATTTATCATTTATTGTACTTCCTCGATTATTTCATGTTCTTTTAAAATATCAATTACATTATCTTTAGTTAAATCATCATCAAGTAAAAAATTAACCATAATTGCATTCTCATAAATACCAAGAGCTGGTACTTGATTAAGATATCTTCCCCGCTTACGTAAAGTAACATCATTATAAAGTAAATCTAATTGCATACTAAAGTTCTCTGCTTGTAATTCGCTAACATTAAGGTAAACAATTTCATCTTCTAATTGATATTTAGTAATAATTGATTTAAGAGTTCTTTCAAAATGGCGACATTCACTATCATTAGTTACCCCAAAATATATTACAATATCACGATTATCAGTAATATAATTATTAAATTCTTCCATGCTAATTTCACTTATATAATCAGTAATATATTGTTTATTTTGTGCATTTTCTTTATAAACGGCATGCCACTTTAAAGCATATATTAATATGATAATAGTAAAAAGTAAGAAAGCTATTAATTTAAAATAATTTCCATATTTTTTCATTTAATAAACACCTCCCTAACCTTCTTTTTTTAATTCCTTAATATATTTTACCATATTTAAAGATAAAATTAAAAATATTATTTAGTATTAATTAATTTATCCTTAAGTTTCTGTTGATAAATTTCAATATTACGATTAATAATTTTAGGTCCTCGCCATGCCCCTGCTAAATGACCATATTTCAATTTAAAAGATTTATTTGATAATGGTTCATACATATTTACATTGATAAATTCAACTCCAGTTGGATTAAATTCAGCATGCTTATTATTATTTTGGTTGTTATAAGGACAAACTTGCTGACATATATCACAACCATAAATACAATTATTCATTAATTGTTGTTCTTGTTTTGTTATTTCTCCCTTTTTTTGAGTTATATATGATAAACATTTTTTACTATTTAATACACCATTATTATTTAAAGCTCCTGTTGGACAAGCATTAATACATTTATTACAATTTAAACATGATTTATTAATTGGTTGATCTGGTTTTAAATCTAAATTAGTTAAAATAGATCCTAAGAATATATATGAACCATATTTTTCATTTATCAATAAATTATTTTTACCAAAAAAGCCAAGACCAGCTTGATAAGCAATAGTACGATCACATAATGGACTAGTATCAACAATTATTTTATATTCAAAATTTGACACTTCTTTTTTTATATATGTTGCTAATTTATTTAATTTAGTATGTAATACAAGATGATAATCTTGTCCCCAAGAACTAGAAGAAAAATATACTTCTTCATTAGTTAAATTTTTTAATTGATTACATGTTTTTGAATATCCTAAAGCAATCACAATAATTGTTTTAACATTATCCATTAATAACTTAGGATTAGTTCTTTCTTCGATCGTTCCTTTTTGAAACTCACAACTATAATCTAACTGTTCTTGTAATTTTAACTTTTCAGTTAATTCAGGAACTATTTTGATACTAGTAAAACCAATTACATCAATCCCTATTCTTTTACTATAATTAATTATTTTATTTTTAAGCATATTTACTCCTTGTTAATTATTTATTCTTAATTAATTTACGATATTCATTTAATCTAACTTCATATGCTTTAATAGCGGTTTCTTTAAACGCTAATTTAGGACTTTTTATTTCCATTTTTATTAAAAGTGACTCTGTAAAATAAGGATTCAATGGTAAAATAGGACCTAAAATATAAGTACCAATAAAATTATTTTCCATAATCCCTTCTAATCTTGTTTCTGGATTACGACCAGTACCTAAAAACATATCTTGAAAATACTTGCCATCTTTACCATATAAATGACTCATTTGGTTCTTATAACCAACAATTTCAAAACCATCATTAGTTACTCCTAAACATAATTCATTATATCGATAATCCTTAACCCTTTTAGTATAAACATTAAATATCCCTAAAGCTTTAACCGTTTTACCATCTGTTTTTTCAATATATTTGCCAAATATCTCTAAAGCATTCCCAATTGCTAATATAACAACACCATCATTAATTAATTTTTTAATTTTTTCTTTATATGGTTTTAATTTTTCAATTATTTCTAATTGATGTTCTTCAGTACAAGGACCTAAATATAACATATTGATTTTATGAGTCATAAATTTTGGTTTATCATTTAAATCAGTATATATGAATTCAACTGATTTTGGTAAACATTGTTTTAAATATTTAATATTACCATTATCACCATATAAATTCATATATTCACTATATAATACCTCTACTCTAACCATTTAATCCCCTACTCTCTCTTTTATTTTTTGTTTTAACTTAAAGGCTAGGGGATATGCATATAATTCATATAAAATATATACTTTATCAATCGCAGTTAAATTAAGCATATCCTCAATTTCTTCATAATTAGTACTTATTTTAACCATATTTTTATCAATTCCCGCTAATTGGAGTCTTAATAATACATCATAACTTCTTGCTCCACCAACAATAATTTGTTTAATCTCGGGATCTTTTAAATATTCAAAATCAGTATCATAAAGCCATGATATATCTTCACTACCATGTACTTTATCTAAAGAATCAGTTACTAATAAAACAACAATTTTATTACCTGGTTGACTCGCAACATAATCAAACATACGTGAACACGAAACTGGATTTTGATCTTTTGATAACATCGTAATTACTTCTAAATTTTGATAAATAATTTTATCTAAACGATCTTTTTTTAATTTAAGTTCATTAAAGCCTTCTTTTATTTGGGAGTGAGTTAAACCCAATGTACGAAGAGTTGCAATTACAGTAACCATATTATATATGTTAAAAACACTATCAGAGATCAATTTATAATTATAATTACGTTTACCATCTCTAATTGTTAAAATATTTTTTTTAAAATTTACTTTTAAACCTAAATAATTAGGAATTGGTGATTTAAAATCACATTTTTTACAATAAGCTTGTCCAATATGATGATAATGACGATATTTAAATTCTAATCGATGTTTACAGACTGGGCAAACCATAATATCTTGAACAATATTATCATAATTATCAGTAATATCTAGCTTATTAACACCAAAATATATTTTTTGATGATTCTCATTACCAATTTGACAAGAAATTAAATCATCTGCATTTAAAATTAAGGTGGTTGTATTAGGAACTGAACTTTTAATTTTCGTTAATATAAATTCACTATGTCCATTTCGCTTAATTGAATCACGAAACAAATTAGTACATACTAAATAAGTTGGTGAAATGTGGTCATATATAAAACCAGAAGCTCGTTCGTCAACTTCAAGTATGGCAATATCTGCTTTTACATTACCAATTAAATTAGCAGTTTCAATTAAAGATGACGCAATCCCTGGGGAAATATTTGATCCTTTGTCATTATTAATCGTTTGATAGCCATTTTTTATCAAAATATTATTAATAAAATTAGATACACTAGTTTTACCATTAGTACCAGTTACGGCAATTACGATTTCTGGATGTCCAATTCGACTTAAAAAATCAGGACATATTTTAATGGCATATTTACCGGGGAAATGCGTCCCCCTATCTTTAAAAATTAATTTAATAATCATTTGGATTATTTTTCCTATGTATAGTGCGATAAAAAAACGAGGTGACCTTTTCTTTTTTCGTTGCATACTACCCACTCCTAATAAAGTAAATCTACCTAAATAATACACTGATTTACGTGGGTTGTCAATCAATATAGCAATATAAAATTAGAGCTTAACTCTAATTTTAGTATTTTTATTTTGCACCCATACCACCATCAATTCGGTAACTAACACCATTTATATATTTAGCACGTTTTGATGCTAGAAAATACATTAAATCTGCTACTTCTTCATTAGTTGCATAACGTTGTAATGGAATTGATTTAATAGTTTCATTTTTTACTTTTTCGGCTTCACCTGGGATGGTTCCCTCTTCAATTGAACGCATCATTCTATTTTCAACCGGACCTGGACAAATAGCATTTACTCTTATATTATAAGATGCTCCTTCTAAACAAGCAGTTTTTGTTAACCCAATAACCGCGTGTTTAGAGGCGGTATAAGGTCCTAAACCAGGAGAACCAATAAACCCTGCTACAGATGATGTGTTAATAATACACCCTTCTTTTTGCTTCATCATAACTGCCATTACATGTTTTAAGCCAAAATATATTCCTTTAATATTTACCCCTAAAACAAAGTCTAAGTTTTCTGCAGTAGTATCAACGATATTTTGGACTTTACCTTCTACACCAGCATTATTAATAAAAATATCAATTTTACCATATTTATTAAGCGTTGCTTCAACGTAACGCTTAACTTCTTCTTCCTTCGATACATCTGCCACTTCAATAAGATAGTTTTTTTCATCTAAATTTAATGATTCAACTAATTCTTGTAAACTATCCTTATTAACATCAACCAACGTCAATTTAGCACCATTTTCTATAAATAATTTTGAAACAGCCTGCCCAATACCACCAGCTGCTCCAGTTATTATTACAACCTTATCTTGAAATTCCATTCTTCCACCTCCATATTATTTTTTATTATCGTGTTCATTTTTCAATAAATTATTTAATTTATTTAAAGTCCAATTACATCTTCCACCTCCATATTATTCTTTATTATCGTGTTCATTTTTTAATAAATTATTTAATTTATTTAAAGTCCAATTACATCTTCTACCTCTAAAACAAAAGTTATTCCTTTTCCTTTTTCCTTAATATTTAATTTACTTGTTATTTCATCAATTACAAATTTTTCTTTTTCCTGCTCAACTACAATCATAACAATTTCTTTTTCGGGTTCGATCGGAAAACCAAATATTTTTCCTTTTTGATAAATACTGGAACCACGACCATTAATTACTGTCCCTCCTTCAGCCCCACCTTCTTTAGAAGCAGAAATTACATTAGCGGCCATCCCTTTATCAACAATAGTAATAATTAATTTATACTTTTTATCATTATCCATTTTTAATCACACCTTTCTTCTATATTTAATAAACTTCTTAAGCCATACCATTCTTTCAAATTTATAACCAGCGCAATTCCGGTTCCTGGTTCAGTTAATTTTCCAACCTTCGTTACCTTTGTTAAAAGTGATTGAATTTTTATTGCTTTTTCGATCACTAAAATAACTTCTTTTTCGGGTGCAAATTCAATCCCAAAAATACTTTCACATAGTTCTTTATCAACACTACCTTCACCATAAACAATAGTCCAACCCATAATTTTTTCTTTCATTAATCGTTTTACTATTTTATGAGATTGACCACGGTTAATAATTATCATTGCTAATTTATATATATCATCTTTGTGATCCATAATTTATTCCTCCGTCCTTTTATTTCGTTCGTATAAACAACCTAAAATGAGAATCATTATAATTGGAATAATTGCCACTAATGATAACATACCAAAATCATCTACTATAGTATTGAATCCACTAACAGTTTGGGCATAACTAGCAGTAATTACCAAAAGAAAAGTTGCAATTAACGGGCCAATAACAATCCCACCAGCATCAAAAGCGATAGCAACAAACAATGGACTAGCATATTTAGTTAAAATAAGAGCGATTAAATAACTAGGGAATACAAAATACCATAATGATAATCCCATTAAAATTCTTAAAATAGCTAATGATACTGATACTCCTACACCAGTTGCTAAAAAACCCCAAAATAATTTAGGTTTAATATAACCAGTAGTAATTTCTTCTATTTCATCAATTAAAATTTTTACTGCCGGTTCTGCTAAAGTAACAATAAAACCCAAAACAAAGGCAATTGGGACCATTAACCAGTTATTATTTAGCGATCCAATTGCTTTACCAAGCGATGATCCCGCTGCAATAAAACTAATATTAACCCCATGTAAAAAGAAAATTAATCCTATAAAAGTTAATAACATTCCTTTAATAATAGTAATCATTTGTGAACGGTTTAATTTTAATAAAAATATTTGCATAATTACCAAAATAAGTAATAAAGGAATAAAAGCATAAAAAGATTCTAAAAAAACATCAAAAAAACCATTTGTTAATTCTTTAATCATCCGATAATCACCCCCAATATAAGGACTGCTAAAATTGTGCCAATAGAAGCCAGAGCAACAAAACCAAAACTTTCTTCTGTTCCTTTGGCAATTCCTTTGATTGAAGTAAGGCCAAGTCCTAATGCCAAAAGAAACGGCGATATTATTGGTCCGGTTGTTACTCCACCAGAATCAAATGCAATCGTGAAAAACTGATAAGGTGCTAGATATGAAAAAATAAAAATAAAAATATAGCAACTAATCAATAAGGTTTTTAAAGAAATATTGAAAATAAACCGAAGTAAAGCAAGACCTAAAAATATACCTACCCCTAAAGCCATAACTATTATTAATAAATAACTAGGAACAATTCCATTTATTACAATATCAGTTTGCGGTGCAAAAACTAAAACAGCTGGTTCTGCTACAGTTAAAGCAAAACCTAAAGCCACTATTAATCCAATTACAAACCATAAACTAGTTTTTGTAATTAATGATTTCCCTATTTTTTTACCAAGTGGAAGCAAACTAACATTAGTACCAATTACAAATAAAATAAAACCAATTGTTGCCATTAATATACCAATTACAAAAATAATAATTGATTTTATTGATATATCAATAAATAATAACAATAAAATAAAAATAAAAATAGTTAATGGGATAATTGAATAAATTACTTCTAAAATAATATCTTTTATATTCATTATTAGGCCTCCTAGATGTATTTTCTACCTTAAATAATTATATCATATTTCAACTATTTTAAAATTTAATATTAAAAAAACAATCAATTACGATTGTTCTTTTATTTTAATAGCACCATTCTCACAACGATTACCCCAAGAATCAATTAAGTAACCATCTTTAAACACACATATAATTTCACAATTATTAGCACATTTCTTACACTCAACGCCTCTAGTTTCAAATTCAATATCATTTATATCAAAATTAAAATCCTTTTCTAGTTTTGCTTTTTTTGCTAATATTGCTACACCTAAAGCCCCCATTAAATGAGAGTTATGGTCTACAATAATTTCCTCATTTGTAACATCACTAAAAGCTTTAATAACACCAATATTTTTACTAACACCACCTTGAAAAACAATAGGCGGTTTTATTTTTTTACCTTTACCTACATTATTTAAATAATTAGTTACTACTGCTTTACATAAACCGGCAACAATATCCTCGCGACGATGCCCAATTTGAATTTTATGAACAAGATCTGATTCCGCAAAAACAGCACATCGAGCAGCAATATTAGTTGGATTATTACTTTGTAATGCTAAAGGGCCAAATTCTTCTACATCTATTCCTAATCTTCGTGCTTGACTAGTTAAAAATGCTCCTGTCCCTGCAGCACATAAAGTATTCATCGCATAATCAACTACTATCCCATCTTCTATTAAGATTATTTTAGAATCTTGACCCCCAATTTCAAAAATAGTTCTAACTTCCGGATATAACGAAATAGTTCCAATCGCATGTGCTGTGATTTCATTCTTAACTACGTTAGCATCTAAAATAACACCAGTTAATTTACGGGCCGAACCAGTTGTACCAACACCTACTACTTTATATCTTTTTTGGTCAAATTGATTAGCTAATTCACTAATTAATCTCTTAACAGTACCAATTGGATTTCCTTCTGTCCAAAGATAAGCTTCTGCTAATATTTTATTATTTTTATCAATAATAACACCTTTAGTTGAAATTGATCCAACATCAACACCTAAATATGCTTTCTTCATTATTTCTTTTCCTTCCTCATCACAATCATATCATAAAATGCTTCTAATCTAGTTTTAATACCAGTTTCACTAGTTTGTGTATCAAAACTTAAGTATAAAATGGGAATTTTATAATCATTACTAATATTTTGCAATACTGGAATAGCATCAACTTCTGGCATACAACCAAATGATTTCACATGAATAAGACCATCATATCCTTCTTTTGCTAAACGAAGGGCCTCACTTATAGTATCCATTCCCGTTGCCCCTATATCATATTGCAAATAACCTTTAATTTTTGTTTTAACATCTTTTTCTCTTCTTAAAAATAAACTATTAGAAATATTCATTGTTCTAGTAATAATCATTCCTTTTTTAGCTAATTCTTTTTCTAAATAACGATTGCTAAACGGCTCCATAATTGTATAATATTCGCCAATTATTCCAACTTTTAATGGTTTTTTTGGCTTTTTTATTTTAATTGCCTTAAATTGTTTATAATAATCATAATAGATTTCATTTATATCTTTTTTATTTTTAACTTTTCTCAATGCTTCTAAAAATTCTTTTAGTAATTTATCAAAACTACCACTTACTACTTCAAAGCCAACATTTTCCCGAATAAAACCTTCTACTTTGTCAATTATCTTAACCATTCTAATCATTAATGACATATAATTTGTTAATTTACTAATTGATAAACGAGGATTAATTTTCTTAAAATCAGAAAAAAGAGTATATGGTTTACGATAACTAACCTTAGCTAAATTAATAAAAATAAAATCATAACCTAAATCTTTTAAAATTTGTTCATGCAATTCTCCATAATAACCTAAACGGCAAACACCACCAGTTTGAATTAAAGTGTTCGCACCCGCTTCTAAGGCTTCAATATAATTACCTAAATTGTATTTAAATGGTGAGCAAACAAATTCTGGACTATGCATACTACCTAATTCTAATGTTTTTTTTGTAATTGGTGGTGGAATAATATAATCAGCATCTAAAGCATTTTTAACTAAAAATTCAATTGCTACCCAATAATTCCCAAGATGCGGAAAACTAACTTTCTTTTTGTTTTTCATTTACAACATCCTTCTTTAATTTTATTATATCAACAAAACTTTCTAATCTAGTTTCCATTCCGACATTTCCTTCTTGTTCATCTAAAACTAAATTTAAAATAGGCTTTCCCTTAATTTTTCTAATAATCATTTCATTAACTAAAGAATCAGGGCCACATGGAAAAGAACTCATCAAAACAATACCATCAACTTGCTTTTGATATAACTTTATCGCTCCTAATAATTCTTTATTATAGGTCCATGGTAATGTTGGACTCATTTCTTTAGCTTCTCGTTTAGCTTCTTGTTTTGGCGAAATTTCACCGATTATAATAGTGCAATCTAATTTTTCTAAATATTTAACAATTGGTTCGCCAACAAATTTATCATATATGTTATAAGCATGAGAAACTATCAATACCTTTAATTCACTATCACGTTTTAATAATTCTTGTTGTTTTTTTAATTCTAATTGAAAATAAGTTTTTTCAGCTTGCTTAGCCATAAAATATGCTCTAATTATTTCAAATTTACGTTTATTTAATTCTTTTCCCATTTTCATAAAAGCCTTAAACTCTGTTTGTTTTTTACGATGATCAATATTATAATTTAATATTTTTATATTTTGATCCCGAAAAGTATTAGCAATTACATCATAAGCAGCTTGAAATTTAGTACAAACAACTTCCCCTAAACCAAAATTAGCAATGCGAGGGACTAAAATATAATCACACTTATCAATTAAATAATGAACGTGACCTAAATAAATTTT